>Ga0137418_10000183_pt1 | contig 49492 bp, 38 predicted proteins | sample CZODoug3_1_2_16f_FD_122242 | JGI IMG/M metagenome (GOLD analysis project Ga0137418, IMG submission 122242) | Vadose zone soil fungal communities from Angelo Coast Range Reserve, California, USA - CZODoug3_1_2_16fungal (Hybrid Assembly) | ecosystem: Environmental > Terrestrial > Soil > Vadose...
GCATCGGCGGACTTTAGATGTTTCCCCCTTACTCTTGTCATCCTGAACACAGTGAACGACCTCTGCATTTTCCTGCAGCAAGCAGACCGCATGGTCTTCACTGCGCTCAGAATGACAATTGAAGTGAAAATGGACTGACGACATGTCTCGATTTGCGGAGCCGATGTCCCGGTTGATTGATGAACTCAAGAAGCTGCCGGGCATCGGCAGCAAGAGCGCGCAGCGCCTCGCGTTTTACATCCTCAGATCGAGCGACGAAGATGCGGAAGCCCTGGCCACCGCCGTCCGCGACCTCAAGGCCAACTTGCGGCTGTGCTCAGTGTGTAACAACATCACGGACCTTGACCTGTGCGTCTATTGCAGCAGTGCCGCACGCAATCAGAGCCTGGTGTGCGTGGTCGAAGAGCCTACCAACATCGCCGCCATCGAAAAGACAAAGCACTTTAACGGCGTATACCACGTGCTTCACGGCTCGATCTCGCCGCTGCATGGCATTGGGCCTGAGCAACTTCGCATCGCCAACCTCATCACTCGTGTCGACGCGGGCAGCGTGGACGAAGTCATCATCGCCACCAACCCCACCGTTGAAGGCGAAGCCACCGCCACCTATCTCTCGCAGCGACTGAAGCGCGCGGGCGTGAAAATCACCCGCATCGCGATGGGCATCCCCGTGGGCAGCGACATCGAATACACCGACGAGATCACCATGCTGAAGGCGATGGAAGGGCGTCGAGAGTTGTAGGCAGCTCTACCACTTTCTTTCTCTCGCCGAGAAGACACGTTCATCTCCTTAGGATGGGCGTTCACACTTGGTAATTGTGTTGCACCCCTTGTTATGCATCTTATGCAAGAGTTTGCTCTGACTCAGGCTCTTTTCTTGGCGACCATGCAATGTCAAGACATAGGTAAAACACTTTATTAACAGCAACTTACGAATTACTCATGGAGTTATTCTAGAACAAACGAGTGGACCGTTACGTGCACTCCTTCCGGTCTCTGTCCTCGCTTCTCGGATTTGTCGATGTTTGGGCTGACGCGAGGAGGCCGTACCGGGTGACCGGACTGGTCCTAACCCAACCAGTGGCAAGTCAAAGCGCCAGTCCGCGCCGAGCTGCGATGTAACCGCATCTCAACCCGACGCTCAACGAACCGGGCCAACCAGCCCGGTTTTGTTTTTGGCTTCTAGCTCCAGGCGTAGCTTTCGCCTTCGGGGTATCACACTTCAGCCGCTCCCTTTCAAGGGCTAGCCAGATTCGTATCCTCAATGCACACACTTAACCGTCGGGTCCGGTTCGAGGAATACGTTAGCTTCTTCCTCGGCTGAGGTAAGTCCTTCGGGAAGGCTGCCGCGGTTGTATTCCACCATGCGATTCTTCCATTTCAGGAAGTCGGTAATGCTTTGAGGTTGGATGCGCACTTCCACGCGGCGCAGGCTGGCGAGTAATAGATTCATCTCATATCGAAAGCCGGTTGGGGTGCGGAGATTCTTGGCCGAGGCATGCACCATGTGGATCCTGCCTCGGCGATATTCGAGCAATCCCCAACCGGCAGTCAACTCTTCGGGGCGAATAAGAGCTGCCGGGGTCAGATAGAAGCGCTCGCTGCCCACCCCCTGTTCCGGCTTCTGACGACAGGACTTGGCGCGGTCGGCAAGAAAGTCAGCGCGGGTGACCTTGCACTCGACGAGTACGGAGTGACAAGCGCGCTTCCAGCCAATGGCGTCCGGCATCTCGCCGCTGGTGCAGGCCTGCTCGGAGAGCACCACTCCACAGCGATGGCGGCGAAGCCAGCGGACAGCTTTTTCGACCAGTTGGGCGTGAGTCATAAGATGCTTACGTTGTATTCCCTGAAGCCGGCTGACGGAAGTGACTGTGGAGCTTCGGGTATCGCTTGGCCCGTCACTTGGACTAGCATGCGACCCTTTCGTGCTACTTCGCGCTGACACCTAAGGAACGTCAGCTCACGGAATGAGTATGCTACTAACCGATTTGAATGCGGCGGAGCCAGACAGCGTGCTTACGAACAGCCGTTGAGGGACGGTTCTTTCCGGACTGGAGTTCCACGCACTATTTGGGCCGGAACGCGCCGAGGTGAGAAAAGTTTTGCAGTCTTGACCGGAGCCCAATGAAGCTGACGACACCGTCGCTATCGCGATTAACAACTCGTTCGATAACCCTCGCAGACATCCGGTTCCTAACAAGAAAGACTGTGGCCACAGTTCCTCTCCGTTAAAAACGGGTGAGGTCGCCAGAATTTTTGACACGTGGGAAGGAAGGCCAGGAGATTGCTCCAAACCGCGCGACTACTTTGACGACTTGCCGTAAGCCTCAGGAGCTCGACCGGTGTTTGCCCTTGCCGAGCGGCGAATTCTCCATCCGCCTAACAAAAACAGGTCGGCGTAGAACCGTTTCCAGCAAGTGTCGTTCTGCAGCGATGGCTCGGGCATTTCGCCCCAACGCGGTGTATCCTTCGACCGCGATGGTGATCACCCTGTGTCTTGCTTTGGAGCCGGAGCCCCGATGCGAAGAATTTCGTTCACTCTGCCCCGAACGAATTGGGTTTCTGTGGTTGGTATCGCGGACCTGATTTTCGAGCCGCACACGGCGAATGCGACCGTCATGGGCCGCGTCCAAAGCATTCGCCAGGCGCAGAATCGCCGCCAACTGAATCGTCAATTTTTGTTCGGGAGGAGGAAGCTCCCTCAGCGCCTTATGTCTTCCCGTAGGCAACGCGCCACGGTGATAGCGGGCGACAATGGCGGCGCGCCGCAGGTCTTCAGTTTTCCAGCCTAGCGGCGCATCGTGGTTGCGAATCCACTTGAAGGAGGCCTTATGATGCCCACTTTTTTGCTTCGACTTGCCGACATCATGGAGCAGTCCGGCGGCCAGCAGAGTCGAGCCGGCGTCAATTTCATCAGTCCTTGACACCCACCCTGCCGCAGTCAAGTCCTCGAATAGTTGCATTGCGAAGCGTGTGACGCGCTGTGAATGCTCGAAGTCAGGATCAAGGACCTTTGCCCACAGTTTCATGCGACTGGTGGCGATGGTATGAATCTGACGTCCTTGGGGCAACGCAGCACGCCAAATGTTCCAGAGAGAATGAGCACCGACCATTTTTTCGCGATAGAGACCGATCCGAGCGGTCCGTTCGGCGAGGATTCTGGCATGCCAGCGACCTCGAGCTTCCTCGTCCGGAAAGATCTGGCAGGAAAACGCAGTCGCCCACAGCACGTCCAGGTCATGCACTTCGCCGAGCAAATCCTGCAAATCTTTCAGATCGTGACCCCAGGCCAGATGCAGTTCGGGCAGAAAATTTTCGACCGTGTAGCGAAAACGCTTTATGCCGATGCGCAGTCTGTGGAGAGCCGTCTGTGAGCGGTTGCGCAGCGCGGCCCGGTGGAGCTCGTGGGCCTGCATCCAGCGCTCGAGAGCGAGATGCTTGAACAGGAGACTCCCCAGTCGGATACGGGCAGCACGTCGAGGCAGAGTCCTGCTCCACTGGCGCCACTGTTTGCGGTCGAATTCATCCAGAGCCACACGGGCAGCGCGCGTTTGTTCCTTCTCACGACGCGCAAGGATCTCGAGTAAAGCATGGGTGACCGGGTCCCTCGGATCTCCATCTTGAGATGATTCTTCATAGGATCGCCCCCCAGGGTTGGGCGAAGCTGTGCTCGCCTCCTTTCCCGAATCGTGCGAGCGGCTGAGCTTCTCCATCCACTCCATCATGACTTGCACATCTCGCAATTCGCCAAGTTTTCCGAACAGGCGCCTGGCCGCCTTCTTCATCATCCCCCATTCGGGATCGGGGTCCATTGCCATCATGCCGTCAGCCAAAGATCGGCAACGCCGCAGAGCAACGCGCAGATCATGCACAGGATCGGGGGTAAAGTCCGCGGCGGCGCGGTCGCACTCTTCGAGAACGCGTCTCATCCAGACACGCAGGCCAGTGGTTTTCCTGGCTGTCATCGAAGTTGCGGCTGAACGAGGCAAGTTAGTCCCTGGAATCAGAGAATCCACGTTACCATTTTCGCTCCTGAACCGGCCAATCTCAGGATGAGGGCCAAAGGCCGATTCTGCCGTTGCTCGCTTCCCCCATGGACTGTTGCAATGGCGGATTGCAGCAGCACTGAGATTGCCCGTTTCCCCGAGTTTTGGCCGATCTGCCGCGAGAAAAGTGGCAGGTTCGCTCTATTACCTCCGTAATGTGCGAGGTCTGATCCCCAGCTTTAAGCTTGTACTGCAGAGCCTGCTTGGTTATAGGAGCTTTCTTATCGCTGCCACCAGCACAACTCATGAAAGCCGCACCGCCTCGGCTCGGGCTTTCGTCCATAGTCTCAACATCCTCATTAAGTATGCGCGGATGTATGGCTTCGATCACAAGCGCACCGAAGGCCAGTTCGAGACCGCCTGGAACGAATTGCAACAAGGATTACCCGCGGGAGGAGAGGGCGGGTTTCTCCTCGGGGTCTCCGACAACAAGCTGCTGCTGGATGGGATCCCGCTGGAAGCCGGACAGGCCGAAAAGAGTTTCGCCCAGCTCTTGACTACGGCAGGGCTAGCCAGCCTGCACTTCTCCAAAGAGGTTACGATCGAGGATTTCACCCGTCTGGTGCGGGCCTTTACCGTGGCCGGCTCCAAAGCCCAGGACGTTTCCAAGCAAATCAAAGAAGCGTTAAGTGGCGGCAGTAAGAAAAGCACCATCAAGATCAACGAAGTGAAATTTGTGGCGGCCGATCCGTTTACCGGAGACGTTAGCATGGCCGCGCAGATAGCCGCGCAAACACTGGGACCGGAGTTCAAGCAGTGGTTGAATGATCCCCAAAAATTGTTGCAGCTCATCGCTGCAGCCGAAGGTGCCACTTCGGGGGGCGGAGGGCAAGCTGGCGGAGCGCCGCTGGGAAGCGTTCCAAATGTTCCGATTGGGGGAACTGGCAGCCCGGTACCAGGAACGGGGACTGCCATGGACTGGAGCGGATCTGTGGTGCCGCTTCAGGAGGCCGAAGTAATCCAGGCCATAAGGCTGCTGACCCGGTTCGGACAAGTCCAGACCGATCCCAACGTTCGCCCCGAAGATCTGCAAAAAGAAGTAGGAGAAACCGATCCGAATACCCGCCTCAACCTGCAGCAATTGCTGGGGAGCCTGGCAGCCAAGACAACTCAAGATGAAAACGATGCTCCCTTGCTTATGAAGGCGGCGGAGCACATGGCGATCCGGTTCGCCATGGAGCGCTACCAGAAGGGCGAAATCAAAGTCAACGCCGTGCACCAGATGATGGAGCACATGAGCCGGCAGATGGACTCACTGCGCCAGATTCTGCGCCTGCAGGAAGACAAGATGAGCAAGGCCGGAATGCTGGTCGAGTCACACGCCGATATTTTGGACCGTATGTTCTGGGCGGAAGTGCCCGAAGCCGGCAAAAAGAGCGTTCTGCTGTCGAACGAAGCGCCCTGCGTACCTCCCCGCAACCTGCGGCAGTTCGTTGAAGTATTGCTGGAGCGGGATGACAAAGAGACAGCGACCGCAATTCTCAACAACTATTTTACCTGCCTAAGCGCTAAAGAGCTCGAGCCACGCCGCAAAACAGCCATCGGACTGAGCCAGCTGGCGGATCTGTATTCGCGGCTGGGCGGGGATACGATGGGCGCGGCCATCCGCAAGCTTGGCGAACAACTAGCAGCGGAAAAAGATCCCGAACTGCAAAGTCTGTTCAGCGCGGCTTTCGTCCGCCTCAGCCAGGAAGCCAGTGCGTCCAAGAACTACGCCGCGGTAAACGAAGTTTGCACAGGCATGGAAAGGGTGGGAAAAGACCGGCCAGTGCTGGTGAATGACCTGCGCCCGCGCGTAGGCGTTGAAAACCGTTTGCCGGAGTTCATCGAAGATGCCTTACGTTCGGAGTCGATTCCACCCGACTTGCTGACTTTGCTTCGTCGCACTTCACAGGCCGGCGTGGAACACATCGCAGATCGTTTCTTCCGCTGCATGCGGCGTGACGAGTGCGATCGTATGGTGGAACTGGTCAAGGAGCTCGGTTCTCCCGCGCTGCGGCAATTGCGGGAGGTGCTGCGCACCGGTCAGCCGCGCCAGGCCTCAGGAGTTGTTGGAATTTTGAGCCGCTTGGATGTCGGCACGTTGCTTGAATTGCTGCCCGCCCGACTGCCCGAATGGAATCGTTTTTATCATGATGTCGTGGTCCGGCAAACGGCTTTCGGAGCGGCGCCGGACCGCGGTCGCACGCTCTTGGAGCTGGCGGAGGTTTTAGATCCACTTGTCCTGCCGGAGGCTGTGGACGAGATCGGCATGAGCGGTGACCTGACAGCCGCACCCCCGCTGGTGGCAATGGCGCGACCGGGAGAGACCGCCTCGCGCTCAGCTTTTCTGCAGCTCAAAGCGATCGAGTCGCTAGGCCGGTTGCGGGACACGGAGGCGGTGTCGTTGCTACGAGAAATTGTGGAAGCAAAGAAGAGGTTCGGCTGGGCGCATCATCGCGAGTTGCGTATCGCAGCGGCGCAGGCACTATCGAAGACCGATCCGCGCTACGGGACACAGATTCTGAGCGATAGCGGGCTGGAACCGTCTGAATTGGCCATCGCGCCTCTGGACTTCGCTCCGGCGTGTCCCTGGGTAAGGCAACGTCGCTACGAACGCATCGTGCTTTCGCGCACCGTGGCGGCGACGATTGGGAGTTCCTGGGGAAAATCGAGGATATTGATCCGCGAGTTGAGCCTCGGCGGCGGCATGGGCACCAAAGAAGACAACCTGCGAATCGGCAGCGAGGCGAATCTGGAAATCTCTGTGGGCATGCGGGCCAAGATTCGTGCTCATGTGCTGTTACGGCGAGCGCGAGTGAATGAAGTAGGATTTGAGATCGTCAGCACCGACCTGGAGAGCCGCTACCGCTTACGCCGGCTGCTGGTGGAAGCGATGGATCGCGCACCCCAGGCCAGGGGACAAGAGTGGGACGGGCAGCGCAAGAGTTAGCTTAGCTGGGCCAATTCGTTGACATCAACTATCTACAAAAGAGCCTCTACCGACTGAGCCGGCAGAGGCTTCCACTTGAAGTTCTTCCCCAACAGCGATTACTTCACCTTGGCGAAAATTATGACCAGGGTATAGAGGGCCAGCGACTCGATCAGGGCCAGACCCAAGATTAGGGCGAGCTGGATACCCGGACGGGCCGCCGGATTGCGGGCCAGACCTTCAGCCGCAGCGGCTGTAGCCTTGGCCTGTGCAATGCCACAGCCCGCCGATGCGATGGCCATGGAGAAACCGGCAGTAATAGCTACCCAGTTGGTTATACCAGCTTCGCCACCCTGTGCGAACGCCGGTACAGCAAAGCAAAACGCGGACAAAATCAGGAACAGATAACTCAATTTACGCATGGTGTCTCTCTCCTAGTGTTTATGAATTGCCGCCAGTGGGTGGTTGACGTCATCCCGTACAGACGCCCTCACGCTTACGGCCGCTTCTGGTTTCCAGTTTCTGTTTCAGCGCCTTGTCACAACCTCGCCACTCATGTGCGTGAAATGGTGCACTGGCAATGCTATAGGAACCGCAACATCACATCTGGAATTCAGTGTTCCTCGGCGACTGCGCCGGCCAGATAAACCGTGGTCAACAGAATAAAAATATATGTCTGCAGGAACGACACACCAATATGAAGCCCCAAAAATATGATGGGAATACCGATTGGAACCAGTGAGAAGAACACCCAAGTCACCATGTCGCCCGCGAACATGTTGGCGAAGAGACGAATAGTAAGTGATAACGCGCGGGCCAGGTGACTCACGATTTCGATGGGGATCATCAACGGAGCCAAAATCGGCATCGGCCCCGCGAAGTGTTTAAGGTACGCTACTCCGGAATGTCTGAATCCTTGCACGTGATAATAAAAGAACGCGCACAGGGCACAGCCAAGCGGAACAACCGGGACTGCCGTTGGTGATTCGAAACCCGGAATCAGGCCAATCAAGTTGCAGAAAAGAATAAAGAATCCCAGCGTAGCGAGGAACGGGGTGTAGCCTTCGCTGTGGTGCCCAATGATCTCCTGGCTTTGCTGATGGACGAATCCCTCCGCACCTTCGAAGATATGTTGTAGTGCTCCCGGTCTTTCGACTGACAAGCGCGAACGTAGCATCAAGAACAACACGAGCAGGAACAGGAAGACCAACACTTCCATCGCGAAGGTGTTGGGGATGGGCGCCTGCGGGTGCCGCGGCTCAATGTGAATTGCGCGCAGCAAAACAGTCACCGGGGCGGCGAACAGGCGATTGAGAATTGCGGTAACCCAGAGTTGTTCAGGCATGAAGTTCAAACGGTAATCACGCAGTCTCTGCGGACTACGCGATCGCGTCAACTGAACGCTAAACCCGTCGGATCAACGCTGCATAAGCTTCATATGCGGCTTCGCACGCGATGGCTCCAACAGGCAAAGACAAGCCCGCGAAAAGCCCAATCAGGCTCGCGGGCGAAACAGTCAATATAACATAGGCCGAGAGGGTCAGCAAAACATAGCGCAACAGGAATCGAACCACGATGCCGGCACCCGATTGCGGTTCACCAGTCTCAGTAATTCGGTCCGCCAGTCCGCTAACGCCGCGCTTGAGCCAGTGAAAGTTGAGATATGCAATGGCGCATCCAAGTGCAAATCCCAAAGCATGGCGGAGGTCCCAACGCCATGCGACAGCTGCCACGGAGACAATGCTAAGCGCAATCATGAAGCGGCGAATCCGGTCGAGAGCGCCAGCGTAAAAAGTCTCCGGGGCGCCTGATTCGTCATTCTTCGACGCTACGAGTTGAGTGGGGCCTTCTTCCATCGCGCAGATCTGTTGGGGATCACGGTAGGCGCTCAGCGACTCTGGCTGAAACTCCATGACACTCGTTTCAGTCCGCGTTCTTCACCACAGAGCGGATCAACTCGACGAACCCCGCGGCTATGCCCACAATCAGTCCTGCCAAGTATAGCCATGTGGTGTGCAGCCAGCGATCGAGTCCCACACCAATGAGCAGGCCCACAACCGTAGCCGCGGGAAATATGACAGCCAACTGGCTGTACCGGGCAAGCTGTAGCCACATATTCTCGCGTTTATCTGGATCTCGGGGATTATCGAATTCGTCTTGGCCGGGCATTGGAATCAGGGTCCGAGCGCTGCAAGATCGTTCCCACACGTTTGATCTTGCAAACTCTTTCTACGCCTCTTTCGTCATGCGCACAATGGGGAGCGATTCGCCATTGGCCAACGGAACCTCGAGATGTTCCGCGGCAATGTAACCTTTGGCCCTGTAGAAAGGGACGCCAGTCAAGGTCGCTCCCATTTCCAGCCGTGTAAAGCCAGCGGTTTTCGCAGCTTCTTCGCAGGCCTCGAGAATCATACTTCCGATTCCCTGACGCGCCCACTTTGGATGAATAAAGAAAGCCCGAATCCTCGCGGCGTCATGGCGTATATCGAGCAGTTCGTCGTGTCGGCCAGTCCACTGGTCACCACCGCAGAGGGTCTTGCGCTTGCTCCATCCCCCGCAACCCACAATGAGCGGCCGCGACTGCCCGGACATCCGCGGGGCTTCGTCCTTCTCGACTTCAGCGACGAAATACGTGCCATCCTCGATTAATTGACTGTCCACACCATAGACCGTTTTGAGCGCACTCTCCATCTGCGCTGGAGTGTAATCCTGTGCCTGCAGGCCCCGAACCGAGGAATCGATCAGCACTTCGAGGAGCGGGATGTCCGGGTGCATGGCTTGCCGGATGTGGAACGTCACGGGTTTAGGTTCCCTACGAGGAATCCTGCCAATCCATTCTAGCGGTTTGGCTGTGCTGTTATTGGAGCAAGCGCGCCTAACGGACTAATCGCGCCACCGCGGGATTTTGCGCCAAACCCAACGACCAATTCACCAGCCGAATAAATTGTTCGGGCATGACCCCGATGTAGAGCGTAGCAAGGCCGCTGAGGCCCAGCGCAGCGCGCATGCCGAGGCTCACTGGCAGCGGCTCTTTTTCTTCCGCCTTCCCCATGAACACGGCGTTGGCAATTTTCAGATAATAGTAGAGTCCGAAGACGGAATACAGCACGCCCAGCGACGCCAACACGTAATGGCCGGTTTCGATCAGACTCAGGAAGATGAAGTACTTTCCCCAGAAACCTGCCAGCGGAGGAATACCAGCCAGCGAGAGCAAGAAGATCAGCATGAGCACAGCTTCCGTGGGTGCGCGCTGGTAGAGGCCGTTAATGTCGTCCAGTTCGTCGCCGATTACATTGCGGTGGCGCAGCGAGGTAATCACTCCGAAGGCGCCCAGGTTCATGAAGGTGTAGACCAGGAGGTAAATCAGGATGCCCTTAATGCCATCTGGACTCAGTTCAGTCGGAGACCCAGCCACCAGCCCCAGTAGCATGTAGCCGACGTGCGCAATCGACGAATACGCGAGCAGGCGCTTCACGTTGGTCTGCGTGAGAGCGGCAAAGTTTGCGCCCGTCATGGTGGCGATGGCCACGAAGACGATGAGCGGCACCCACACCGAACGCATGGGAAGGAGTCCCCAGAGCAGTATGCGCAGCAGCATCGCCCACCCTGCAGCTTTAACGGCCACCGACATAAATCCGGTGATGCTGGTGGGTGCGCCTTCATACGCGTCCGGAGCCCACTGATGGAAAGGCACGGCGGCGATTTTAAACAATAAGCCAGTCGCCGTGGTGAGCAGTGCAACGATCGCGATTGGGTTATGCGGATCCTTCGCAAGGATCCTGCTAAGTTGGCTCGCAATGACACCGAGGTTGGTGCTGCCGGTCAGGCCATAGAATAATGACAAGCCATAGGCGAAGATTCCTGAAGAGAACGCTCCCAACAGCAGATACTTCAGCGCTGCTTCGTTCGATCGACGGTCGCGCCGCAAGAATCCTACCAGCACGTAAGTCGAAATCGCCATCAGCTCTAGCCCAATGAAGATGAGCACGATGTCGTAGCCGGCGGCCATGGCCATCATGCCCGCAACGGACAGCAACATAAGGGCGTAGTATTCGCCATGGTGCTCGTGCTCAATCTCCATGTAGCGCACCGAGATTAGAATGGCGATGGCTGTGCTCGCTAGGAACAAATAGAAGAAATAGATGGCGAAGCGGTCCACGATCATGGTGCGCATGAAGCCCAGTGAACCTTGGTTAGAGGTTGCGCTCATCCACATCTGGATCTTGAATACGCCAGCCGCAGAGAACAACACTCCAACGAAAGCCGTAACTGCGTTGGCCCACTTGGTCTCGACGGGCAGCATGAGATCAATCAGCAGGATGCCAAGAGCAAACAATGTCAGCAGGGTAAAGGGCAGAGCCAGCAGATAGTCCGTCCACGTGAATTGTGAAAGCACTCCCACTAATTCTTCCCTTCCGCCGACGCGGCAGGTCTGGCTTGAACGGCGGTTGGTGGATTCGCCACCACGGCTGCGGGACCGGCCAGCGCCGCAGGCTCATTCGTCGCGTTTACCGCGCCCGGAGGCAGAGGATAGTCAGGACGTACCGTCTGCACTAGCTGATTTACCGGCTGTTCGAGAATCTGGAAAAACGGTTTCGGATACAACCCGATCCAGAAAGCCATGATGATCAGCGGCACAAAGGTCAGCACTTCGCGCGGCGTCAGATCATGCAGCTTTTCATTCTTCGGATTCGTGACCTGTCCGAAGAAGACGCGCTGATAAAGCCACAACAGATACGCAGCCGCCAGTACGACTCCAGGAACCGCCCACGCACCCCACTTCCAGTTCTCCATGAATGTGCCCTGCAGGATGGTGAACTCTCCGACAAATCCGTTGAGCAGCGGCAGTCCCATTGAAGACAGGAACATGATCATGGTTATGGTGGCGTACACCGGCATTACATTCGAGATGCCGCCGTATTCGGCAATCTCACGCGTGTGACGACGCTCGTAGAGGATGCCGACGATCAAGAACAGTGCGCCCGTCGAGATGCCGTGGTTGATCTGCTGCAGTACTGATCCGCTTAATCCGAGCGGCGTGAGCGCAAAAATCCCGAGGGTGCAGAATCCAAGGTGGCTGACTGACGAGTAGGCCACCAGCTTCTTCATGTCCTTCTGCATGAGTGACACAAGAGCGCCGTAGATGATCGCGATGATGGAAAGCACAATCATCCAGCTGCGGACTTTTGTGTGGGTAAGCACGTCCGGGAAAAACGGCAACGAGAAGCGGATAAAGCCGTATGTTCCCATCTTCAGCAGAACGCCTGCCAGAATGACGGAACCTGCCGTCGGAGCCTCCACGTGCGCGTCCGGCAGCCAGGTATGGAACGGGAACATCGGCACCTTGATGGCGAATGCGAAGAAGAAGGCAAAGAATAGCAATATCGCGATGCCAGGACCGTAGTTGGGATCGAAATAAATGTGCGGCGCGGTTTTGTACAGTTCCCGAATGCTGAAGGTATAGACGTTGGTCTCGCCATGGTGATGGAAGTACAGGAACAGGATGCCCAGCAGCATCAGCACCGATCCGGCCAAGGTATACAGAAAGAATTTAATCGCGGCATAGAGCTTGCGCGGGCCGCCCCATATTCCGATCAGGAGATACATGGGTACCAGCATCGCTTCCCAGAATACAAAGAAGAGGAAGAAGTCTAGAGCCATGAACACGCCGAGCATGCCGGTCTGAAGTATCAGGAACCAGATATAATATTCCTTGACTCGGTTCTCGATTGCGGTCCAGGAAGAAAGGATCGAGATCCAGCCCAACAGTGTAGTGAGCATGATCAGCAGAAAAGAGATGCCATCAATGCCCAGGACATAACCCGCGCCGATGGACGGAATCCAGTTATTGGCCGCCCCCTCAATAAACTTGAAGCCGGGTTCGAGGCGCTTTTCCCAGAACCAAGCCACCAGTGGCAGTGAAACTAGAAAACCGGCCAGCGCGAAGACGTTCGCAATCCAGCGGACGGCGTCTTTATTCTCCTTGGGAACGAATAAGAGAACAATCGCGCCTACCAGCGGCGTGAGCAGGATAATCGAGAGGATGTGAGATTGCATAGAGCAGTTCTCAGTTGCCAGTTCGTAGCATTCGGCACTCAGATATCAGCACTCAGCCCATCCGCAGCTGAAGCTTGTCGGCAAGGACCTCTACTGGCTGAATGCTGAGTGCCGTTTATCAGTGGTACACATAATAGAAAACGAACCCGACCAGCCCCGCGGTCATGACCAGCGCGTACCACTGCACCAGGCCCCACTCGAACAAGCGGACGGGATACGAAAGCATACGCGCAAGAATAGCCGGACCGTTGACCCCGACGCCGTCGATGACCCACTTGTCCCACCAACTGGAAATTGTGGCGGTAAGGCGCGTGATCCAGCCCGCGCCGTTCACCAAGCCGTCTACGATGTTGGAATCAAACCAGGCCGAAGCCTCGCCCAGGCCAAGCGCCCCCAGCCTGGTGTCGCCAATCTTGCGGCGGCCGGTGAAGACATAGTCGTAGCCCTCATCTACGTAATACTTGTTGAGCAACCACTTGTATAGGGGCGGAGCGGCAGCGATGGGCTCGACGTATCCCCGGTCGGCGTGGCGGTAAGCCTTCCATGCCATTCCCCAGCCGACCACTCCCGCCGCTACTGACAAGAACATCAGCAAGTACTCAATCGAGGTGGTGCGTTCTGCTTCCTTCTCCCCGGCCGCCACCTGCGCGGCTCGGCCTTGTTCGGTAAGCACCTGAGCTTCGCGAGCGAACACTGGCTCCAGAAATTTAGCAAAGCGGTCCGACCCCCCCAGGCTGTGCGGCCATCCCAGAAAACCGGCGAACAGCGAGCAGACGGCAAGTACCACCAGTGGACCCGTCATTGAAGTAGGCGACTCATGAATGTGATGCTCCACTTCATGGCTCATTCGTGGACGGCCGTGGAAGCTGAGATACATCAGCCGAAACATGTAGAAGGCAGTCATCAGCGCCGTGAAATACCCGACTACCCAGAGCAGGCGATACGCGCCGCCTTCAGAGGTCCATGTCTGCCACAAAATTTCATCTTTGGAAAAGAATCCCGCAAAGGGCGGAATGCCGGCGATGGCTAGCGTGGCGATGAACATGGTCCAGTGTGTAACCGGAATGCGCCGATGCAGGTCGCCCATGTTGCGCATGTCCTGCTCGCCACTCATGGCATGAATCACCGATCCGGCCCCAAGGAAGAGCAGGGCTTTGAAGAACGCATGAGTGAAGACATGAAACACACCTGCTGAGAATGCACCCACACCCAACGCGAGGAACATGTAGCCAAGCTGCGATACCGTGGAGTAAGCCAGCACGCGTTTGATGTCGTTCTGCACCAGGCCAATGGAGGCGGCGAAGATTGCAGTCAGCGCTCCGACGATTGCTACCGTTTTCATTGATGTCGGCGCCAGCACGAACAGGGCATTCGACCGCGCAACCATGTAAATGCCGGCCGTAACCATGGTCGCGGCATGAATGAGCGCGGACACCGGCGTCGGTCCCTCCATGGCGTCGGGCAGCCAGATGTAGAGCGGCAACTGCGCTGACTTGCCGCACGCGCCGACAAAAAGCAGAAGAGTCGCAGCAGTGATGATGGGATCGCCGATCGCGAATTGCCCGCTGTGCGCCAGGCGAGTAACGTCTGTAAACCGTAGCGAGCCAAAATACCAGGCAACGAAAAACATCCCCAACAGGAATCCGGCGTCGCCAATGCGGTTCACGATGAAGGCCTTGTTGGCCGCATCGCTGGCCGACTTGCGATGAAAGTAGAAACCAATCAGTAGATAAGAACAAAGGCCCACGCCTTCCCATCCAACAAACAGCAAGACGTAATTGTTGGCCAGGATCAGCGTCAGCATCGAGAACATGAAGAGGTTGAGATACCCGAAGAATCGGTAGTACCCGCCCTCATGCGCCATGTACCCAATGGAATAGATATGGATCAACATGCCGACGCCGGTAACGAACAGCAGCCAGATGCTGGAAAGAGGGTCGAGTAGGAAGCCTACGTCAGCCTGGAACGGGGCTGTGCGCTTGCCGTGGTGCAGCACATAGGTCAGATGTCCGGTGTCGGTACCGAGCCACGTGTAGAGAATCGTCTGATAGGGGCGATGAAAGTTCTCCGGAGTCGAGGCCCAGTTCGTGTACTGCCAGACCGCACCGCAGGCGAAAAGAAACGCAACGACGATTGCGCCCGCACAAACCGCGCTCACCGTCGCCTTCTGCAGCTTCCGTCCGAAAAAGAACGTGAGGGTAGCGCCGAAGGCAGGCAGCAGCGGAATGAGCCAGATGTGGTCTAGAAATAGCATTCAGCACTCAGCATTCAGCACTCAGTCCCCCAGCCCGCAAATCGCGAATCAACACTCCGCCGAATCCAAAATGGCTGAATGCTGACTGCTGAATTCCCGTTACCACTTCAGCAAATTCACTTCGTCCATGTTAACCGTCTCCTTATTTCTGAAGAAGGCGATCAATATGCCGAGACCAACGGCCGCTTCGGCCGCCGCATCAGTAATCACAAAAATGGCGAACACCTGGCCGTGTAAACCGCCCCAGTAACGCGAGAAAGCCACCAAGTTCAGGTTTACCGCATTGAGGATCAGTTCAATCGACATCAACACCACAACCACGTTCCGGCGAGTGAGCACACCGATCACGCCCAACAAAAACAGGGCCGCGCCCAAGACCAGATAGTGCAAAGTCGAGATGTGGAGCACCGCGTCCATATCAAACGTTGGGCACTCAGCGTTCAGCAGTCAGCCCTTCCAGTCCTTAGGCACTCACAAAGTACACCGCAACTCTAATGGCTGAATGCTGAATGGTGACTGCTGAACGCTTTACTTCAGATCCTCTTTTTCGCCATGACTACCGCGCCAATGATCGCCACCAGCAACAGTAATGAGGCGATCTCGAACGCGAACATGTACTGTCCGTAGAGCAACGTCCCAACATTTTGCGTATTTTGCGCTTCCACCGCGGGCAACGCGTGCTCGGGGAAAATTCCCCGCCCCTTTGTATATACAGCAATAAACAAACCGCCCAGCGCGGTTGCGGCAACCATTCCTACCACCCACTGCTTGTTGAACTGTCGCTCCCTCTGACTGCGTTCAATGCTGACCAGCATGATCACGAACAGGAACAAAACCATGATCCCGCCCGCGTAAAGAATGATCTGCACTCCGGCAACGAAAGGCGCGTAGAGCATCAAGTAAATGGACGCCTGCGCCAGCAGCGTAACAATGAGTGCCAGCGCCGAATGCACAGGATTCCTGCGCGTGATTACTAGAACGCCCCCGATGAGCATCAGCCCAGCAAGCAGGTAAAAGAAAAACGGTGTCGCTACCGGTTCCATATGGTTTGTTGGATCAGCGGCCACAAGCCCACACCTGCCGTCAGGATGAGAACGCCCAATCCCATCGGCAGCAGAATCTTCCACCCGACTTTCATCAACTGGTCAAAGCGATAACGCGGGAACGTGCCACGATACCAGATGTAGAGGTACATGAATGCGGCAACTTTCATCGAGAACCAATAAATATCTTGCACCCGCTCACGGACAGCAGGGATAAACAAGATCAAGCCAATCAGACCGAGGACGACGCCGAATCCAGCCAGGCCAATGGTTTGAATCCGAAAGAGTGGGTGCTTCGGCATCCGCACCGTACTGTAGAAGCACATCCCCGCCAGAAAAAGAAAAGTGATTCCGGGGAATAGAGAAAAAACCAGATCCCATTTGGCGCCGGTCAAAAGATTGGGAAACGGCCGCAACCATCCGCCCAACCATAGCGTAACAGCGATGGAAGAGACCGCAATCATCGCCGAATACTCTGCCAGGAAAAATAGCGACCAGCGGAACCCGCTGTACTCAGTATGAAAGCCAGCAGTCAGCTCAGATTCCGCTTCCGGCAGATCGAACGGTGCGCGATTAGTCTCCGCGACCATGGCCACTGCAAATACGAAGAACGCGACCAGTCCCAGGGGAAAGAATTTGAAAATGAACCAGACCTCCTGCGCCTGCTGTGCTTCGACGATGCCAATCATGCTGAGAGTCCCCGTTCCCTGCTGGTTCAAGCTGGTCATCATCACCGCCGAAATCACCGCCATACCCATGGCAATTTCGTAGGACACCATCTGCGCGCTCGAGCGCAGCGCGCCAATCAGCGGATAGTGCGAATTTGAGGCCCATCCCGCCATCACGATCCCCAAGGCGCTCAACGACGATACGCCGAGCATGAAGAGAACCCCGATATTCATGTCGGTGACGGCGTGCGTGGGACCGAATGGCACAACGATGAACACCGTGAACGCCGCCAGCACCACAAATATGGGTGCCATCCAGAAGACAAAGCCGTCAGCCTCCGCCGGCATGATGTCTTCTTTAAGCAGCAGCTTGATAGCGTCAGCAATGGGCTGCAGCAATCCGTGTGGACCAACGCGCATGGGGCCAAGCCGGACTTGCATGTGAGCAAGAATCTTGCGCTCCAGCCAGTTCATTGCGATCACCGCAACGGAAAGACCGAGGAAGATAACGACGATATAAACGAAGGCCCAAAACATGTTCCCGGCGGAGCCGGGCGTGAGATTGCTGGTAAGGTACGACCTGACGTAGTCAAGCATCAGCGGTCGACCTCGCCCAAAACAATATCAAGCGTACCGATCACCGCAATCACGTCGGCCACGAGTTGGCCGCGGCACATCTTGTCCAGGGCCTGGAGATTCACGAACGACGGCGGCCGCACGCGCAGGCGATAGGGCTGCGTAGATCCATCGCTGACAATGAAGTATCCCAATTCGCCCTTGGGCGCTTCGATCGAGTGATAAACCTCGCCCACCGGCGGTTTCATCACCTTCGGCACCTTGGCCATGATGGGGCCTTCAGGCAGCGCATCCACCGCCTGCTGGATGATGCGAAGCGACTGCCGCATCTCAGCCATGCGCACCAGATACCGATCATAGGTGTCGCCATTCTGTCCGACGGGAATCTCGAAGTCGAAATTCTTATAGTTGGCGTACGGCTGAGCCTTACGCAGATCCCATTTCACGCCGCTTGCGCGCAATACGGGGCCGGTCACGCCCAGGGCAATGCAGTCCTCGCCGGAAAGGATACCTACACCCTTCGTGCGCTCCACCCAGATTCGGTTGGTAGTAAGCAGTTCTTCGTACTCATTAATTTTTGGAGCGACAAAGGTAAGGAAATTCTTTACGTCTTTCTCAAAGCCGTCGTAGGTCTCATATTGCAGGCCGCCAATACGGAAAGCATGCGTGGTGAGGCGCGCCCCGCAATATTTTTCGAAGATTTTGAGAATCTCTTCGCGATCACGGAATGTATAGAAAAGCGGAGTGATCGCCCCAATATCAAGTGCATGCGTCCCCAACCAGAGCTGATGACTGGTCAGGCGGTTCAGCTCCGTCAAAATTACTCGAACATGCTGAGCCCGTGGCGGAGCTTCAACTCCCAGCAGCTTTTCGACCGCCTCACAATATCCCAGCCCATTCGAGACCGCGGCCACATAATCCATGCGGTCCACGTAAGGATTGAACATCGTGTAAGTACGGTTCTCGGCAATCTTCTCCACGCCGCGGTGCAGGTAGCCGATAACACATTCGAGCCCCAGAACCTTCTCGCCATCGAGCCGCAAAATGACACGCAAAACACCGTGTGTGGCCGGATGTTGCGGCCCCATGTTAATAACGAGTTCGTTAGCGTCAAGAAACGGCTTCTCGCGCTCTTCCAGATCGAGATGCGAGAGGGAGGATGTCGGCTCAGTCATTGCTCGTTCTAACTCAGTGCCCAGTTCGTCAGTCTTCTAGATCAGTTTCCGCCATCAACAGCTCTCAAGTGCTTATTGTCCACTTTCAATGCCCAGGTTGATCTGCACCCACTCGTTGTCCTGCTGCAAAATACCGTAGTCCTTGCGTAGGGGATGCCCCTTCCAACCTTCGGGCAGCAGAATCCGTTTCATGTCTGGATGTCCGTCAAACTTGATGCCAAACATGTCGTAGACTTCGCGTTCCAGCCAGTTCGCCGCCGGCCACATAGGAGCAGAGCTTGGAATGCTCTCGCCATCAGCGATTTGGGTCTTCACGCGGATTCGTTCGTTACGCGCGTAAGAGTAAAGGATCCAGATGAGATCAAACTCTTTCTTTTCCCGTTGCGGATAGTGCAGCGCAGTCACGTCCACGCAGTAATCGAACTGCTCGTCGTTGTGGAGAACCTGCAAGATTTCCGGAATCAGAGAACGGTCCACGGTCATGTAGTTCTGGCCAAGATACGTGAGCGCCTCCACGCCCGAGCCAAACTGGGCCTTGAGCTTGGCCACCATCGGCGAATTCCAGGCAGTGGGCACGGGAGTGACGGGCTTCGCAGACGCCGCAGGTTTTGCCGCCGTCCCGGCAGGCGCGGCGGGTGTTCCCGTAGCGGCGGGCGCGCTGCCCGCCTTTAGGGGCGGAGAAGTCGGTGGAGGCGCCGGCCCCGGATCTGGCTTCGGCGGTACTGCTGTAGGCGGCTCGGGAGCCCCCGGAGGTTTGCCTGGGTTCGGCCCAAAATCTGGATTTGGAGGCGGTCCCGGCGGCGGCACGCCGCCCGGTTCTCCCGACTTGGCTTTGGACTGAACCGAGCCAGAAGTAGTCGCCTTGACCCTACCGGGAGGAACAGTTTCATGCGCCGTCGGCTTTGGCTCACCTTCCGGCGGCGATGAAGCGGGCGGCTTGGTTTCGTCGGGCATAGGTGTCGACGGCGACAAACCTCCGGCGTTGAGGTGCGCGAGAAGAACGTTAACTTCTATCAGCTTGAGCAAACTGTGTCAACGAGTGTTCAGAAAGGGTACTGTCTAAAGCAGCATCTACAAACGCGTGAAATCCCGCAAGGGCTTTTCACAATGTTTTCTTGCTTTTCACCGATAAAAGGACGGGCTGCACTGAGCCGCCCGTCTCTGACTTCAATGCTAGGCGTCATGCTGGGTCGAAGCTGGCACCCCCAGGTCGCTGAAGCCCTGCGCAACTACTCACTCTCGCCAGACCCAAGGCCGGGCAGCGGGCGAGTCTTCTCCACACGAACCGACTTGAGAGCCTGGGGATCAAGTCCCAAAGCCCGCAGAATGGTCGGCGCCACCTGCGCACTCGTGACCGGACTCTTGATCGTTTTCGCTTCCAGCCTGGGAATCGAAACGATCAGGCCGACATTGGTATCGCTATAGTTGTAGCCGCCGTGCTCCGCATTTTTCGCCGTCGAACCTGTATAGATCGTGCCGTAGGTCGGACGCACGATAATATCGGGCGTACGGGTGTCCTTTAGCGGATCGCCAAACCTGAGCGTGAGTTCCTCTCCACCCATTACTTCGTCGATAAACAGAGGATTGGCGTTGGTGTTCAGGTAGTCTCTGACCTGCTTACCCATCGACTGATCGGCCAGCCAGATGAGAGCGATATCGTCATCATTCACGAAACCGCATGGGCCTTTGGGGCAAGCGTTAGCGCTGGTGATGGCGATGGCCGCGGGGTTTGTCGTGCCATCAGGAAGAGAGGCAACTACGTCGGCGAAGTGACCCGGCTTGTGCGTCTTCACGGGATTGATCGGCGTCTGACCGTGCTTGGCAGTCACGATGAACAAGGTTGAATCGTAGATGCCCTGTACCTTGAGGGCCTTAATCATGCTAGCCAACGCCCCATCGGCGTAATCCAGGGCGTAAGAAAGAACTGCGGTGGGCGTACCGGACCCGTCCATGTAGCCGCCGGGTTGTCCAACCAGGCTGCCGGTATCCGTCACGCAGCTGCCGTCGAAGTTGTCGGCGACCAACTTTTGCCCCACGCTCACGGCTTGGAAGTTCATACCGAAGACGGCGGGAACGCCGGGGCCGGGCGTGCCATCGTGTCTTAGACCATGAATTTCGTTGATGATGCCCTGCACCTTCCGTTGATCATTTTGAGCGGTGCAAACCACGCTGTGTGTATTGTCGAGTCCATTAACGTTTGTGACTTCGGGCGTGTAAAGATCTTCTACACCAAGTCCGGAAGGACCATTTACAAGGTCGTAGGCTGGATGCTTGTCTTCCCAAGCGGTGTGCCCACCAGATTCCCGCACGACTTCGAAGATCGTATTCGTCCGCAGCGCTCGGTGAGGCCACAAAGGTACGCAGTTGCCATTTGCATCGCGGTACCGCGGCAGCTTGGCTGGGTCGATCACGTTCAGAGAAACGTTATGCGAATCGTACTTATCGATGCTTTCGTCGAAAACCATCATGTTGCCTGCGGGCTCGGTGCAGGTTGTGTTCGTGGGATCGAAGATCTTGCGGTCGTAGCTCACGTCGTAAGACAATCCAGAGGTAACAGGCGAGCCACCGGTCACCAGCGCCAGAAGTCCGGGAAACGAGTCAGAATTTTGCGGTGTGTTGGCGCCGGAATACGTGACGCCGTGACTTGCGAGTTCTGCCAGGGCGGCATGCGGATGCGAAGCCGCGTATTTCGCGATGTCGAGTGCGTGCAGACCGTCGACGCTGATCAGAAGAACGTGGCGAACCTCTCTCTCTCCCTCGCCTTTTTGACGGTCCGCCGCTGCCGACATGACGGCCGCTGACAAGAGAAGAGAGAGTCCAAACAAGATGCTGCGTTTACTCAAGGTGGTGCTCCTCTCAGTTTGATCTATCGACAAAGAAGAAGTAGACACCGTGATTGCTACAGAGCTGTTAACAGAAAATGAATATCTGATGAACGAGCAGTGGAGGTTGCTGTCGAACCTTAACCCTGGCAGACTCAGGTCCAATCCAGGCTCTACGTGCGGGATTGCGCCTGGTAGGTCTCGATCAGATCGCGTATCCGCTGTGCGTCAGCTTTGCGGTGACCGTGGCTGGTGATGGGATCGGTTCCGCCGGTGGATTCGATTCGGATCTCCGACCAGAACACGCCGGTCGAAATATGTACCGATGCCACTTTCGACATGGCGATGCTCTCTTCATTGCTGCCGAATAGCCGAGACTTCACCCGGGTGACACGCTGCGGGCTTACGACGAGACGGGTGGGGAAAAAGAAGTTGCCATGCGTCCAGCGGCTCGCGCTGAAGCTTTCGGACGGCGAGCTGTCCATCTGGAGATCGGGATTTACACCCATTCCAGGGCGCCCTTCTTCCAAATCCAGATATAGCCCACGATCAGAATGCCGAGGAAGATCAGCATCTCAACCAGGCCAAAGATCCCAAATGCCTTGAACTTCACCGCCCAGGGAAACAGAAAAATGGTCTCCACGTCGAAAACCACAAACAGGATCGCTACGATGTAGTAGCGGACGGTGTAACGTCCCCGCGCGCTATCAATGGGATCGATACCGCACTCGTAAGGCATCAGCTTCGACTTGCTGGGATTGTCCGGCCGTACCAGCTTGGCTGCCAGCAGCGTGAGTGGAAGCAGCACACCCACGAAAGCCATAAAGATAAAGATAGGAACGTAGTTTTGCGGCATTCCACATCCTCGCTCAAACGATCCGAAACCACCTCCAGCAGAAGGTGATCCCGGAGTCCGGTTCCAGCCGGCAAGTCATACTACCGCTGATGGCGAGGCACTTCAAGATGCGCGAAAAAGATAGCCGCGCAGACTTCCGACTTCCCTGTTTAATCTCATCCGATCAATGCAGCAATCCGAAAATCCCCACTCTGGTGTCATACGTCGTAATCACTCTACCGTTCACAACCACCGGGGTAGAAAAACCGACGCCTTCTCCCAGCGCGTCGCGTGTTGTGTTCATCTCGCTGTTCCAAAGCTCGATCGAGACCGACGTAGCATCGTAGGCGTGCAATATCCCCAGGCCGGTGGGCGTTTTTTCGTAGGCCCAAACAATTGCGTTCTGACTTCCGTTCGCGGACACAACTGTATTGGCCCCCCGATAACCGTACGTCGTGGGCGACATTGCCACCGGCGTTGAGTTCAGCAATCCATTCTGGAATTGGTATTGCATCAGCGCCATATTCGATGCACCCATATAAACATTTCCATTCCAATACGACGCCGTACCATACAGGCGGTTCCAATTGGGACCATCCGCGTCCGCGCCCGTGGTCGTGGCAGAGCAGGTGTAAGCCCCGACCATAAATTCCTCCGTAATCTGGTTGTCTCCCCCGGCATTGAACTTGCCGAGATTGTCTGTGTTGACCAGAAAGAGGCGGCCTTCTTTACTCAAGGCGATGGCCAGATTGGCGCCGTTCGTAAAGTCCGTTGGCAGCAACGCAATGCCTGCGGAGCCAAGTTCCAAGTCGTCGAGGTCAATACAGGACTCATCGTAAGGGGTGAACCAGTCCACGACTTGAAAGCTGCTGCCGTTAAGCTTCAACTTCAGCAACGTGTCTCCATAATTGTTCCCACCCTGGTTTGCATTAAAACTGCCGTCCGCGGAGTTGAGATAGATGTTGCCGCCGGCATCAACGGCCGGCGCCGCTCCCCCTTGCCAGAATGCCCCACCGCCTCCATGATCTGCGGGACCATTGGCCGCGTCGTTGACTTGGTACTGAGTCGTCGGATTAAACACCGCTTTGAGCCGTAGTGTGTCGGGATCAAACGCCATCAACCAACCGTGATAAACCCCCCAGTCAGAGAACGATCCCCACGCCACCAGAATCGATCCGTTCACTTCAGTTAAACCGGCACGCTGGTTCTGGTTCGAAGGATCAAATGCAATCTGTCCGTTTACGCTTCCCTTTCCATCTCCAGGAGCGCTTGCCTCTATCTTCACGCTGCCCGGACCAAAGTCGTTGCCTGTCTGGGTATCGATGGCATGCAACCACTGCTCCGCAACTCCCTTGTTGGATATAGTAGTTACAAAATACATGATACCCGTCGTTGCATCGACGAAGGGCGTGCCGGTGATTCCGACCTGACCGCCAAGCGTGGTACGTCCACCAAAATTGTCGGGCAATGTCATAATCCCTCTTGCGGGATCCACATAATGACGCTCCCACAAAGGACCCGCCCCGGGATTGTCCGCATCAATCGCATAGACACTGTCGTTTTCAGTGGCAATGAGAATCACGTTGTGAGTACCCGCTTGGTCCATTTTTACGTTCGCGACGTAAAGGGGCTGTGCCATAACGATCCCATCGGCTTTAAAGCTGCCCAGTCTGCCAAATCCCGCAACGTTCACGTTGCTCGCTGTCAGCGTAGTTTCCTGGGAATAGAGACCCTTCCTAGAGGTGTCCCCTTTCCACTGCAGTACGCCACTAACGCTACCGGTCAGGGCTATGTTGGCGGTCTGTCTTATAAGGCTGCCGTCGGCCGCGGTCGCAGTCGCGGTGTAGGTGGTCGAAGCAGCAGGCGTAACGGAGGCAGAGCCTTGCGGCAATGCGCATGGGCCACACACACCGGGGTCGACGGAAAGTGCGCTCGCCGTTCCGCCAGTAACTTGCCATGTCAACGTGACCTGCTGTCCAGGGACAATCGTGCTCGGTGAGGCGCTCAAGCTCAGTGTGAATGGTGCCTGCCGCACTTGCACATTAGCGGTTTGGGGTTGACTGCTGCCCCCAGATCCGGTAGCGACGGCCGAGTACGTGGTGGTTTGCGTAGGCGAATCATTCACTTTTCCGGTGGCCTGCGAACTTTTCGTCACGGTGCGTGAGGTCGAGCCTGAAGAGGCTGTGATGGTCACAGATGTCGCGTTCGTAGCCTGCCAGGTCAATGTGACGATTTGCCCCGCTGTAATCGCATTCGTACTCGCGGAGAAAATTAGTGTCGGCGTACTCGAAGTTTGGGGACCTGGGGCTGGAGATCCTCCACCACAACTCATAAAAAAAGTCGCAAGGGTCAATGGAAAGAAAGTTCGAACGTGTCGGGCCAGAGAACGCGTCCGCATTGCTGCCTCCCAAGTACGTGCCAGTTTCGGCGCGGGTCTTGGATGTAGCAGGTTCGCCAAGGGTTGCATGTCGAACACACGGCGAGAGCGGCGGAAACGCTTTAAAAGAGGCGCGACGAGGCGTTTCACTTCCGACCTCACGGGTTCAAAAGGGTGTTAAACAGCCGCAATTCCACACGTACAGCCTAGACTTAGAACTTCCGAGTACCCCAGACACACTTTTCGCTTGGTGGGAATACGGTGATTCTGGTATTCTCCAACCAATCTTTCACACCATTGTTTTTGAGCCAAAGATTCCCAGTCCGGCTTCGGCCGGATTTCTGAGGCTTGCATTTACGGGGCAGTAGAACCAGCGCCACAATCAAGCCACTTTTTTGCGATTCTTCCGCGCGTCCCGCTCACGCGCAAGGGGAGTCTCGCAAGCGGTTCGTTTCAGTACGTCGCAAGCAAATAAACCTTTGGAGAATTGTTGCATGCGCAAATATGTCCAGCTGATCGTGTGCCTTTCCGCTCTCTTGGTTCCGGCTGCATTTGCCGGGGTCAAGGTTTCCGCTCCCAGCAACGGCGCGACCGTGCAGTCGCCCGTGCACTACTCCGCCTCAGCGGGATCCACGTCGTGCTCTAAGGGCGTCGCATCCATGGGGATTTACACCGCACCCGGCGTTCTAGCTTATGTAGTAAATGGAAGCAGTCTCAATACAGCGATAACGCTCAGCGCCGGAACCTACGACACCACTGTCGAACAATGGGACTATTGCGGCGGTGCCAGCACCACACCCATCAAGATCACAGTCAGTAAAGGCTCTGGCGTGTTCGTCACCGCACCCGCCAACAATGCCTCGGTGAGTTCGCCTGTGCATTTCGCAGCCACGGCAACCTCGACCTGCTCAAAGGGCGTTGCATCCATGGGCATCTACACCGCGCCTAACCGTAAAGCCTACGTCAGCTCGGGAGCGACCCTGAACACCAACTTGACTCTCGCTGCAGGGACTTACAACACAACCGTACAAGAATGGGACAACTGTGGGGGAGCCAGCGCAACCCCCCTAACCATCGTCGTCGGCGGCGGCAGCGCAGGCAAGACATTCTCTAATCTGCAGGCTAGCGGCGGGTGGAATGGCTATGGCGAGCTCGCCCCGAAGTACAACATCTGCAGCAATTGTCCTGGTGTGACCTGGTCCATGAAACAGGGCATCAAGTCACCATCGCTTAGCGGCAAGGCGGCCCAATACAACATTGGCGGCACCACACCTTATTCCGATGTTCTCTGGAACAACCATCTGATCGGCGATGGCTCCACTCAAGGCTTGCTCGACTCCGGCCACACCATTGTTCCCACGGTTCATCATCTGACCTACGATGTCTACTTCTATGGCACTAATTTGCAACTCGCCGAAAATCTCGAATTCGACATCGGTCAGTTCTTCGACAACCTCGGCCTCATGTTTGGCACTCAGTGCCAAATGGTCAACGGCCAGGTCTGGGGGATTTGGGACAACGTCAATGGCAGATGGGTCTCCACCAAGGCTCCCTGCCACCCGCTCAACAATTCCTGGAACCACCTTACGATTCAGTTTGAGCGGACATCCTCAAACGATCTGACGTATAAGACAATCACTCTCAACGGCGTCAGCAGTACAATCAACGCCACCTATCCTCCTTTCTCCGCGGTGGGATGGTATGGCATAGTCGTAAACTTCCAGTTGGACGGAAACTACAAGCAGTCGCCCTACACCGTCTATCTGGACAACCTGAGCGTTACCTATTACTAACAACCTCCTACCACCGAGGATAGGGCAGTCCTGCCATTCGTACTCGCCGCGAGCAAGGTAAAGACCGGTCTTGCTCGCGGCGAGGATTCGTTTAGCCCACTTTTTTCTCATCATTCGCTAGAGACGCAGTCTCAGCGCCCTTGATTTTCTCCGATTCCACAAACAAGCCGTGTGCATCGAACTTGCTGATGGCCCCCCAAGGAACCTGTGACATAGTGCTATACCTCGCTGGAGTCAATAAACATGCGGGTCTGCGCGTTGCCCAAGTCAATCAATGGACAACCGCTCACCTTTGTAAGCCCTGCTCAACCTTCATGCGTACACGCTTACACGCTTCCCGACCGTCCTGGAACGCTGAACATCATTAAACGCGGACCTGCGCGGAGCCCAGTTTGTGGGGAGCGCCGAACTCCCACAACGCCTTGGGCACATCGATCGACCCATCGGCTTGCTGAAAGTTCTCCAGTATAGCGATCAGCGCGCGCGCGGTGATCGCGGTGCCGTTGAGCGTGTGTACATGCTCCAGCTTTCCGTCGCGTCGAAAGCGGATCTCGAGTCGGCGAGACTGGAAATCTGTCGTGTTGGACGTCGATGTGATCTCCCGGTAACGCTCCTGGCCGGGGAACCACGCTTCGATGTCGTATTTCTTTACGGCCGGTGGACCGAGGTCCCCAGCCGCCACGTTGATAACGCGGTACGGCAGGCCCAGCTCCTGGACAAGGCCTTCCTCGATCCCAAGGAGTCGTTCGTGCTCCTCGCGCGAGGCTTCCGGCGCGCAGTACACGAACATCTCGACCTTATCGAACTGGTGAACACGGAACATGCCACGTGTGTCCTTACCGGCCGCACCGGCCTCGCGCCTGAAGCATGTCGAATACGCGACGTAACGAAGGGGCAGCTCCCCGATGACCTCCCGCGCATGGAATGCCGCTACGGGTACTTCGGAAGTGCCTACCAGATAGAGTTCATCCTGCTCGACTCCGTAGATATTGACCTCGTCGGTCGGAAAGAAGCCGGTGCCGTACATCGCCTCCTGTCGGACGAGAACCGGTGGCAACACCGGGACATGGCCCTTTTCGACGACACGCGCAAGCGCGTAGCGGTAAAGCGCTAGCTCCAACAATGCCAGGTCGCCGAGCCGATAAACGAACCGTGAACCAGAGACCTTGGTCCCGCGGGCCGTGTCAATCCATCCGTGAGCTTGCGCGAGATCAAGATGGTCACGAGCCGCAAAGCCGAACGATGGCTTCGCGCCGATCGCACGCAGCACCTCGAAATCGTCCTCCCCGCCGTCTGGCACGTCATCGGCCGGGGGATTTGGCACCCGGTCGAGCAGCTCCTTTCGTCGACGCTCTAGCTTGGCAAGTTCCGACTCGGTCTCCTGAAGCTGTTCCTTCCAGCGTTGCAGGTCCAGCAATTGCTCCGGCGTCGGCTTCCCTGCCGTCTTTTGCTGTGCCCGCGCCGACTCCGCCGCATTCGTTGCCGCACGCCATGCAGTATCGACGGTGAGCAGTTCCTTAACCAGCTCGCCTGCGCCTTTGCGCGCAAGCTTTGCCGAGTATGCGTTGGGGTCTTTGCGTAGCTCGCGAATGTCGATCACAACGAACTCCTCGATAGCTCGCCATTCCAGTGCAGGGATACAGCTGGATCGGCGTTCCACGTCCAGAAATACATTCCTTTCAAGAGCTGCTTTGGGTCGCCTGTGCCATTTAGGACGTAGTCGTTCAAGCGGTAAGCCTCGGGCATATTCGCTTCGATGGAGACAATGTAGAAACCCATCTGGCTGGCTAAGAACTCGACCATGCGGTTTTTGAGCTGGAAGAACTCGCGGGTGCGATGTGTTGCCTCACCGAGCGCGACGATTCTAGCGTCGCCCATGACCTTGAGCGGCTGCATATCATCGAATCCATTGCCCACTTCGACTGTCCTCAGTGGAGTGGCGTTCTTGCGAATCCAGTCCACAGGCTGTTTAGCGTTAGCCGCACGAGACGCGGCAACCACCGCTAGCAGAAGCGCGTACCGACGGCCCGTCGCCACCTGCTGTAACTGATCAGGCTTCATCGCTTCACCGTAACCGGCTCCTCGACAGAATCGCTGAACAAACTGCTTTGTGCGCTGTTGTGGATGAAGGGAGAGCGGCGGCCCATGTGGACCAAGCGAATCGCTTTACGGACGGTGGGTAGGTCGAGGGCATGTCGTTCGATCATCCAGGGGGCGAACTTCACAATCTGCTTTGCCGGGAGACTCTTCTGCGCGATGAGTCGGCGGACGACCATCTCACTAACGTGGAGCGCAACAGCGGCTTGCTGCATGGTGATCCACCGCCGCTGGTCGGGCGGCGGACACGCAGGAAAGCCGTTGGTGTGGCGGACATGTTGCACGCGCTTCTCCGTCCAAGTGTTGCCGTTGCCGGTGCGATAGCCGAGCCGGTTCAGGATAGAAACAATCGAGGTATCTTCACAGACTAAAGCGAGCTCGCGAATCAACTCTGTCACTTCCTCCGAGTTGATGTGGTTGTGATAACCCGTCCGGTTCTTGCGCACGGTGAGCTCGGTGTGTGAACCCCCAGTCCAGTGCAGCTTGAGGTGGACGGAAGGAGGGTCGTCCGTCGTGTCCGCGATCACTTCGTGCAGGACGGTGCGCAGAATGCGTTTCTTCAGTGTGGCGGGGGAACGAGGATGATCCCAGAGCTGTTCCATGTCATCGCCCAGCACCAGCAGTTGTTGGCGTTGTTCGGCGGTGAGTTGTGGAGCGAGAGTGCTGGCCTCTTCCAAACGCCGCTCCATCTCGGTGACGTGGGTTAGGGCGTTGTTCCATCGCTTTTCCAGCTCGGCAGCAACCAGACGGTTCTCCGGTTCCGTTCCCTGAAACTGCCGTTCGATGCGGTTGGCCTCATAGCGCGCCTTCTGAAGAGCAAGCTCCAGCGAATGCCGCTTTTCATCGGTCTGGTTCTGACTCTGATCCAGAGCGGCGAGCGCGGCCTGCACACCCAGCGGGCGCAGGGCTTCGAGGACTTCAATGGCGACCAACTGGTCCACGCGTGTGCCCGCGAAGGTAATGCAACTGCGAACCGCCTGGCGACTCCGATCTCCGGCGCACCAATAGCGCGGCAACAGGCCATGTTGTTTGCTGTGGACATAACAAACCTGGAGCGCACGTCCACAACGACCACAGCGCAGCAGTCCTGTCAGCAAAGCGGGACCGTTTCTGACCGCGCCATTCGCACTCCCCATGCGTGCGTTCCAGCCGGCGTTGGAGCGGATCTGCTGCTGATTACGCATAAACTCTTCCCACGTAATATACCCTTCGTGGTGATTCGGAATAGTGACTTCCCACTGCTCTAGCGGCCGAGCATGGCCGCGTGTCTTGCGTGCGCGGCCATCCACGATGGAAGTGCGAGTATGGTTTCTTCCCCAGACAAAGACGCCAGCATAAGTCGGGTTTTTCAGGATACCGAAGATACGAGGATAGACGGGCTCGATCCAGACCATCTTGCGGTGACCGGACTCGCGCGAGAGTGCAGGGATCAGCAGCTTCTCATCGCGATACCAAAGCAGAACTTGGCGCACACTTCCCAACTCGCGAAACTTACGGAAGATGCCTGCGATGGCTTCCTGGATCTGGCGGTCAGGTGTCTTCTCGATGCCTTCGTCTTCGGTGCGGACGTAACCGATGGGAACTTGGGTCAGCACCAAGCCACGGCCCACCTTTTGTCGGCGCGCCTCCATCGCGCGCTGTCGCAGCAAACTGATCTCGAACTCGCTCAGAGGAGACCGGTAATTGCCAGCGTGGGATGCTCCACAATCTCCATCCCACGGCAGAGATCTTCATTCAGCATCCACTCCGGAATCAGAATCTGAACTCCACTGGGAAGCGCCACCTGTACTTGGTGCGGTCCGAGATGGGAACACTTCCGGACCATTGTCACCGTAAGACCGTAATGCGGATGGTGACGATAGTGGATCGTTGCGGTGCTCAAAACATGGGTAGTGTGTGGGTGCTTTGCTGATCCTGACATGCATACTCTTCTGCACCGCGCTCGGCATCGCGCAGACCCCGAGCCAAACGGCCATCTCCTGCGAGGGCGCAACCAACACCAGCGCCAGCCCTCGTTTTCGCGGCGAGAACAATGGCAATGCCCCGCCCGGAAATGTCAGCAAGCTGCCAATCCGTTCCCTGCTCTATCGCGGGGCACAGACGCGCTTGTATACCCGCTATATGCCCTGGTTCGGAGACCCGCACCATCACGATGTCGGCTACCGCTCCGACGACGCGCAGCAGATAGCTCGCCAGGTAGCAGACATGATCAGCCGCGGCCTGCAGGGCGCCATCGTCGACTGGTACGGACCCGACTCCGGCCTCAAGAACCAGAGCACTATCCTGCTCATGAAAGAAGCCGAGCGCCAGGGCAACTTCGAGTTCGCCATCTCGGAAGACGCTGGCTCCATCAGAGACTGCGTCAAGCGAGGCTGCGACCCCACTGAAAAACTCATCGCCGACCTCAATTACGCCGCCCGGCGTTTTGAAGATTCCCTTGCCTATCTTCGTTTTAATGGACGCCCCGCCGTCTTCTTTTTCGGACTCGAGACCTCTCCCATCGACTGGCACCGTGTGCGCCACGCCCTGCCCTTGAATCCCTTATTCTTCTTTCGCAACTCCGACACATTCAGCAATCCCGACGCCGACGGAGCCTATTCCTGGATAGCTCCCGAAACCGCCACCTCCGTCGATCCCATGGGCTTGCAGTATCTCGAACATTTTTATTCCAAGGCCCAACACTCCGACAAAATTGCTATGGGGTCGGCCTACAAAGGCTTCAACGACTCCGACGCCAGTTGGGGCAAAAGCCGCCGCATCGATCAACAATGCGGCCAAACTTGGCTCACCACCTTCGCCGAGGCCGGACGCTTCTACTCCGCTCACCATCAACTCCTTGCACTGATCATTCCCACCTGGAACGACTACGAGGAAGGCGCCGAGATCGAAACTGGAATCGACAACTGCGTGAACGTCAAAGCATTAATCAAAGATGAAAGGCTTACATGGACCATCGCCGGAAGCGAGAACACCATTGACCACTACACCATCCTCGCTCAACAAGCTTCTCAATGGATAAATGTCGCCGATCTCCCCGCGGGATCAAAGGCAGTCAAGCTCACCGATCTTCATCTGCAACCTGAAACCAGAGCTCTCTGCGTGCAAGCAGCAGGCAAAGCGTCAATGCTCAATCATTCCTCTGGCCCATAAAATACTCCCCGGCGAAAACCAGTGCATCGAGAAGTTGCGCTGCATGGCGGGCTGGCCCACCTGTTCGCGCCGGAATCCAGACCGCCTGCACCAAAAACTCGGGCCGCCTCGCGGCGGCCCTGTACTTCCTGATGGCTGATAGGTGAAGCGTGAGAGCTGCTCTTAATCTCCCGCGACCGGCTCCGCAATCTGCGGCTTCTCCTGCGGGGATGCCTCATCCTTCGCCTCTTTTGCGAAACGTGGGAGCCCGTGCCCATTCCCGTTCCCGTTCTCCTTAGCCTGCAGCAGCGCTCCGAGCGGGATGAACCCGTTCTCCGCCACCACCGGCTTCTCCTTCAACACAACTTCGCGATACAGCGAAGCCATCCGCGCGTTGTAAGCCTCATCATGCTTCTGCGGCCCACGATGCTGCCCACCCTTAACCACGCTCGTGGAAGACGGAACCGCAGAGTCACTCGCTTCTGAAGTCCGAATCTCGGAGCTTGAAGCCTGACCGGCAGCCTGCTGTTTCTGTTTCAGATCCCTCGCTCGCGTCTTCTCTTCACGAGCATTCTTCGCGATACCCAACTTGTCGAGATCATGTTGCAGCTCGGTAGTGACGATGTTGTCACGCAACAGCAGCGAGTGCGCCGCATCGTCCAGCTTCACTTTCTTGCCGCCGGCGAAGATTTCATGCCGGCCATGCTCTTCGTACCACTTCGTAAGCGTGGCCGTCATGTGCATTTTTTCGATAATGTTCCGCCAGCCCACACCCGTATTGTAGGCGCAGAACGAAATCTCGCCTTCCTGCGTGGCGTACGGAATGATGCACTGCTCCGTCCGTCGGAAATCATAGTTGAACAAATCCTGAAACCACATCCCCGCAATGAACAGGAAGTTCCAGCGGTCGTTCCGACGCTTCATCACATCATCAATAGTCCGGTCCGGACCAACCTTCCCATAGTTCTTCCCGGTCGCATTGAAGTTCTTGTCAAACTTCTTCAAAAGATCCATCAACTTGAAATGAGTCGGCGACTGAAACGGATCGTAATTCTTCATCAAACACAAAGCCATCCCAAAAACCGTCAGAAACTTCCCCCGAGCCGCATCATTCACCTTAGCAATATCCTTAGCCAGCTGATCTCCTTTAAGAAAAGCTGTAACCGGTACTGCCTCCTTGGTCTCCTTATCAATCATGATCGCCATCCCCGTCCCACAATTCGGATGACAACCGCAGCTTAGTTGGCCCCAGTCGTTGTTTTTGTCTTCTACGTGCATCAGATCGGCCCAGTCGCTGAAGGTGGACATGAAGGAGATGGGGAACCAGTCGCGGCTGGGTTCGCCCAGGCCGGTCTGATTTTTTACGTCGTGGGCTAGGTGAGAGAGCGTGTAGCGTTGGGCTATCCGGCGGTCGTCGGTTATGGCTTCGTCGCGGCCGGTGAAGCTTACGGGTTGGAAGCTCAGGAATCCAATTCTTTTGGGATTGTCTAAGGCGAACTTGATGATTCTTCCGACTTGTTCGTTGTTGATGCCGTTGACGATCGTGACCACAGGCACGATTTCTACTCCGGCGTTGTGAAGGTTTTCGATGGCTTTTAATTTTACGTCGAACAAGTTTCCTACCATCCGATGGGCGTTGGCGGCGTTGCCGATTCCGTCGAATTGCAGGTAGGCGTAGCGCATGCCGGCTTCGGCGGCTTGTTGGGCGAATTCAAAACTCTTCGCGAATTCGATTCCGTTGGTCGCGGCCTGCACGGAGTTGTATCCGACTTTGCGGGCGTAGCGGACAGCGTCCAAAAAGTAGGGCGACAACGTGGGCTCTCCGCCGGAGAACTGAACCGACATCTGGCGGCGGGGTTTGATGGTGATGGCGTTGTCCAGCATCTGCTTAATTTCTTCCCATGTCAGCTCGTGGACGAAGCCGACCTGGTTCGCGTCCATGAAACAGGGATCACACATCATGTTGCAGCGGTTGGTAAGATCGATGGTGAGCACGGAGCCGCGACCGTACTTCACGGTGGAGGAGCCGTGATGGTGCAGCTTCTCGTCGTTGTGGGCCTTGATGTCGCGACCGGGGAAAACGTCTTCGAGATGGCGCGAGAATTCAGGGTCAATCGACATCACATCTTCGAAGTGACCGTGAGTGGGGCAGTCCTTGACCATGAGGATCTTGCCGTCGCGCTCGACGATGGTGGCTTTAATCTCGCCGACCTTTTCGTTCATCAGAACTTCGTGAGGCAAGTGTCCGTCGAGAATCTGCTGACGGATTTCCGGGACACACTTCGGACATAGCGAATCCGTGGAGCGTGGCCAGCCGAGCGGTGGCTTGGACTTTTCGTAGGACTTGAGCAGAGGCTTGTCGGACCACTTGGGAGTTGGCGAGGGGTTCGGCTTGATCCGGTTGAAACGATCGAAGATAAGCCAGGCGCCTTTGGCGGCGACGGTGACTGCCTTTTCCACGTACTTGATCGGCTTGCGCATGTTAGCTTTTAGCTCCTCGCGTTTAGCTCTCGGCTTTTGGCCTTTGGCTCTCAGCTCAAATTCAACATCTCGGGGCTAAAGCCCCTCTCAATTTACTGCCATCGAAAACCTGTGACTTCTCCCTGGGCGTGGCTTGAAATACACGTGTGCATGGGGCCAGTAACTGGAGTTATGTTATTGCAGCGCTAGGTAATGACGCATCCATAACCCAACGAAATGGGCAGAATTCGGGTTGAGTGGCGCTTTGGCGCATTATGTGGAGGTAAGTTGTTGAAAGGAAAGGGGACTCGCTGACCGGGCAGACGCGGTTCGCGCCGGGGCTTCGGCACATCGCGGAATACCTAGGCCTCGCTTATGAAGAACGGGTGCTCTCCTTGTATCGGTCTTTCTGAAGGCGCGCCCCTTCAAAGCAGGGTCAAGGGCGACGGACAGCAATGTCCGTCCCACACAGGTCAAAACCAAGGTCAGGGGCGTCCTCACTAGCTTAGAGGCTCTCTGAAACAAGAGCTCACCGAAGCGCTGAAAGCGCTGCGCCATCCAAGGTTGCGGCACGCCTGAAGGCGTGCCCTGATACGAATCGTAGGCTCAGCAAACCGGCAAAAAAGCTGCCGAGCTTTGCTCGGCTGGACGATCGGGGGCGGCAGGCCCCACATTTGTTTTTACCAAGTGACTCGCATGTCGCTGGAGGTGCCTCCGGCGGCGGGGACGTAGCATTTCAGGGTGTAATCCATGACCATGCGATCGGCGTTGAAGCGCCAGCCTAGAGTGCGGATGGTGCGCTTCATGCGCTTGATCCAGCCGCGGGGCAGGCCGTCGCGGTCGCGCTCATAATAGAGAGGAATGACTTCTTCGCGAAGGGTGCGGTGAAGATCCTCGCCGTCGCGGGCGTCGTGAACATCGGCGTTGGAGTGAGTTCTGCCCGTGCCGATGGCGAATCCGTTCATGCCGTCGTAGGCCTCCGCCCACCAACCGTCGGGCACGGAGAGATTGAGGCCTCCATTCAAAACGACTTTCTGGCCGCTGGTGCCAGAAGCTTCGAGAGGACGGCGAGGATTGTTCAGCCATACGTCGACGCCTTGCACGAAGTGGCGGCCGACGTTGATGTCGTAGTCCTCGATGAAGACAAATTTGTCAGAGAATTTTGGATCGCGCATCAGCATGGCGATCTGCTGAAGCATTCGCTTGCCGGGCTCGTCCTTGGGGTGGGCCTTGCCAGCGAAAACGAACTGAACGGGACGCTTGGGATCGTTCACCATGGAAGCCAGGTTTTCGATGTCGGACAAAATCAGGTGAGCGCGTTTGTAGGTGGCGAAGCGGCGAGCAAATCCTATGGTGAGGGCATCGGGACTAAGGACGCGGCCGAGGCGTTGCAGGATTTCGGATGATTCGCTGCGGCGTTCGGCTTGCCTGACAGCGCGGCGGCGCACGAATTCGAGGAGTTGCGATTTCAAGTTGAGATGAGTTTCCCAAAGCTCGCCGTCGTCGACGTTTTCGATTCCTTCCCAGATGCGAGCTTCGCTACTATGATCGTGCCAGCCAGTGCCAAGGTGGCGGTCATACAAACGAAACATTTGCGGCGCGAGCCAGGAAGGAACGTGGACGCCATTAGTGATGTGTCCGATAGGCACTTCGTCTTCCTGCTTGCCCGGGGTCAGACCTGACCACATAGCGCGAGAAACCTCGCCGTGCAACGCGGAAACTGCGTTGGCGCGGCGGGAAAGACGGAGAGCGAGCACGGTCATGCAGAAGTCTTCTTCGCCATTATTCGGATTTTCGCGGCCGAGACCGAGGAAGCTTTCCAGGGAAAGTCCGAGTTCCTCGCGGAGAAGACCCAAGTGTTCTTCCAGCAGGGCGGCATCGAAGCGATCGTGGCCGGCAGGGACAGGAGTATGAGTGGTAAAAACTACCTCGCGAGAAACGCGCGATACGGCGTGGTCGAAACTGACTCCTTCTTCTTCCATGCGAAGGCGAACCGCTTCGAGAACGGCAAAGGCGCTGTGACCTTCGTTGAGATGGAGAACGCTGGGAGTGATTCCCATGGCACGAAGGGCGCGGAGGCCGCCGACGCCGAGTAGCAATTCCTGACGAATACGGTTGCGGCGGTCACCACCGTAAAGGGTAGATGTAAGTTCGCGATCTCCGGGGGCGTTGCCTTCAAGATTGGAATCGAGGAGAAACAAGTCACGGCGTCCAACTTCGACGCGCCAGACTTTGGCGCGGAGGCAGCCGCTAATGGTGTCGACCTGGACAACTACGGGAGCGCCGTTCTTGCCAATGGCGGGCTCCATCGGCATCTGACTCACATCGGTCGTGAGGTATTCCTCCTGCTGCCAACCGTTCTGATCGAGGCGTTGACGGAAATATCCGCGGCCGTAGAAGAGTCCGACGCCGACGAGCGGAATGCCGAGGTCGGAGGCGCTCTTGATGTGATCACCAGCGAGCACGCCTAGACCTCCGGAATATACGGGGAGGGACTCGTGGAGGCCGAATTCCGCCGAAAAATAAGCCACTGGGCGCGGACGAAGAACACCGGCGTGGCGGGCTCCCCAGGTGCGGTCCGCTTCCAGATATTCCCGCAGACGCCGGTAGGCGTAGTTGATGCGGCTGTGCAATGCCAGCTCTGTGGCCCTGCCCTCGAGTTTGGCGAGCGGAAAATCGGCGAGCAGTGCAACTGGATTGTGATTGACTTGCTTCCAGCGCAGCGGGTCGAGATCGAGGAAAATGCTGGAAGAATCGTGATCCCAACTCCACCAAAGATTGCGCGCCAACGACCATAGGCGTTCCTGGACCGGGGCAATAAAACGATCGAGAGTCCGGGCCTCGCTCACGATGGGGGCAACTTCGGTTGCGGCCTCGGTCAGCATGCGGATTTCGTCTTCGCGAAAAATCCGGGCCTCGATAGTTTGAATCACCAGAACGCCTTGCAAGACACCACGCTCGATAAGCGGCACGCCCAGGAACGACTGTAAGTCGTCTTCGCCCGACGCCTTGAAATATTTGAAGCGGGGATGGGTTCGCACATGTTCCACGCACACAGGGCTTACCTGTTCCGCGACCAAGCCTGTGAGTCCCTCATGAACCGCCATACGCAGCGTTCCGATACACTCCCGGCGAAGCCCGACGGTGGCAGCCAGCACGAGGTTGGCACGATCCGGTTCCAACAAATATGCGGAGCAGACATCGGTCTTAAAGCGCTTAGCGAGGAGAGCGACCACGTTCATGAGGGTTTCGGCCGACTTGCCGCCACCAGCCGCCAACTTCGCACTTTCTTCCACGGCCAAAACATCGCTCGCAAGGCCGCGGAGAATGTTGGAGCCGATTTCCGTAATTGTCTCTCTGTTTCCGTCCAAGGTCACATCCTGATAATCGATTTTGTACAGTGGTTCAAAAAGTAGCCGCCCGCGAGCCTAAGATATGGCCGGCACCGGATGAATCAGACTATTTTACGGATAAAAATGAATTTGAGGGGCTTTAGGGAGAAATCTGGATGGGTTGGAGCGTGTTCCTCATCATTTTGGCGGAAGGAATTAGGAATAAACGTGAAATTCTTGTTGGCGCCGAATCTGCAAAGAACTCAACTTGCGCGCGGCTGCACGGCCGAGGCCAGAGGTCGCGCGCAAACAGATTCGCCGCCGGGGCACCCGCCACCTCTGGCAACTTGTGAAACAGCTGCGCTCTTTTACAGGCGGCCAGTCAGAGCCAGAATGACGATGATCAGCAGAACCAGACCGAGTCCGCCGCTGGGGTAGTAGCCCCATCCGGAGCTGTATGGCCAGGTGGGAAGCGCACCAACCAACAGCAAAATCAGAATCACCAGCAGGACTGTTCGCATTGCGATCTCCCTTCGGATAACGCTTCAGTCTTGAATAACAGCGAGTCTTGCAACGCATCAGCTCGCAGAACGCTCAACTTGCCGCCTTGCGTTCGGTCTTCTTCTCATCCCTTTTCTCGTCTTCGCCAATTGATTCCAGCAGCGTCTTCATTTCCTCGGCGTGTTCTTCTTCGTTGGCGAGGATATCTTCCATCAAGCGCCGGCTGGTGGGATCGTTATCGCCGAGATAGCGAATAATCTCGGAGTAGGATTCGATGGCAATGCGCTCGGCAATTAGATCTTCGCGGATCATCTCGACCAGCGTGTCGCCTTCTACGTACTGCGAGTGACTGCGGCTGGCCAGGCCTTCGGGATTGAGGTCGGGATCACCGTCGAGCTGGACGATGCGCTCGGCGATCCGGTCGGCGTGTCCCTGCTCTTCATTGGCGTGTTCGAGGAATTCTTCGGCCACGGCCTGAGAATGAATGCCTTTCGCAGTATAGTGATGGCGTTTGTAGCGGAGAACACAGACAATTTCAGTGGCCAAGGCTTCGTTCAGAACCTTGATGACAGTTTGACGATCGCCTTTGTATCCGCCGGTGACGGCGCCGTCCAGGATGTGCTGACGAGCGCGTTTGCGAATTTCTTCAATGTCGGCGACAAATGTTGGCTTCGGTTTGGGCATCGGCTTGGTGGTCATAATGAGCGGCTCCTTAGCTTCAAGAACTAGTAGGCTGCGCCGAGTTAACTGCGCGCGAGGCGATGGCGAACCCGACAGAGCGAATCTGGCTCGACTTAGTCAGGATCATGGTTGGGATTGGTCTTGTCCTCTATCTTCTGAGCGCCTTCGTTTGTTTTTTGTGCAGTCTTATGGGTTGCCTTTTTACTAGTGTACTTTACGGCATGGCCGGCCTTTTTCACTGTCTTCTTCTTGGCCCTGCCCATTATCCTTGGCAGCATTCTTGGTGGCGTGGCCGGGCTGACCGCGGTTGTTGCAGCTGGGTCGTCCTTTTGCACGTTGTTGTTAAGGGAAACCCCGAAGGCAGTGCCCAAACTAGACGCCCACGTCGATTGGTTAGTTGTGGAGAACTAGGTTAAAGGCAGCCATAAAAATGCAAACGATTGAAAAAGTGGAGGGTACTGCATTTCTCCCGGCTTAATACCCCACAGACCGGATTGCTCTTTTCCGGGTACAGCCGGAGGCTGGAGGAAACGAGGAGCGATGTCGCCCAGAATCCTTATCGTCGACGCTAACGCCCGCATGCGACGAACCATCCGCCAGGTGGTCGAAGACAATACCGATTTGCAGATCTGTGGAGAGGGCACGGACGGCCAGGATGCTATCAAGAAAGCGGAGCAGTTGAAACCCGATTTGGTTATTCTCGACCTCACCATGCCAAAGATGAATGGACTTCAAGTGGCGCGGGCGATCAAGAAACTGCTGCCCAAGGTGCGCTTGGTTTTGTTCAGCCTGGAAGAAAATCAATTTATACGCAACGCGGCGAAAGCTGCTGGGATTAGTGCCGTGGCCTCGAAGCGAGATGGCAGTCGAAGTCTGTTCCAAGGTTTGCGAACGGCGCTGCAGTCGGCGGCCTGATGGTCGTTTTTTTTCCTAATCACAGATACCCTTCAACGAACAGTCTCCGGTGCGTGGCTTTCGCTGCTGAGGAGTCCCCCGAACGTGCTCATCCCGATGACGGAATGTGACTTTTGCTGGGCGCTCAATTCCTCCCTGGGAGTCGGGAGGAAGACCTCTCTACCGCCGAGATTGCAAGTTCTGGCGCTTTCTCGCGGCCTGTGAGCCGAGTTTCCGCGCTGGACACGGGTCGCAGAAATTTTCACATTGACATCGCTGACTGACATGAGGAGAATCAATCGAGTCGTCACCCCCTACGTCCAGTCAACCTGGATCCAACTGGGCCTCCGTCATTTGCGCATTGTTATTTCCGACTTCACAAACGTGCCCCATGACATTCCGGAGAATCTCTACTCCTTATGAAGCAACGATTCTGTAAGAACTTTGCAATGTGCTCGGGACTTGCTCTGCTATTCCTGGCGATGATTTCGGCATCGGCTCAGCAGGTGCAGAGAAACCCGATAGTCGTTCACGCCACTCACGCCACAACCCCTCTAGCATTCCGAGACATGACTCCGGTTCCCTGGCACAATGCGAGCAAAGTTATGCCCGAGCATGACCGAGCGCCGCATCCGCATATCAGCAGTGTTCCCGATGCCGTGTCCCAGAGTGTAGCGCTGCCTCCGGTCAGCACCAGCCCCTTGCTGAATTTCGATGGCATCACCGACGCGCAGGGTGGAGGTTTTGTGCCCCCCGATACCAACGCTTCCGTGGGCGCAACTCAGGTGGTGGAAACGGTTAACGTGGCCTATTCTGTCTACGACAAGACCACGGGGACGCAGATCATGGCTCCGACCAACATCCAAACTCTCTACACTCCCCTCGGCGGGCAGTGCGCGAAAGGGAACTTGAGCGATCCCATCGCGACCTATGACAAAGCGGCCGGACGCTGGTTGATCACCGCGATCGCTTTCAACAACACTTTCACCATCAACAATGCATGCGTCGCAATTTCCACTTCCTCTGATGCGACCGGAACTTTCCACCTTTACCAGTTCGCCTATGGCACGACCGTTCCAGACTATCCGAAGCTAGGAGTCTGGCCAGATGCCTACTACCTCACCACCAACAGCTTCCCTTTAGGCGGTGCCTTCACCGGCGCGGAGACGTGCGCTTTGGACCGCACCAACATGCTGGCTGGGAACAAGGCGAAGATGATCTGCTTCAAGCGAGGGACGGCGGATTATTCTCTGATGCCTGCCGATCTGGATGGAACTACGGCCCCACCCGCTGGCTCGCCCAACTACCAGTTGGAGCTGGCTACTTCCACAACTCTGAAGCTGTTCAAGTTCCATGCGGACTTCATTGTTCCCGCTAAGTCAACTTTCCGCGGGCCCACAACCCTCACTGTGGCCGCCTACACCGATGCCTGCGCTACCTCGAATTGCATTCCGGAGCCTTCACCTGGCGAAAAGCTTGATGCCCTTGGGGACCGGCTGATGTACCGGCTGGCGTATCGTAACTTCGGGACTCACGAAGCCTTGGTCGCGAATCATTCGATCAAAGGCAGCGGCACAGGTAAGGCGGCCTCATCGGTGCGCTGGTATGAAGTGCGCAGCCCAGGCTCCTTCCCGGTTATATTCCAGCAGGGCACGGTGGGCGGCGGCACCAGCTCGGTGGCGCGCTGGATGGGCAGCATCGCCATGGACAAGAACGGCGACATCGCACTCGGGTACAGCAAGTCAAGCAGCACGCTGAAACCTAGCATCGAGTATGTGGGGCGCGTTCCCACTGATGCGCTCGGCATGATGGAGTCGCCCAAACTAATAATTACGGGCACGGGCGTCCAGCAAAGCAGCTTCAACCGCTGGGGCGACTACAGCAGCATGGCTATTGATCCCGCGGATGACTGCACGTTCTGGTACGCACAGGAGTACTACAAGGCCACAGGCAGCTTTAACTTCGCCACTCGGCTAGCTTCATTCAAATTCACAACCTGCCACTAGGATTTCACCGTACAATCAGACCCGCTCCGCAAGGAACGGGTTTTTTCTTTCGAGCAGAAGGTGGCCTGCTGCTGCCACTATCCCCGATATTTTTCAGGACGATCAGAAAGAGCGGAGCGCGGAAGCTTGGGGGCCGTCCACTTCATATATCTCGTACCACGATATCATTTGGGAAATGATGATGAGTCCGGCGCTGCGCCCAACGAGGCAGTGGTCGCATTGTTACCGCAACACGAGGCAGCTCGAAAAGTTGATTCCCGGCGCTCCCCTTACTTCTTCGTAAAGTAGCTGCGACACCGCTCATCGGGTAAGATACTTCGGCTGCGGCGGAGACATTGCACGCAACGTCTCTACGGACTTTCCCATGAACCGCGAATATAAGAATCGATACAGCCACGAACTCCACCGCGACGTGGAATTGCTGGTGTTTGGGCACGGGGGGTCACCCTTGCTCGTGTTCCCTACTTCCATGGGAAGATTTTTTGAGTATGAAGACCGGGGAGTGATTGGGGTGCTGTCGCCCAAGATTGAGCGCGGCGAATTGCAGGTCTTTTGTCCCGATTCCGTCGATACTGAGAGTTGGTACAACAAAAGTGTTCATCCGCGGGTGCGGGTACTGCGGCATCTGCAATACGAGCGCTACATTCTGCACGAACTGCTGCCGTTCTTGCGGTGGAAGAATCAGTCTTCGCAACTGGCGGTCACGGGGTGCAGCTTCGGCGGTTACCATGCGGTCAATTTTTCGTTGAAGCATCCTGACGTGGTGACGCACTGCGTGAGCATGAGTGGAGCGTATGACATCCATCAGCTTCTGGATGGGTATTACGATGACGACTGCTACTTCAATTGCCCTCCGGATTTTCTGCCCAATCAGAATGATGATTGGTTCTTAAGCCGCTACCGGCAGATGAAGATTGTGCTGGGGTCGGCCGACTGGGATATGTGCCTGGACCAGAACGTGAAACTGGCGGCGATGCTGAATGCCAAGGCGGTTCCAAATTGGCTGGATGTTTGGGGGGATAATTCCAGGCATGACTGGCCTCTGTGGCTGAAGATGGCGGAGAAATATTTTTAGTGGTCGTTTGGCATTCGCTGTCGGCCGTGGTCCGATAGCCGTCGCGCGCGAGCAGCGTGAGAACGCCTGGGCGGTGGTAATTTATGAAGCGACGAGTGCACGGGGTTCCTTGCTTCACTCAGGATGACCAGCGAGAGCGATAGTAGTTTCAACTGAACAACACGCGGTGAGGAGTGACCAGTGAGTGTTAAAAAGATTGGGATTGTTTTTGGGATGGAGAATACGTTTCCTCCGGCGCTCGTGGAGAAGATCAATTCCATGAATGTCGACGGGGTGACGGCCGAGTTTGTGAAGATGGGCGGGATCAGGATGGATGAGCCTCAGAAATATGCCGTCATCATTGATCGGATTTCTCAGGATATCCAGTTTTATCGAGCCTATCTGAAGAATGCGGCGCTCCACGGGACGCTTGTGGTTAACAATCCGTTCTGGTGGACAGCGGATGACAAGTTCTTCAACTACGCGCTGGCCTCGAAGCTGGGCGTGGCGATTCCGCCGACCGTGCTTTTGCCGCACAACAAGCATCCACAGGGAACTACGGACCAGTCGATGCGGAATTTAATGTTTCCGTTGAACTGGGAGGAACTTTTTGAGTATGTCGGCTTCCCTGCTTTTCTCAAGCCTTATTCCGGTGGCGGGTGGAAGCATGTATACAAGGTGCATTCGCCGGAGGAGTTCTTTCATCACTACAACCAGACTGGCGATTTGTGCATGACTCTGCAGCATGGGGTGGAGTTTGATGAATATTTCCGTTGCTACGTCGTGGGACAGGAGAAAGTACACATCATGAAATACGATCCGCGGGCTCCATTTCATGAGCGGTATGTGAAGGGGAATCCTCCGCCCTCGTCGGCGGCGCTGAAGCAACGTGTGGAGAAGGATGCGCTGACTTTGTGTCGGGCTTTGGGGTACGACCTTAATACTGTGGAGTTTGCCGTGGAGGATGGCGTGCCGTACGCGATTGATTTCATGAATCCGGCGCCCGATGCGGAAGTTACATCGGTAGGGCGGGAGAACTTTGAGTGGATCGTGAATGCGGTGGCGGAGATGGGGGTGAAGATGGCGCTGAGCGCAGAGAATCCGGCGCGGGAGTTGCGATGGGCGGGGTTCTTAGCTGGGGGACAATCTACCGCCGGATCCGGCAAGCCTTCGGCACGGAGAAAATCAAAAACGCAGGCGCCAGTTGGATGAGCTGAAGAAAAAACGTTTTCTCTGGGGTGGCGCTGGCTTGGGCACCATCGGTTCCGGCGCTGATCGGGCTCAGCAATGTGCTCAGAGGCATGTCAAGAGCAAGGGCAACTGGGCTTGCCGCGGTGGCTGGCGGTCGGGCTGAGATGTTCGCAGTGTGTGGGATCGGCGCGATCCTCAAGCAATCGCAGTCTTCTTACTGCTCCGGGAATTCTCGCCAAGAGATTGTATGCAACACTTGTTTTTCCGTCCTGTCGATATGCTTGAGGAGATTAATGCTCCTTTTCGTTGGCCCCTTCCTGTGGTTGATATGGTTTCAGACCCATCACACGTTCTGAATCACTATTCCTGGACTCATTCTAAGCCTCCTTCGTTATACTGGTACCCTTGGTTTCCCTACCCTGTCGCAAACAACGCGACAAGGCTGGGGTACCCACGTCTAGGTTTGAAGTGATGCGATGACTCCTACTTTCACCATCGGGATTGAAGAGGAATATCAGACCGTGGACCCGGAGACGCGGGATCTGCGATCGCACATTCACGCTGAAATCCTGGAGAAGGGCAAGTTGCTTTTGCAGGAGCGGGTGAAGGCGGAGATGCACCAGTCAGTGGTTGAGGTGGGAACTTCGGTTTGCAACAACATCAAGGAATGCAAGACTGAAGTGAAAAAACTGCGCCGGAACATGGTGCGGCTGTCAAAGGAAAATGGACTGCGGCTGGCTTCTGTGGCGACGCATCCGTTCGCAGACTGGCGAGTGCAGGAGATTTATCCCGACGACCGGTATAAAAATATTGTCGAAGACCTGCAGTTGGTGGCTCGCGCAAACCTCATTTTTGGATTACACGTTCACGTGGGGATTGAGGACCGCGAAACCGCGATCCACATGATGAATCATGCGCGGTATTTTGTGCCTCACCTTCTAGCGCTCTCGACGAACTCTCCATTCTGGTTGGGGATGAATACCGGACTGAAGTCTTATCGCTGCAAAGTGTTTGACAAGTTTCCGCGAACGAATATTCCTGATTACTTTCCGAGCTGGGGCGAATACGAGAATTTCATAAAGCTGCTGATCAAGACCAACTGCATTGACAACGCGAAAAAGATCTGGTGGGACATACGGCCGCATCCGTTCTTCAATACCATTGAGTTCCGCGTGTGCGACATTCCGATGCGGGTGGAAGAGACGATGGCCCTGGCGGCTTTGATTCAGGCTACCGTGGCGAAGCTCTACAAGCTGCATGCGGCGAACCAGGGCTTTCGGCTTTATCGGCGAGCACTGATCATGGAAAACAAGTGGAGGGCGGCGCGCTACGGGTTGGATGGCAAGATGATTGACTTTGGCAAGCAGAAGGAAGTGGCGGCGCGAGACCTCATTCGTGAGTATCTGGATTTTGTGGACGATGTCGTGGATGAATTGGATTCGCGCCAGGAATTAAATTATGTTCACGAAATTCTTGAGCGCGGCACCGGGGCGGACCGTCAGTTGCGTGTGTTTCAGCAGACTGGTGATTTGAACAAAGTTGTTGACTACATTATTGAGGAAACGGAGACCGGGCTGGCCGAGACGGAGGAGCCGGTTTCTGCACGGAAAATAGGTTAATGACCGTTCCTGAGGCAGAGCAAGTCTCCACTTCTCGCAAAGAGCGCGAGAAATGGGGCACCCGGTTGAATCAAATTCCGTATGACCCTGAATTTGCTCCTGGCGCGCGCAACGCGGTAAATGTGTGCCTGCGGGTGCAGCCTAACGAAAAAGTTTGCGTGATCACTGATGAAGCAACGCTTGCGATCGCCGCGGCGATTGTGCACGAACTGGAGACGATGGGCGCGCCCTATCGCTCTTGGGTGTTGGAGGACATTGCCGAGCGTCCGCTCACCAGTTTGCCGCAATCGATTCTGGACGATTTGGAAAAGAGTCAGGTTTCGATCTTTGCGGTGCAGGCGCAGAAAAACGAGTTGAAGTCGCGCATGCAGATGACGGAAGTTGTGAACCGGCGGAAGATTCGACATGCACACATGGTAAATATCAACCGCCAGATCATGCTGGAGGGCATGCGGGCGGATTTTCAGAAGGTAGACCGCCTCAGTCAGAAGGTTGTTGATATGGTGCGCAAGGCCTCGACGATTCGCGCGAAGACAGCCGCGGGCACGGATCTGACGGCTGATTTGAATCCGAACTATCGGTGGCTGAAAACGAGCGGGATTATCTCCGCGGAGAAGTGGGGGAACCTGCCGGGAGGAGAAATCTTCACGACGCCGGGCGAGGTAAACGGAACTTTTGTGATCGATGGCGTGGTTGGCGACTATTTGTGCGCGAAGTTTGGCAATCTGAAGGAGACTCCGCTGACGATTCACATGAAGGACAATCGGTTGACCGAGGCCCATTCAGATAACCGCGAACTGCAAGAGGATTTCTGGCGGTATACGCATACCGACGAGAACAGCGATCGCGTTGGAGAGTTCGCCATCGGGACGAATATTGATTTGAAGGACGTGATCGGACAGATTCTGCAGGATGAGAAGTATCCCGGAGTGCATATTGCGTTTGGAAACCCGTATGGAGCGCATACCGGGGCGGAGTGGGATTCGTCTACGCATATTGACGTCGTGGGACGGAAGTTTGATATCTGGGTGGACGACCAGCAGATCATGCGCGATGGGACGTTTTTGCTGGAAGCGTAGGGGCAGAAAGCGGTGAGAGAATTGCTCGCGAAGCCGTGTAAGCCTGATGACTGCATGAGAAGCTTCGACTGCGCAAGAGCGCCCACTTTGTGGGCGTTTTTGCCACGCTCAGGATGACAGCGCGTTAGAATAGTCCGCCAATGGTCCGGAGCGACCAAAATGATTCCCTCCTTGCGCAGGCAGTTCAACGAGAACTTCACTGCCGAGAAATACCAAGCATTTTTGCGACAGATTGATGACACGTGCGGGACGCACGTGCGATTTCGGTTATGCGAGACTCCATGCTTTTTTCCAAAGCAACTGATTGACCGGATGGCGGAAGACGGCAAGGAGCTGATCCGACAGTTGGTCGATAGTCCAGAGTATTTAGAGCGCTCCGATGAGTCGATTCCGGCTGAGTTCAACGTCCCCAACGAAGCGGCGCATCCCATGTTTGTGCAGGTAGACTTCGGGATGGTTCGAGATGCGAGTGGAGAGTTGCGACCTAAGCTCGTGGAACTGCAGGCATTCCCCTCCCTCTACGCCTATCAAGCGGTGCTCGCACAAAACTACATTGACGTGTTCGGGTTGCAGCCGCTGGCTGCGAACCCGCTAAATTATTTCCTGGGCGGGTTCGACACCAGTTCCTATCGTGATCTTTTGAAGCAGGCGATCGTCGCCGACCATGATCCGGAAAACGTCATTCTCATGGAGATTCATCCTGAGCAGCAAAAGACGCTGCCCGACTTCCTGCTCACGGAGAAAATGCTGGGCATCCGCACCGTTGATATCACGAGTATCAAGAAGAAAGGATCTCACCTTTATTATGATCGTGGCGGCGACAGCATTCCTATTCGGCGTATTTACAACCGGGCTATCGTGGATGAGCTGGAACGAAAAGGCGTGAAGCTGGCGTTTGACTGGCGGGATGATCTCGATGTGGAGTGGGCGGGGCATCCGAACTGGTATTTCCGTATCAGCAAGTACTCCATTCCCTACCTCAAGCATGCGTCAGTGCCGAAGACGTGGTTTCTGAACCGGCTCGACCGCATCCCGGAAGATCTCGACAACTATGCGTTGAAGCCGCTTTATTCATTTGCCGGCCTGGGTGTTGTGGTTGCTCCAAGGAAAGAAGACGTTGAGGCGATTCCGGCGGAGCGGCGGGGACAGTACATTTTGCAGGAGCGGTTGCATTTTGAGCCGGTAATCGAGACTCCGTTTGGAGGAACCAAGGCCGAGGTGCGGGTCATGTACGTGTGGGTTGAGGAACTGATGCCGGTTCTGACGATTATTCGCATGGGCCGTGGGTTGATGATGGGAGTGGATCACAACAGAAATATGCAGTGGGTTGGGTCGTCGGCGGGCTTTTATCCCGAGGATTGAAGATGCGGAGGTGCAAACGCAAAACCGATAAACTACAACGGGCATGAAGGACCGCGAAGGAAATCAGGCATTGCCAAGCGAATCGACCAAATGAGCAACCCCGAGCAAGCTCGTCTCCTAAACTTTGGCGCTTCGACTTTGCATCTAACCGATTGACCTGAATCCTTGCACGGCCTAAGATGACGGGCTGCAGGGAGCGAGGACGCTCATGATCGGCCAAACTATCTCCCACTATCGCATCCTGGGAAAGCTGGGGGGCGGCGGTATGGGCGTAGTCTATGAGGCCGAAGACATGAAGTTGGGGCGCCACGTTGCGCTCAAGTTCATCCCCGAAAATCTTGTGGGCGACGCCAAAGCGCTGGAGCGTTTCGAGCGTGAGGCGCGGGCAGCCTCGCAGTTGAACCATCCTCATATCTGCACGATCCATGGCATCGAAGAAAACAACGGGCATCCCTTCATCGTTATGGAGAAACTGGAGGGTCAAAGCCTGAAGCAGCGCATTTCCGGCCATGCCATCGAAGTGGATGAGGTGCTCGACACCGGAATACAGGTTGCAGACGCGTTGGCTGCATCTCACGCCAAAGGGATTGTGCACCGCGACATCAAGCCAGCAAACATTTTTCTGACCCCGGGCGGGCAAGTCAAAGTTCTCGACTTTGGTCTGGCCAAGCTGGTGCATCAAACCGCAACCGATGACGGCGGGGACAACTCGCTAACTGCCGTAGGCGTGATTCCGGGGACCGCGGTTTATATGTCGCCGGAGCAGGCTCGCAGCGAGGAAATCGATCCACGCAGCGATCTGTTTTCGTTTGGCGTTGTGCTCTATGAGATGGCCACAGGAAAGAAGCCATTCACGGGCAACAACTCGCTAGTCACGCTGGAACACGTCTTGCATCAGAAGCCGGTGCCACCACGGGCTCACAATCCGAACCTGCCTGTGGAACTGGAAGGCATCATCGGCAAAGCGATGGAGAAAGACCGCAAGCAGCGGTACCAGAGCGCTGCTGACATGCGTGCAGACCTGCAACTTCTGCGGAGGGAAACTGAATCGGGCTTGGTGAAGAGTCCGATTGGCAAGACCGCAAAATTGCGAGTGGCGAGCAAGTCGTTTGCGGGGAGCAGCAGCAAGTTGCAAACTTACCTGCTCATAGGGATGGCGGCTCTGCTCGTAATGATTGTCGCTGCCGTGGGTGCGTGGTGGTACAAGCATCGCGCGGTGGCGAACTCGGCGGAGCGCAACGCGATTGCGGTCTTGCCTCTACAGAACATGAACGGCGATTACAGCGTGGATTACCTGCGCTTTGCATTAGCCGACGAACTTTCCAGTGTATTGACCTACGCGCGTACGCTCGAGGTGCGACCTTCGTCGATGACGCGCAAGTACGTGGAGTTGGATTTGGATCCACACAAGGTGGGCGCACAATTGCATGTCGGCCGTCTGCTCACAGGACATTTCACCCGCCAGGGTGAACAGTTAACCGTAACGCTGGAAGCCGTTGACGTGGCTAGCGACAGGCTGTTGTGGCAAAG
>Ga0137418_10000185_pt1 | contig 49295 bp, 45 predicted proteins | sample CZODoug3_1_2_16f_FD_122242 | JGI IMG/M metagenome (GOLD analysis project Ga0137418, IMG submission 122242) | Vadose zone soil fungal communities from Angelo Coast Range Reserve, California, USA - CZODoug3_1_2_16fungal (Hybrid Assembly) | ecosystem: Environmental > Terrestrial > Soil > Vadose...
TGGCTGATTCGGGCCTGCCTGATTCTGGCCCGCCTGATTCAGGATCGTCAGGCCGCGCGTTTGCCTGAGGGCTTGGCGCCGCGCTTGGTGTCGCGGGCCGCGCGGGTGTCGCGTTTTTCTTCCTCATCGAACAGGCCGGCGAGCTGCTCCATCATGGTGCCGCCCAACTGGTCGGCATCGACACCTCTTCTGCGTTCATCGACATGGCTGTCGAGGCATTCGCCGGCGAACCCGACAGAGCTGAAGCGAGTGAGTAGAAAAGACCGGGAACCCGATTGATTAGGACTTACAACAGGTAATTGCGATAACCGCCGTTATCTTGTTGGTCTACTAACACAGCCGGGTCTGATGTGCTCAGAAGGACTGTGTTTATCGGTTCTCCCACGCCTGCAGGAAAAGTATCGGGAACTTGCTGAAGAAAACCTATGAGTATAAAATAACATGTAACAGAGAAACAGTGGGGTCTGACAGTTAGCCAGCTCCCGCCCTGTAAGCGTGGATCGGCGAAACCCTGTGGAGAAGCATTGCGGGTGTCGTATCTTGGGTGAGGACTTGGGGGATGGCCGCGTTGGTTGAAGGCGGACGAAGGGAAGGCTGCGCTTCTTCAGCAAAGGCTGGATCAGGTCGAGCATTGTCGTCCATTCGGAAAAGAGGAGCACCTTGCGGTTCTGTTCCGAAAACAGCCGGTCGAATAAGTTGTCAAGTTCTTCGAGTTTCGATGAGTACCCGGGCGCCTGCTTGTCTACGAGAAATGTGCTGTTGGCGGACATGCGGCACATGAGCAGGTGCTTCTGCAGCTGGAGCAGGTCCATTTCAGTTAGAAACTTCTTCCGCACGATCCTGTTGACGAGCCGCATATGCGAACGGTGCAGGTCGAACTGTTCCTGGGTCGGCGTGATGCGGACGATTTCGTTCGTGCGCGGCGGGAGCTGTTGGCGCACGGTCTGGCGCGTGCGGCGGAGCAGCACGGGCTGGAGGTTTTCGCGCAGCTCGGCCAGGTTCTTATAGCCGAGCACCTTGCCCTTTTCGTCCACGACGCGGTGACGGTTGTAGAAACGAAACGCAGGGCCAAGCCGCCGGTCATCAATGAACTGTACGACCGAATACAATTCGTCGATCCGGTTTTCGAGCGGGGTGCCCGACAGCACGAGCGCGAACCGTGAACGAAGACCTTTGATTACGCGGCTGGTCTTCGCCTCCCAGTTTTTGATGCGCTGGCCTTCGTCCAGGATGATGAGGTCCCAATTCACGCGTTCGATCGACAGGATGTCGCGCAATACCTGCTCGTAGTTGCACACGGTGAAGAAGCAGTCGTTGGCGTATTGGCCGCCCCGCCCCGCGATGCCGCCGGAGATCAATTGACAATCCCGCGCGCAGAAGCGCCGGATTTCGTTCCGCCATTGCGATTTCACCGACGCGGGGCAGACGATGAGCACCTTCGATATTCCGGCTTCGCGCGCGAGTAGCTCCGACACTCCGATGGCCTGTATGGTTTTGCCGAGGCCCATGTCGTCGGCGAGGACGGCGCGGCCGGCGCCGGCCGCGAACGCGATGCCGTCGAGCTGATACGGCAGCAATTCGGCCTTGAGCAGCTCGCGGCGCAGAGGGTGCGACTCCGGCTGGCGCCGAATCTCGGCGACGCGGCGCGCGACCCGGTCGAGCAGCAGCCGCCGCTGGATGAATTCCTCCGCGTCGGGGTAGATGTTGACTGTGCGGCCCTGCCGCTCCAGATACTGGATTCGCTTGAGCAGATCCGGCACGTCCTCGATGTCGCGGTCCCGCAGCTTGCCGAGCGCTTTGCCGGCCTCCGCGTCCAGCTTCGCGGGCAGAAGCAGCCGCAGCGCCGCCCGATCGCGGTACTCCACGTGAACACTGATCGTTTTGCGTTCGTACGGCCGCTGCAACTCCGCGGCCGTAAACCGCCGCTTCAGCTTCGCAAGCACGTGCAGGATGTGCTTACACGTCCCGAGTGTGTTCGTCCGGAAGTCAGGACACGAGCAATACGATTCGCCCAGCTCGTGTCCCCGCACCGCGACGCGGTATGTCTTGCCGGAAATCGTGCTCGTGCCGACGTAATCCGTCCACGGCTGCTTCGGATCCGCCGACTTGACCGTCAGTCGCTCCGCGCGCGCCCGTTCCCTACGCTCCTCGATCGCCCGTTCGATGAGTTCCCGTTCGCTCAGGCTCTCGACCGGCACGCGCTCGGGCGGCGGTATAGCCAAACCCAGCGTCATCTTCTCATCGAGGATCAGTGAGAACGCCGCCCCGATGTGCTCGCACAACGACTCGCACGCCGTGCAGCTCCAATGCAGCCGGTCGTAACACTCAGCCATCAGGCGGATCGTGACGGCGACACGCGCCGATTCACTCTCGCCTGTCGCCAGCGGGAACTTAAGGCGGAACAAATCCTCTCCCAGATACGCGTCTTCCTCGATCCGGAAGTCCCACCTGTCCCCGGCCCGAAGCAACTTCGGCCCGTCGCTTCCGAGCAGCTTGACCGTCTGCGAATACGACAGCCGCGAGAGCTTGTCAATGAGAGTCAGTTCGGTGCTCTTCTTCGTATAACTGGAATCAAGGCTGGACATGGCTGTTCCACTCAGGACCGCTGCTTCTCGCACGCGTCCTCGATGATCTTCAACGCTTGTTTGTAGTCATGACAGTAAGGAACGATTCTGCTCCTGCCGGCGCTCAGGCGGTCGGAAATCGGTCTCTTTCGACTCACTGCTAACTCCTCCTGTGTGAGTCTCTGTTTTAACGAAAATTAGGGTCGGATAAGGTCCAATCTGCGAGCCGGGCCAGGTTCTCAAAGAGAACCAGTTCCTTTCGAATCGGGAAAATGAATTCGATTTCCCGTCAGGCGCCCCGCTTGCGAGCCTCATCGGTTCATGCGCTCTTGACGCTACATCGGGTAAGACGATATCTTACGCAATATGAAGACAACGGTGTCATCAAAGGGGCAAATCGTCTTACCGGCTGACCTACGGCTGCAAGACCACATTGAAGCGGGACAGGAATTCGAAATCGAGCGACTCGACCGCGGTGAATACCGGCTTGTACGCCGTAACGCGCCGCCGAATGAGGGTGTGGTGGATTGGTTGTCAACTTGTCCGGAAAAAGGGTTTTTTGTTCCGATTGAATCCGAATCTACGGACTCGTTGTGAGGTATCTTGTGGACGCCAACGTTCTCAGTGAGCCGACGAAACCTGCCCCGGATCCCAATGTTGTCGAATGGCTGCGCGACAATGAACGCAAAATCACCGTTGATCCGACAATTGTAGGCGAGCTTCGATTCGGAATACTCCTTCTGGCAAAAGGAAAGCGCCGGATAAAGCTTGAACGGTGGTTTGACGCGGGCGTTCAGCGTCTCCACTGCCTGCCGTGGGAAGCGGAAACCGGGCTCCGATGGGCGGAGCTACTGGCAAAGCTGCGTGCATCCGGCCGAGCCATGCCGATTAAAGATAGTCTCATCGCAGCTACAGCGCTTGTCCACGATCTCGTTGTTGCCACACGCAATCGCGCCGATTTTCAGAAGGCAGGCGTGAATGTCGTTGACCCCTTCGTCAGATAGCGCCGCGATTTATGTATTAGCTGAATTGGGGGCAGCGGATTCGCGGGACAGGTTGTCGTCAGATCTTCTCCATCGGAAGAAGGCAAATTATGGGCTTATTCGATACCGTATACGTCAGCAGCGATGTTGCGGCCACCTGGCATCTGCATTGCCGGGCGTGCGGGCGCAACCCATGCCAGTCGTGGGTTTGCCTAAGGCGGGAATGAGCCGTGGAGGAATCGAACCTCCAACCTACTGATTAAGAGTCAGTTGCTCTGCCAATTGAGCTAACGGCCCGTGGTTAGTGAAAGCAGGAAATATAGCATGCGAGGATGAGTGGCGTGAAGAGGCACTCGTCTAGGCCAATTGTGCGGGCGACAGAAAAACTCCGCGATAGTTACCGGAAAAGCAGCCAGTCATGACGATGGGGAGGGCGACTTCCTCGATGAGGAGGTTGAGAGCAACACTCTTCGACTGGTTCTCAAATCGCCGGCACTCCGCAAAATGTTTCCGGAAGACGAATCGACTACCGTCTGTCAGCATGATGGCGAAGGCAAGGCCCCCCACAACCGCTCGGTCCCGGCGGACTAGCGCGCAAGCCGAAGGGTTCATCTTCACAATGCAGCCGGCGGCGTCGAGCAAGACGTAGCCAACAGGGGCGCTATCGAATAGTTCGAGGTAGCAGGCCAACGATTCATCGACTCGGGAAAAGGAATCCTTGAGGGACTGAATTTGTGCGTGTAATTCGTAACGTTCGAGGAGCAGAGCTTCCATGAGGTTGATATACTCAAGTGGATCCGGCTTTCCGTGCCCGAACCGCAGAGCCCGGATATCATCCAGAATTCTTACCAGCTCTGTCTTGCTGAGTTTGTTGTATTCCATTGCGATGTGCCGGATTGGCACGGAATTTTACTGATGCACCATATCACGCTGCGGGGTGTTTGCGCTCGTTTTGTGTTTCGGGCGAAGTTTTGCCGTGGAGGAGTGTGCGAAGGCCTGCGGCGACACCGGCCGCCACTGCGGACCATTGGCGCAGCGGGCGCATCACGGCGCGGCGTGCCGTTTTTTCCACGTCGAGAAGATCCTCGGAAGCGGCTTTCAGATTATTAGCCACGGACTCGAGGGGCGGTATCAGCTTGCGGCTGTCGTTCATCAGGTCAGTCACATTCTCGGCGAGACTTCGGCCCATGAGATACATTGCAACAAGCACTCCCGCCTGAACGATAATTGCGAGCGTGATCAACGACACTGCGACCACCAAAAGCGTTTCCATAGTCTCCCCCCTGATATTAAGAGTAACCCCTGAGTTGTTAGACGAGCCGTCAAAATAGAGGTGGGCCTTCCTCAGACCAACCCGGTGGTGTCAGCCAGGATTGCCGGCCTTCGGTACGTCACGGATCGACTGCCCGGAATTCGCCGCGTCCGAACCGGGAAAACATTCCGCTACATCGGGCCAAACTCCCGACCAGTGCGCGACGCCGGCACGTTGAATCGGATTCGCACGCTGGCAATTCCTCCTGCCTGGAGCGATGTTTGGATCTGTCCCCTGGAAGAAGGTCATCTACAGGCTGTCGGACGCGATGCGCGCAAGCGCAAGCAGTATCGCTATCATCCTCGATGGCGCGAGGTGCGCGACAGTACAAAGTTCGATCGCATGGCCGCTTTCGGTAGTGTCCTGCCGAGAATTCGGGCGCGAGTGAAGCGGGATCTCAGGCGGCGCCGGCTGGACAAGGAAAAAGTGCTGGCCACGATTGTGCGCCTGCTGGAAACCACGTTGATTCGAGTTGGCAACGAGGAGTACGCGAAGCAGTATGGTTCATTCGGGCTGACAACGTTGAGGAACCATCACGTGGAAGTGACGCCGAAGAGGCTGAACTTTTATTTTCGAGGAAAGAGCGGCATCAAGCACGCGATCCGCGTAGAGGACCCGCACCTCGCAAAGATTGTGAGACGGCTTCGAGACCTGCCGGGATACGAATTGTTTCAGTTTGTCGACGAAGATGGCGAGCGGCGATCGATTGGTTCCACGGATGTAAACGAGTACCTGAGGGAAATCACAGGTCAGGATTTTACGGCGAAGGATTTTCGAACCTGGGCGGGGACCGTACTGGCGGTGGAAGCGCTCTGTAAGTGCGAACCGTTCAAGTCGAAAAGGCAGGCGAAGAGAAATGTCGTGAAAGCGGTGGAGAGCGTGGCAATGAAACTGGGGAATACGGTGACGGTTTGCAGGAAGTGTTACGTACACCCGCGGATTCTCGAGGCGTATGTCGAGGGTTCTCCCGTTCTCGTGCGCGGCGAGAAGGCCCTGGTGAGATTTCTGGAAAGGAGCAGGTAAATGGCGACTTTTGGAGACAGAATTGTCGGAGCTGCGAAACTGAGAGTGGCCACATATGAAGAAGTCGAACACGATAGCGGAGCGACGGGACAGGCCCTGGCCGTTGTGGTGTTGGCCAGCGTGGCTGCGAGTGTGGGAGCCGGAGCTCACCTGGGACTGGCAGGCCTGCTGAGGGGAACTCTCACCTCGATTCTGAGCTGGTTCATCTGGGCGGCGCTGACGTACTTCATCGGGACCAAGATACTTGCTACGCGAAGCACACGGGCGACCTGGGGCGAGTTGTTGCGAACAACTGGATTTGCGGCGTCGCCGGGAATCCTGCGGATCCTGGGCATCATTCCTTTCACAGGTGCTCTCGTTTTTTTCGTGGTCGCCATCTGGATGTTAATAGCGTTCGTCCTTGCCGTGCAGGCAGCATTGGATTACGACAATATCTGGCGGGCAGTGGCGGTCTGCTTTTTGGGTTGGGTGATTTACGTCACGTTCGGCATTTTCATTATGTGACTAAAGTTTCTGGACAAACACGCCGATAAGATTGCCGATGAACTCGAATCTTTTCGGTGACTATCAAAAATTACTGCACGTGGACGTCATGGGACAGCAGGTTGAAGTGCCCGAAAACAATACACTTTTGCGCGGCCTTCAATTCCACGCGCCCGAGACGATTTCCTATGGGCGATTCTGTTGGAACGGCACCTGTAACAACTGCACGGTGACGGTCAACGACGGCGGCTGCGAATCCAAAGGCCGGGCCTGCCGCCTGGACGCATCCGAAGGGATGCATGTAACCTCCATCTCGAGCGAGATTCGCAGGCTGCTGTAGCGCGAATTGTAGGAAAATGGGGTCGTAACCCTGTTTACCTATGCGCAACCTCGAAATCGCTGCCGTTTTCAACCAGATCGCAGATCTCCTCGAAATTCAAGGGGCCAATCCGTTTCGCGTGCGCGCGTACCGCAGAGGCGCGGCCAGTCTTGAAAGCCTTACCGACAATATCGAAGCCATTGTTCAGCAAGGAGCAGTCCGCAACATTTCCGGAATCGGCGAAGATCTGGAGAAGAAGATCGTCGAGTATCTACAAAGCGGAAGGATGGAATTCCACGAGCAATTGAAGCATGAAGTCCCGCTGGGGCTCGTCAAGATGGTGGAAATTCCAAGTGTGGGCCCCAAGACAGCGAAGCAGATTTACGACCAGTTCCGCATTCAAACCATCGAAGAGCTGGAAGCTCTCTGCAGAACCGACAGCCTGCTGGGTGTGCCGGGCTTCAAAAAGAAGACGATCGAGAACATCCTGCGCGGCATTGAGCTGTATCGCCGCCGCCGAGGGAACTACCTGCTCGGCAAGGCGGTGCCCATCGCTACTCAGATCTGCAGATACCTGGAACCTCATGCGGAGCGAGTATCCTATGCCGGAAGTCTCCGGCGCATGAAGGAGGTCGTGCACGACATCGACATCCTCGCAGCGTCGACCAATCCCGAGCAAACGATGAAGGCGTTTCTCGGCATGCCGCTGATCGATTCCGTGCTGGCACAGGGCGGAACCAAGGCGTCGTTGCGCGTGCAGGACGACCTGCAGGTGGACCTGCGGGTAATCGAGCCCCGGAGCTGGGGCGCCGCGATGCATTACTTCACCGGATCGAAAGCTCACAACATTCGCATGCGCGAGCGAGCCATCAAGCTCGGCCTGAAGCTGAATGAATACGGATTGTTCGACGGCACCGACCAGTACATCGCCGGCGCCGACGAGAAGGACATATTCGAAAAACTCGGCCTGCCGTTCATTCCGCCCGTCCTGCGTGAAGACCAGGGAGAAATGGAGGCGGCGGCCGCGGGCAAGCTTCCAAACATCGTCGAGCTGCCGGACATTCAGGGCGATCTTCACATGCACACGAGCTGGAGCGATGGAAAGTATTCGACGGAGGAAATGATCGAAGCCGGGCGCAAGCGGGGTTACAAGTACGTCGCCATCACGGATCATTCGAAGTCGCTCGGCGTGGCCGGCGGCCTGTCCGACGACGACCTCATGAAACACATGGAGGAGATTCGGTCGATCGGCTCGAAGTACGCCGACATTCGCGTTCTTGCGGGAACCGAAGTCGATATCCGTCTGGACGGCACGCTGGATTATTCGGATGAGCTTCTTGAGAAACTGGACTTCGTCGTTGCTTCGGTCCATTCCGGTTTCAAACAGAGTCGATCCGAGCTCACGGCCCGCGTCGTTCGCGCCATGCAGAATCCCTATGTGCGAGTCATTGGTCACCCGACCGGCCGCCTTCTGGGTGACCGTGATCCTTACGAAATCGATTTCGAGGAAGTGATGAAAGAAGCAGCCCGCACTCGGACCTGCCTCGAAGTGAATTCGAACTTCCATCGCCTCGACTTGAATGACGTCCACTGCCGCAAAGCAAGAGACATGGGCGTTCACGTCATCATCAGCACGGATTCTCACAACTACGACGATCTTCTAAACCTTCCTTATGGTGTCGCCACTGCGCAGCGCGGTTGGATCGAGAAGGACCGTGTCCTGAACGCGCAGCCCGTCGAGAAAATGCTCAGCTTCAAAAGAGAAGGTAAATGAGGGAGAGACCATGGATTCCCCTCCTGTCTCAGGAGGGGAATCCGTTGTCCTGCCAATGAATTCTGCCGAGGTGAAACAAAAGGCGAAGGACCTGGGCTTCGAGCTCGTCGGCATCGCCCCAATCGGGCCGTTTCCTGAAGCGGTGTTTTATCCGAAATGGCTCGAAAGCGGCTATGCAGGGGAGATGCGATACCTCGAACGCCAGAAGGCCGGGCGCATGGATCCGCAGTCGGTTCTCCCGGGCGCGCGTTCGGTCATCGTCTGTGCGATGAACTACAACACCAACCGGCCTCTGACCGGCTACGATCGGCTCCGCGCCTGGGTTTCCCGTTACGCATGGGGGGAGGACTACCACCAGACGCTGCACGAAAAGCTGGAAGAGCTTTCCCGCTGGATCGAAGAGTCTTCGTTGCACCGGACCAGGACGTATGTGGATACCGGACCGCTTCTCGAAAGGGTGTACGCGAAATACGCGGGTGTGGGTTGGTTCGGAAAGAACACCTGCATCATGCACGAGAAGGAAGGCTCGTGGTTGTTCCTGGGCTGCATCCTGACGGACTTCGAGCTGCCCTACGACACGCCTGTGCCGGACCGTTGCGGCACCTGCACGCGCTGCCTGGAGGCTTGCCCAACGGGCGCGATCATCGAGCCCTACGTTCTGGACAGCCGCAAATGCATTTCTTACACGACCATTGAATTACGTGGTGATATTCCACAGGCGGACCGGCCCGGCATCGGCCATCATCTCTTTGGATGCGACATCTGTCAGGATGTATGTCCCTGGAATCGGAAATCGCGTTATTCCGCCAATCCTGCCTTCCAGCCGAAAGAAGGTCTGTTCTGGCCTGAAATCGAGAAGCTGCTCGATATCAATGAAGACGAGTGGCGGCAATTGATTCGGGGAACGGCGATGAAAAGGGCGAAGGTTAAGGGGCTCCTGAGAAACCTGATGGTGGTGGCAGGCAATTCCGGGGCGCCCAGGCTTTTACCCAGGCTCAGGAAGTTCCTGTCGCACTCGGACGAACAGGTCAGGTCACACGCCGAATGGGCGGTGAACCGGCTGCAGGATCACGATTAACGTTCAGGACCTTTCGGGCTGCTGCAGTTGCATCATTTTCCGTTCGAGTTTGAAAAGGAAGCGGAAAATCATCTCCCGCTCTGCCTCCTCGATTTGCATGAACTGCACGCCGACAACTGGCCAGCTTTTCCACTTCACCACGGGATAAACTACCGGCATTCCTTCATCTTGCAGAACCAGAACTGCGGGGCCAATCAGTTGACCCTCGTAGAACTTGTCGTAGTGCTTTGAACAGAGCAACCGGGCGCCCCCGGCAGCGAGTTCGTCGACGACGGGATCGATATCGACACCGTCCATACTTAGAAGGAGATAGACCGGATCGCTGGCCATCATCGACAACCGAAACGCCTTCCGCTGCTTTCCGTATTCTTGGTCAGTCTGATTTCGATGGCTCATAAAGTTCCAATCGGCAACAAGGCCTTAAATCTTTACGATTTTGAGGCTTTTTATCCGGGGTATACTCAAAAAGTTAACCTTATGGCTAAGAAGGCCACGATTCTTATCGTCGACCGCGAGAAGATTCTTGTTGACCTTCTGACGAGAGCCCTTGCCACCCCGGACGTGTCCGTACTGGGAACCACGTCGGCCGAGGAAGCGGCCCGGCTGCTGGATCGCCATGAGCCGGACCTCATGGTGATCGATCCCACTGTAGAAAACGGTATTCCGCTTCTTGCCGCGCTGGTTGCCGGACCCTTAAAGGCCAGAATCGTAACGACTACCGGGTCGGACGACGTTCGAGAGCGGGTACGGGCGATGGGCGTCCCGAAGACGGTCGATCGCAATGCCGGTCTCGATGCCCTTACGGCAGCGATCCGCAGTTCCCTGCCTGATGCCCCCTCGATTCTGGGCGCGGACAAGCGGATAGGTGTCCTGATCGCGGACGATGAAGATGAGATTCGGGATGTCGTATCGGACCACCTGAGCGAACGAGGTTTTGCCGTCACCGTGGCGAAGAATGGAAAGGAAGCCCTCGAGCGCCTTCTCAACAACCCCTCCGTGCTGGTCGTTTTGCTGGATCTGAATATGCCGATAATGGGGGGTATGGAGGTGCTGCGGGAGATCGTGAAGGCCGACCCACATCCAAACGTCATCATGATGACCGCGGTTGCCGACCGCGAGATTGCGCGTCAGGCCATGAAGATCGGCGCCTTCGATTACATTTTGAAGCCGTGTGACTTCGCCGTCATCGAAGCGAGCATCGCCGCCGCTCTCAGCCATTTGGAATATCAAAAGCAACCCTGGTGGAAACGGCTGACTCGCCGCTAAAACATGAAACAAAGAATTAGTGTGGGCATGATCGGCCTTGGAACCGTCGGCAGCGGCGCTTTACGCATTCTTCAGGAGAATGCGGACTTGATCCGGCATCGTGTAGGCGTACCAATCGAAGTGACGAAGATTGCAGTGCGCGATCTCAAACGTGATCGTGGGTTGAAGCTGCCCCAGGGCGTTCTCACGGACAATCCGGCCAGCATCGTCGAGGATCCGAATATCGACATTGTTGTCGAGTTGATCGGCGGCTACGAGCCCGCGAAGGATCTGATCCTGCGGGCAATCGCGAGAGGCAAACACGTCGTCACGGCTAACAAGGCTTTACTGGCGGTTCACGGGCCCGAGATTCACGAAGCGGCCCGGCGGGCATCGGTCAGCATCGGTTTTGAAGGCAGCGTCGGCGGGGGCATTCCGGTGATCAAGGCCCTGCGGGAAGCGCTGGCGGGGAACCGCATCCTTTCGATCTACGGCATCATCAACGGGACATCGAATTACATCCTGTCGAAGATGACGGATGAAGAACGCTCGTTCGCCGACGTGCTTGCCGAGGCCCAGCGCGCGGGATATGCCGAAGCCGATCCGACGTTCGACGTCGGCGGCATCGACACGGCACACAAACTTGCCATCCTCGTGAACCTGGCATTCGGCGCCCATATCAGCCTGGATAACATTTACACGCAAGGCATCACGTCCATCAGTCCGCTCGATATCGATTTTGGCAAAGAGCTCAACTACACAGTAAAGCTCCTGGCGATTGCAAAGATGCACAACGGGCAGGTTGAAGCCCGGGTGCATCCCACGATGGTGCCCGACGAGTATGCCATCGCCAAAGTCGGCGGTGTGTACAACGCGATTCAGATTGTGGGTGATGCCTGCCAGGACATCATGCTTTATGGCCGCGGCGCCGGTTCGATGCCGACGGGGAGCGCCGTGGTCGCCGACATCATGGACATCGGCCGGCAGATCCTGATGGAGCCCTCACGAAAACTGCCCGCCTCCGAAGATCGTCCCGCGCTCCGGCTTCAGCCCATGGACTCCATCACGAGCCTTTACTACTTCCGCTTCATGGCGCTCGACCAGCCCGGTGTACTTTCGCAAATATCCGGGATCCTCGGCCGGCATCGCATCAGCATCGCTCAGATGATTCAACGCGGCCGCAAAAAGGGCGGCTCCGTGCCGCTGGTCATCATGACCCACACGGCTCTCGAGCGGGACATTCAGAAAGCCCTCATCGAAATCAAAAGCCTGGAATCCGTCACCGAAGAACCCGTGCTCATTCGCATGGAGGGCGAAGAACCTTAGATGCGCGTGTTCTTCGTGCTCGCGGTTGCCGGTGCGATTCTCCTTTACAGTTCCGGCCTCTGGGCCCCTTACCACCTCGATGACGCGAGCGTCCTCGACAGTGCGAAAACACTCAGCTGGTCGCCCACTCGTTTTCTGGGTTTCGCGACGTTCTGGCTCAATGCCCAGGTCAACCAGGTCTTTGGTCCGATCTTTCCGTGGCGTGAGCCTTTCTATTTCCGGCTGGGCAACGTGTTGATTCACGTCATCGCTGCCACGGCACTGTTCTGGCTCGCGCTGGAGTTGACCGGGCGCCGTGTGGTCGCGGCGATTGCCGCAACATTATTTCTTGTCCATCCGATTCAGACTCAGGCGGTAACTTACATCACGCAGCGATTCGAGTCGCAGGCCGCCATGTTCATGATTCTTTCGGCTGCAGCTTACGTCCGGTTCCGGAGGACAGGCGGACGCCTATGGTTTTTCGCAATGCTGATCCTGGGAGCCGCGGGCGGTCTGACAAAGCAAACGGCCTTTGTGTTGCCGGTATGGATTGTGTTCATCGAGATCGTCTTCTTCGCCGGTGGCGCCGAGTTACGAAAACGCCTGCTCTACATTTCGGCGGTCGGGCTGGTGTTGCTGTTTCCTGTTTGGGAGAGCCTGCCGAATGCCTTCGAGGGTCCAACGCTGAAATGGATTGCACTGGATCAATACTGGGTTTCGCAAGGCCCGATTCTGATCAGGTATTTCCAGCTCTCCGCGTGGCCTGAGCACCAATTCTTGTTTTACGGCTTCGAGCCGGTGCGTTTCTTTTCGTGGGCAGTCGCTGCTGAATGGGCGCTGGTGCTGATGGTATTGGCCGCCGGTTTGTATTGTCTGAGACGGTGGCCGCTCGTTGGTTTTGGCATTGTTTCATTCTTCATTCTTCTGCTGCCGGTCATAATCCTGCCCTTGCCGGATGTGATCAACGAACACCGGCTCTACCCGGCGTTCGCAGGGATTGCTCTCGCCGTTGCGGGCGTCTACCAGGCCATCAATCGCCGATCCGTTCTGGTGATCGTCGGCGCGATCGTAATCGCATTGAGTATCAAAACCGTTATGCGGAACGCGGAGTGGAACGACCAGTTCGCATTTCTGGAGGCGAATCGCGCCGCATTTCCTCACGATCCTGGAATCCTGAGCCGGCTTGCGTCTTATTACTTCCTGAGCGGGTATGTGAACAAATCTCTGGAGCTGAACCTGGAAGCGCGGCGGTACGAAGACCGGTACAACGCCTATTACCGGCAGTTGGGTCATTTGCTGACGTCGGTCAATCTGGCGGCGATTTATCAGGCCAAGGGAAACCTCAAGCTGGCGAAAACGGAGGCGTTGCGTGCGGTCGCTGCAAATCCCGCCGAGCCTATGGCCTGGCAATCTCTGGGTAATATCCAATTTCAGCTCGGAGACTATGAAGGGGCGCAGCGAAGCTTCGGGCATCTGGTGGTCCTTCAACCGAATAGCGAATCGCTCCGGTCTTTTCAAGTTGCGGCGACGCGGTTGGGGAACACTTCGCTGACGGCTGCAATCGGAAGACTGCTGGATGTCGAAGAACAACGAGAACGCGCCGAAGAAAAGCCTCCCTTTACAATCCCCACTAGATACAGAACCTACATAATTTTTGCCCTGACTCTGGCCGCCCTCCTCGGCGTTGCCTCGGGTCTATGGACTCTCTGGACCGCTTGCCGAACCCTGCTCCGGCAGACGGCCGCCAACTCGTAGCCAATCATCGAAGTTCGTGGCAAAAGCTAACCAGGAGCGACGAATTTTGTAGATTCGCGCCGGGTTACCGAAGCGTTCTGTTCGATTATTCAACAACTTGTGATTTGGCTGTGTCCGTGCAAGAAACGGCATGCAAGGGCGAAGTCATAAATTAGGGGCGGTCTATGAGCTGTTTGAAACCCGTCAGCGAGTGGTTTAAAGACGCAAAAGGCGTCGCTACATCTCTGATTGAAGCGACCGCAACCGTGGCCGTCGGCGCAGTGCTGGCGGGTGTCGCAATAGGTGGCGCGATTGACGCAATCAACGATTCCAAAATCCAGGCCGCAATCGGGGACGTTGGTTCGATTGGGCAGGGTGTAATCACGTTCTACAAGGACAACGCGTTCTTTCCCCTCTTCAAAGACGGGAGCAAAACCGGGTCGAGCGACGCATTTTTCGACGATCTGGTTTCCGAGAACGGCACTTATCCCGCGGACAGGAGCGTCTCTGTCGCAGGCACCCCTCAATGGAACGTGCCCGGGGCTTCAGCGGCGTGGGATGTCTCTGGGTTTTTCGGCCACCGACCGGATTACGTTCGTCATGACACGATCGAAGGCCAGTTGATCAAGAATCAGCTCGGGGGCGTTACTTCGATTGTGAAGTATCCTCTGCGTGGTTCTTATACGGGTGACCCGCAACGAGGCTGGGCGGGACCCTACATCACGTCGTTACCGAAGACCGATCCCTGGGGCAACAAATATCTGATCAACGTTCGTGAACTGCATGCGGGACACCTGCTGGACCCGGCTTTCAGCACGATTCATGCTCCGACGATGGGCCTCAGCGGGACGACTGGCACAGTTTCCGGTCCCGGCAACTTGCCCAAGGTTGCGGTCATCGTTCTTTCAGCCGGGCCCAATCGGACAATTGAAACCGATGCCGAACAACAGTTTGACAGGTTCGTCGCCTCAGGCGATGACATCGTATTCAGGATCAAGTAAGTTACCCTTCAACCCCCTCCAAAAGCCCGGGCGCTCGCGCCCGGGCGTTTTCTTTTTCGGTAATGCTCCAGCCTGCGGATGCCGATATAGAGGTCAGGCTTAAAAAAGAGTTTTACGCCCCCGCGTAAAAGTGGAGGAAGTCCGGACATGATGTACTGGCTTCCTCCGATTTCTACTTTGTTGATCCGCTCCACCAAGTATCTGGACTCTCCGGATCCTATTCCCAATATTTCAATAACTTAGTTTTGGATCGTTCGATGCATCAGTCAGGCATCACGGGATTAAGAAGAGTTTGACCGCCCCTTGCCTCAAAAGGAGGAAGCCCGGCATGGAGCCCGCTTCCTCCGTTCTCTTGGCTGGTGTTGTTTGCGTTTATTTGATTCGAAGCACGATGTCATCGCCGGCGACGACCAGCGAGCCGCCCTGGGGTTGGTTGAAGACGGTTTCAAGAGTCTGATTTGGTCCTGCCGATATGACGTACGCCGCGGAAGTACTGCCGGGCTGGAGATGTTTCGATGTGAGATAGTACTTCGTTCCCCACGGATCGGCGCCCAATTCCAGGTAGGCGCCTTTCCAGTGGTTCTTTCCTGTGGTGGCTAGTCCCATGCTGTTCTGATTCAGGGCTGCCTCCAGCGATCCGGATGAAGACGCCGTAAAGCCGGCGAAGCCGGCGCCCGCGATTGCCTCGTTGCCTGGCGTGCTCTTGAGGTCATCTACCGGGCCGTTAAGGCTCGTAAATGCTCCGATATAAATCGGCCAGACCCTCGTATCGGTATTGAACTGAATGGTCGCGGCCGCAATATGGTTCAGGTCGCTGCTGGCGGCGTTCAGCCGCGCTCGTTCCACGTAGCTGGTGATAATAGGAGTTAAAATAGCTGCCAGAATTGCAATAACTGCAAGCACCACCACCATTTCAATCATTGTAAAGCCGCGAAAAAACTTCCTGTTGTTCATAGCTCTTTGTCCCTTCCCTTTGCGGTGCCTATGGCATGCGAAGAGCCAATTCTCGGGCTTATAAATCATTGAATCCAAATAAGCGATACACACCAGGTCTACCAAAATCGTAGCTCGGCGCCATCGACGACAGACGAAATTTGTTGAAAGGCTTTTTGAAGTTCGCTACTTGATCACCGAGACGATGTCATCACGGTTCACTGCGGTCAGGAGATATTGTTGCCCCAGGGATCGCTGTCGACAGTTTTCCGGATTAGAATTCGGGATTATTTGATGACCGAGACAACATCATCGCCACCGGCAACGAGCGGCACGCCAGTGTTCTGGGCCAGGGTTGTATCGATCGTGTTATTCGGGCCGGCCGAGATGATGAAAGCATGGGAGGTGTTGCTTGGCGCCAGATTCACGGCGGTTAAGAGGTACTTGTAACCCCAGGGATCGCTGTCGACAGAGCCGAGATATGGACCTCTGAAGGCGGCTTTCGGAAACGGTGCGTTTCCGGCGGGGCCGCTATAGTTGTTGTTCAGGTACGCGTCCAGGGTCGTGGTCGCAAGCGCGGCAGGCAGACCAAAGCCGCCTCCGTTGAGGGGCGTGGTGCCATTGCTGGTTCCAAAGATCACCTGGATGCCGGTGCCGACGGTGTTCGGATAGTTGCTGGCTCCATCGTAGATGGGATACCGGCCCGTGTCCCGCTGATACAGTTTCACGGCATCCGCAATCGTTCTGACGTCAGCCTGGGCCCTGGTCACGCGAGCCTGATCTATGTAATTTGTAACGAGCGGCGTCAGAATGGCCGCGAGTATCGCAATGATCGCCAATACAACCGCTAGTTCTATTAGCGTAAAACCTTTATCCTTCGTCATATCTCCTCCATGAAGGTCCCTTATTGAATTCTAAAAACGATGTCATCGCCCCCGGCAACAAAAGAGTCGGCAAATTGATCGAATCGGGTTTCAAGCTGCCGATTCGGTCCGGCCGAAATTGCAAATACGGCTGGCCGTTGTCCTGCGCCAGGCGTCAGCGCGCTTGCGGCCATTTTCAGGCCCTTCGCCGTAAGTAACTGTACATTAATGAAATATTTGTTATCCCAGGGATCGGAACTGGGGATGCGCGTTAAATAGGGACCATTCCATCCTTTGAACCGCGAGAATGAGATCTGGCCCATTCTGGGGTAGGGATGGTCAGAATTCGATGGGCGGTTGTTAACCAGTTGATTTTCCAGCCGTTCGTGCGTTGCGGCGTCCCCTGGCCAATGCAACGAATCCACGACGCCTGGATTACTGCCAGCCGTTTCCAACACTAAAAAGATTTGATCATCCGGCCCGCGAGCGTCTCCCGCCTTGAAAGCAGGCGCAAAACCGGTGTCGTGCATGAAACTGTGGATCGAGATGGCGATCATTTGAACGTCACCATTCGCACGCGACAATTTCGCGTTTTCGATCTGGTCCATAGCTGACACCAATGCCATACCTGCTATAACGGCAACAATGGCGATCATGATTACGGCTTCAAGTAACGACGTGGCAATGCCGCGATCATCCCGGAGTGCCGATGCCGTCTTCATTCGCCGCCCCCAAAAGGGTTTTCAGCAATTCTCAGCCCAATGCAAAATAGATCAAAAAAAAGAACTTAGCGCCGCAGAGCAAGTCTGCTTCTACGACCATCGTAGGTGCAAGTTGCGGATTCTACGAGTTTGGTTGACTGGGCGAAGGGAACGAAATTACTGCAGTTCTTCTTCGATATCAGCATCTTCCAGCCCTTCCGGGGCTGTTGCGCCGCCAACGTCGATCTGGTGTTTCTTGATCTTGTACCAGAGGACGCGCTCGGTGACTCCGAGCAGCCTGGCTGCCTTGCGCTGGACGCCGTCGGCGCGCTCCAACGCATCCACGATCAACTGGCGCTCAACGTTCCGGATGGTGGCGGCAAGATCCGTTTCCAGAGGCGGCAGGGTCACTTGAGATTTGTCCGATACCTGTTTGGTGACATGACTCGGGAGAAACTTCGAGGTGAGAATGTCACCGTCCGTAATCAGGACCGACCGTTCGATCGTATTCTTCAATTCACGCACATTGCCCGGCCACTCGTATTTCATCAGATAGTTCATTGCTTCTGAGGAGATCGAAGGTATGGACCGTTCGAATCGCGCATTCGCCTCTTTGAGGAAATGTTCGGCAAGGGTCGGAACATCCTCGACCCGCTGCCGAAGTGCCGGCATGTGGATGGAAAAGAGATTCAGGCGGTGGAACAAGTCCTCGCGGAACAGGCCTTTCTTGACGGCGTCCGTGAGGTCGCGGTTTGTTGCTGCGATCACGCGCACATCGATTTTGATCGGCTTGATTCCACCCAGGCGCTCGAACTCCATCTCCTGCAGGATGCGCAGAATCTTGGCCTGCGCGCCCGGATTCATGTCGCCAATTTCGTCGAGGAAGATTGTGCCCTGGTCGGCCAGTTCGAATTTACCCAGTTTGCGCTCGACCGCCCCCGTGAATGCGCCCTTTTCGAAGCCGAAGAGCTCGCTTTCCAAGAGCCCTTCGGGAATACCGGCGCAATTCAGCTTGACCATCGGTTTGCCGGAGCGGGAGCTGTTCTGATGAATGGCTCGAGCGACCAGTTCCTTTCCTGTTCCGGTTTCGCCCCAGATGAGAACAGTAGCCGTCGTTCCCGCGACGCGGCTGACCAGGCGAAGGACCTCCTGGATTGCGCCACTTCTTCCGATAATGCTCTCAACTCGAAAGGCCTGGCTGACCTGCTCTTTGAGCGTCTCGAGCTCGACCTCCAGACGCCGGCGTTCGAGCGATCGCTTTACGATGACTTCCATTTCCTCCATCTTGAACGGCTTCACGAAATAGTCGTAGGCGCCGCGTCCAATGGCCTCCATGATCATGTCCTTTGAACCCAGGGCCGTTGTCATGATGATGATCACGGACGGATCGATATCCTTGAACTTCGGCAGAGCGTCGATTCCGTTCAAGCCCGGCATTTGAATGTCGAGGAGAATCAAATCGTAGGGATGTTGGCGCAGCTTCTTCAGGCCCGATTCCGCGTCGGGCGCCTCTTCCACCGAATAACCGCGTTTTGTCAGAGCCTCGCGAAGGATGAAACGGGATGTTTCTTCGTCATCAACGATCAGAATCGATGGCTTCATCGCACGATGCTTTCAGCGGGGATGGGGGAAGTTGAAGCCGATTTTCCCGGCAGCAGCACGCGGAACAACGTTCCGCTTGCGGGATCGCTTTCGACCTGAACGGCGCCGCCGTGGGCCTCGATGATCTGTTTGGAAATCGCCAACCCGAGTCCCGTTCCTCTCTTCTTTGTTGTAAAGAACGGGGTGAACAGTTTTTCCTTCGTTTCCGGCGGGATATAAGAACCCTCGTTGTGGAACTCGATCATGAGCGTTTCCTGCTCGGTATCCGAATGGCCGAGCGTGACCGCCTTGATCCGAATGTTCAACGCCGCCGCCCTTGGGGCGGCTTCACAGGCATTCCGCAGAATATTGATGAACGATTCGACCAGCTTCTGCCGATCCGCCCTGATCGGCGGGTGCGTTTGGGAGTAGTCTTCAACCAGGTTCAGCTCTTTCTCTCGCGCCATCTCGCGGACATACACGATCGATTCGCGCACGAGGTCGGCCGCATCGTGCGTAGCGGACAAGTCCACTTTCACGGATGCCAGTGAAAGGATATCCTCGACCATGAGGTTCAACCGGTCGATGGATTCAACAATCGTGGCGACATACTTTTGTTGCGGAGCGTCTTTAGGTAAATCCTCTTTGATGAGCTCGGCCAATCCGCGGATATATCCGAGCGGCGTTTTGACTTCATGTGCCATTCCCGCGATCGTGCTCCCGATCGAAGCGAGCACATCCATTCGCCTCAGTTGATCCCGCAGCCGGCTGAGTTCTTCGATGTCCTGAAAGAGCATGACCACGCCGAGCGATTCTCTTTTCCTTCCAGTCGCGGGTGAAAGTGTTGCCCGAACGTATACATTGCGTCCGGATGGCGTGCAGACGAGGATGTCCCGAGTGCGGAGCGTTCTATGCCGCAAGACGTCATCGATCAGCTCATGAATTTCGAAGTTCCGATTCGAATTAGGAAAAAGGCTCTGGTAATGGCTTCCCATGTACGCGTGGCGCTCGATACCGAGAAGGCGTTCCACCGGCGCGTTCAAGAAAGCGATTTTGCCGTCGGCATTCAAGCTGACGATGCCTTCGCTCATCTGAAGGAAAAGATCGGCGGTCGTGAGATAGCCTTTCATCGGCACGAACGTCTGGTTGTACAACCTGGACAACCGATCGATTTCATCACCCTTGCCTCCGTCGTCATCGTTATCTTCCGGGCCGGGCTTCTCCGCAAGATCCTCCATCTCCTTGATGATGCGCTCCACCGGGCGCAGGATATGAAGGGAAATCAGCACGGCCAGCGTGGTTGCCACGAAGGTAATCGCAAGAACAGCAACCCTCAGATTCAGAATCACAGACCGCAACTCTATCGGGCGATCAACGCGCGTCAGGTTGTAGTCCAGCATACCGAGGGGAAACAGTCCGGCGGCCAGTGTGAAACAGATCACGACGAGGGGAAGGCCGATCCGAAGACGAAACCGGTACTTTTGTCCAGACTTCATACGAAACTGGGATCGAGCAACTGTAGCGGCGCTCTATGAGCGCCGGTCTTTCTGGAATCAACGAAATACCGGCGGTCATAGACCGCCGCTACAGGTCGGATTGCCTCCTTGAAACATTTTTCCGCAGCCTGCTAACTCAAGCGAGTGAATAGAATGCTCGCTACCGCCCCCGCGCTCAGCCACGGCCCCAATGCCTGAGGCCGGCCGTGAACTCCGGCGACCGCCAGGACGATACCGCCCACAATCCCCAATATTCCCGTGAAGACCAATGCGACAACGATGCTCTGTGGGCCGATGAAACTTCCGATCATTGCGGCGTACTTCCAGTCGCCGCCTCCAATTTCTTTCTTCCGCAAAGCCTCGACAATCGTGGCCGCCATCAGGACTCCCCCGCCAACCAGAAAGCCCGTCACGGACCTGCCAACTCCAAGCGGAAGTACAAATGAACCGAGGATCAGTCCTGTAATCATTCCCGGAATCGTAACGATATGCGGAATGGTGTGCTTTCGGATGTCGAATACCGTCACACCGATCAGGACCAATACCAGCGTTCCGTAGACCAACAACAACAGTCCAGGTGTTTTGAACTTCCATGACAACGCAGCAACCGCCGCTGCCGAACCAATCGTGGTCAGAGCCGCTTCAATCGGGCTGCTGACCTGCGTAGCCCGGCCGACGAGCCACGACACGAACCAACCCGCGGCAGCGCCGGCGGCAGCACTCATTATGAGAACCGCAATGTTCAAAAAGAATCCTCACTTTTTCGAGAGTTCCTCGATCTTCTTCTCGACATCACGCGAAATCTCCGGATAAGAGCCGGAGCCAAGACTCAAAAACCTCTTGAAGTGCTCGACCGCTTTGCCGAACTCCCCCTGCTCCTCGTAAATCATTGCGAGGTTGTAGTGCGTTTGCGGACTGGACTGATTGAGCTGCAGCGCCCGCAGATAAAGAGTTTTAGCCTGACCGATGTTGCCGGATTTTCTCGCCAGTATTGCCAGATTGGTCATGGCTTCGGAGTTTTTCGGATTGAGTTCCAGCGCTCGGTTGAACTCGCGGCCCGCTTCGGAGTCCTGTCCAGCTCCCATCAGGGCAGTACCGAGGTTGTTGTGCGCCTTGTCGTAGCTCGGATTGATATAAGTGGCCTGGCGGAACGCCTTGATGGCTTCGACGTAGTTCTGGGCGTTCTGGTGCATGATTCCCATGTTGTTGTACACGGAAGCATTCAGGGGATCCTTGTCGAGGACCTTGTTGTACTGCTCGAACGCTTTCAGGTAGTCGCCGCTTCTTTGATAAAAGAGTCCAAGCTCAAATGGATCGCGCGAAGCGGGTGTGATCTCTGCCGCCGGCTGTGGTGGCGGTGCAGGCGTTGCCGGTGCTGCCGGAGTTGCCGGGGCGGGTTGTGTCCTGGCGACCTCATCCTCCGCCGGCCGTGGCGGCGCCGGGGTATTGCGGACAGCGGGGGCCGGTGAGGGCGGCTGCAAAGGCACTTGCAGGGCAGGCCGGGATACTCGGCGCGGCGCGGATCGCGGAGGAGGCGCTGTTTGCGAGTGCGGAGCCGTCTCCGCCGGCGTCTCCACGTGGACTTCAACTTGTGGAGTTGCGGGTGCCGGGGGCTGCTGCGCTTCGGCAGGTGCTTCCGGCGGCGGGGGAGTGACCGCTGGATTCGGCTGCGCAACCGGAGCCTGGACAGCAATAGTGGCACGGGGTTTTTTCAGCCGGTTGGCCCAGAATGTCACTCCGTAACCGATGATGAGTGTCAGCGCGAGCGCGGGCAAAAGATAAACCAGCGCGATGCGTCTCAGCTTCTGCGCGCGCGTCGGACGGCCGAATCGAAAACTCGCCAGAGCGTAGGGAGTAGGCGTTGCGGCCTTGCGGCCGGTCATATCCTTAGCCTTTTTCAGTGCCTGCAGAATCAAGCTCATTTGCTTTTTGCGCTCCATGCCCGGGGCCACAATCGTCCGAAGGATGATTTCGGCTTCAGTTGAAGGTGATCGACCACATCAAGAATGACCCGGCGGTCCAGCCTGCTTGTGCCCAGTTCCATACCTCTCATCAGCGCCCGGTCAGCGATCAAATTGATCCATCGCGGTATGCCTTCCTCCGAGTATCCGTAAATCGCTTTGACAGCATCCGGCGTGAATACGACTCCAGACTGGCCGCCGCCCGCGATTGCAAGACGGTGACGAATATACTGCTCGACTTCATTGCGGGAGAAAGGCGACAGCTCGCACTTGATGGAAATGCGCTGGTAAAGCTGGCGGAGCTCCGGTTTCGACAGCACATCCATCAACTCGAGCTGTCCGACAAGCACAATCTGCAGCAATTTCGCGTTATGCGTCTCGAGGTTCGAGAGAATTCGTATCTGTTCAAGAGTGGCCAGTGGCAGGTTCTGCGCCTCATCGATCAGGAGAACCGCGCGGCCGTCACTTCCCAATACCGAGAGCAGGTATTCATTTAGAGCATTGATAAGCTCCTGCTTGTTGGCACCGGCATTCGAAACTGTGGGCCGGGTAACGCCGAAGTCCGCCAGGATCGCTTTCAGGAGATCCACTTCGGTGAGGAAAGGGTTCAGGAGCAGCGCCGGATGGACATTCTTCTCGATGGTGTCGAGCACAGCGCGGCATAGCGTGGTTTTACCCGTTCCAATCTCGCCATAGACCACCATGAAACCTTCACGCCGGTGAATGGCGTACCGCAGCAGCTCGAAAGCCCGGTGATGAGAGTCGCTCCTGTAGAAGTATTTCGGATCCGGAGTGAGGCTGAACGGCGGCTCGATCAGGTTGTAGTATTGTTCGTACAATTACTTCTTCTCCTGTCTCAACCTATCCTGATCTTCCAGTCGGCCTTTCGTATAATCCACAGAAGACCGAATGTCCAGAATGCGCGGCGTGAGCAGGATGACCAGGTCCGTCTTTCGATTCTCTTTCTGAGTTCGTCTGAACAGATTTCCGAACACAGGAACATCACCAAGGAACGGCACTTTGTTGATCGTTACCAGGGTGCGATCGGAAATCAGGCCTCCGATAAAGACGGTTTCTCCTTGTCTCAGGCGCACGACGGTGTCGGTCTCTCGAACGTCGACGATCGGTACTGTTGTTCCCTGAGGTGAGGTTGCCTGGCCGGTTCTTTCGGTGACCGTCGGATGAATGTTCATCATGATGATGCCGTCATCACTGATCTGCGGCGTAACGTCAAGAAGGACTCCCTCGTTGATCGTGGACGGAACAGTTGCCGTCTGGATAATGGTTCCCGTTCGTGGATCCACCTGCACTGTGGTGGTGAAAAAAACATCCTGTGTGCCGACCCGGATGATTGCGGGTTGATTGTTCAACGTAGAGACCGTCGGGCTCGAAAGCACATCCACTTTTCCCTGATTGGCCAAAGCCGTCAACGTTGCAGTGAAATCTCCAACGGTGGCGCCGACTGAGATATAGCCGCCGGCTACCGACAATGGTTGTTCGATCCGCAGCGTGTTTCCAAGGACAGCGGTCCAATTGACGCCGACCTGCGAATCGTCATTGAGTTTAACCTCGACGATTTTGGCCTCGATCACAACCTGGCGGTGGACCGCGTTCTGAACGCTTTCGAGGAACGACTGCATCGCGTCGAGATTGCGCGGGTAGTCGGTCGCGAAGATGATGCCGGCCATCCTGTTGTAAATTATTTTCCCGTCGGCTGACTTCAAGGCGTCGAGGCCGGTCTGAACGTCTTGAAGCAGGTTCGTCGTTTCGCTTCCGGAAAGCGAGGATGAGGAACCACCACCCCCGCCGGTTCCGCCGAATCCGGTGGACCCACCGGCCGTGGTGCCAACAGCGCCGCCGACTCCGCCGCCAAAGGTACCCCCGCCGCCTGCCGAGGAACTTGCGCTCAGCGACCGGCTCAGAGTCCGTTGCGTGGTGATGTAATCGAAGGTAAATTGCCGGTTTTCAACCTGAACCCTGTTCACTCGCAGCATACCGTCGACAATCGTGTACGTGAGATTGCGCACCGGCAGGATCGCGTCGAGCGCCTGCAGGAGCGTTACGCCTCTCAGGTCGATCGTCAGCGTGCCGGAGACTTCCGGGGGCATTACCAGGTTCAAGCCATGCGCCTGTGCCAGTCCCGTAAGCGCGAGCCTCAGGTCGGCATCGCGAAACAGAACATCGAACGGCTGGCTTCCCAACTGCACCTGCTGATTCTGTTCCAGCTGAGTTGCTGGAAGCTGCTGCGGAGTATTGGTGATCACGGGGTTCTGCCCGCCCGAAACGAGGATTCCCGCGTTGCGCACGCGAGGATCTTCAATCTGTGCAACCTGCAGTTCGCGTGGCATCCGCTGCTGTGTGACGAAGAACAACATGACCGCTGCGGTCAGGATCTTCATGGTTGTTTGGTCTCCTTCTTCTTAACCGTGTCCTCGAACCTCTTCAAAGGCAACTCGCGCGTTCGTCCCCCAGACTCCAGGACGACGCCATGCGCAGTGATGGCCTTTACTGTTTCCGAGCCCACCTTGTCTCCGGGCTGAACTATCCGATCGCCAACTACGGCCAGGGATCCGTTGGCGCTCGAAATAATCGCAGTCACCTCGTAAGGGGGAACCGGGCTGGGTTCCACAGGGCGCTCAACCGGAGGTGCGGCGGCTATGAGTGGTGGAGGCTCGAGCGCTTTATTGATCTCGTCGACCGTCAAAAACGGATTCCGCCCCCAACCGCTCGGAGGGATCGTAACGGGCCTCGGGCCGGCCGGCACCGGTTCGGGCGGCGAGACAACGGATGGTGCCGGTGACCCGCTCACTGGTCCGGATGGCACTGCGGAACCGGGCGCGGGAGTCACGATTGTGGACTTCTGCCTCCCGTTGCTGAGTTGGTAGACGACACTGCCGGCGGCGACAAAGGAAATCACGAGCAAGCCCAAAAGGTTCCTGCTCTTCATGCCGTTTCTCGCTTGTAGACGTTCATCACAATCGTGACGTCAACCTTGGGCGGACTCCGGCGGATGTCGACCAGCCGGTACTCGATGGGCCTTTGCAGTTTTGAAACGCCACCCAGAAAGCCGGCCACGTTCTGGTAGTCACCTTGAAATTTGAGCGTAACCACCAGATAACGGCGGACACCGATACCGGCGGGTACAACGTCGTCCGGCGCCGGGCTCCTGGCGGGATCCAGCACCGTTTCTTCGGTATTGATACCAAGCCGCTCGAGCCCGTTCTCGTTTGCAATCCTGGTGACCTCTTCAAAAAACAGCGGAACTGCCTGCTCCGGAAGCAGGAGTTCGTTGACTCGCCTTTCCTGTTCCGCCCACCGGTTCTGTTCTTCGGCAGCCGGCAACTGCACGGTTTGTGCGTCTCGCTCCTTGCGTTCGACTTCCTGCCGGAGCCTGTCCACTGTGGCGCGGTTGCTGTTGAGGTCATAGATCAGGTAGACGGCGAGGGCAAGCGCAAGGACGAGCCCCACGAGAAACTTGAGAATGCGGCGCTGTTGAGTTGTAAGTGATCTCAGGGTAACTGGCATTCGACCTCGAAAGACACCTTGCTTCGAATTTGAGTTGAAACTTGTCCCGCTGTTGCCGTGTCTTCGTACGACACAACGGTTGGTTTTGGCATCGTGACTGTCTTAAAAAAGGGCAGTGCGCGCAGGCTGCTGAAGAATCGATTGAAGTCGGCGTTACCTTGCGCAGCCGTTAAAGCGGAAAGATGGCCGCGGAAGGTCATCTTTGGCCGATCGGCGCCCTGGACCTGGATCGCGTCGAAGACCGCCGTTTCCGGAACGATGAACGTCAGACTTCTGAACATTTCAGTCCAATCCGCGCGGGGCTCCACCCGATGCAGGAATGCCGATCGTTGTTCGGCGCTGTTGCTCAGGGCCGTCATTTCGGTGGCCTGTTGCAGCTTCGGATCGACGATAGCCGCCCTTTGAGTGAGCGTCTGGCGGTCGGCATCGATCTTTCCCTTCTCGCGTAAGTAATACGCACCGATCAAGAGGGCTATGGCAACCGCTACGGCGCACGCCGTTCGCGCAACTTTCGTGGGATTGAGCCCCGCCTGTTCCCTGGCCTGCGTCTTTCCCGGAAGCAGATTGACGCCCGTGATGCCCGGTGTCTTTCGCCACGCTGCCCCCATTGCCGCGGTGAGCGCCGGCAGGTTGAATCGGAATTCATCCCAGTTTCCACGGAAGCCTGATTTCTCGAGATTTTCTTCGAACTGGATGAGGCTGCCATGCAGGTTCAGTTCGTCGGCTGACCTCGACGACAGTGCCCCGATCACATCGTTGTCGCCCGAAAAAAGAATCTGGTCGAGCTGTGCCTGTGGGTAGTTCTGTCGAAAGTACATTGTCGAACGCTTCAGCTCGCTTGTAATTCTTTCCACCTGATCGCTTTGCTGAGTGTCGCCGTAATCGAAACGAACTTCGCGCGAAAGGAGCAGGACTCCATCCTGTACAAAGAGGATGTGAACGAGATCTCCGGCGAAATGAACTACGGTCCGTACGGCATCTTTCTTCCAGGCGGTGACCTGACGCAAAAGATTTAGAACAGCTTCGGGTACCGTCGTCACCTGCAGGAGCTTCAGGCGGGTTTGGGAAAAGAACTGTTGTGCGGCGTCCACCATCGGCCGTTCGGCGGTAACGAGCAGGATCTGGTTCTTTTTTATTCCCAGCTCTTCTTTGGTTTTGAGGACGTCGTAAGACCACACCATCTCCGCGATGCCCGCGGGGGCGAGTTTCTTCGATTCGCGCTGCATGACGAAGTGCATCTCACGAGTGGAAAGAGGAGGCAGTGTAAGTAATCGATGCTCGACGTTGCCGCTGCTTGCGATTACTGCTTCTTTGGCTTCAAAACCGCGAACCTGAAGCGTGTGATTGAACTGTTCGGCGCGCCGCTGCGGATCGACGCTGCGGTTGTCGATGACGGCGAAATTGAATATTCTCAGCCGCCGGCCGAGACCCACTTCCACGATCTTGATCCGGTCGTCAGCGTATTCAATCCCAAGGATGCGGTTCGCCATTCTTTAGTTCATCCCCGTTTGCCGATCGCACCCATCATCTGGTAGAGCGGCATGTAGATTGCGAGAGCCACGGTCAATACAATCAGGGCGAGAAAGATATAAAGCACGGGCTCCATGATGGCGAAAACCCGCTTGATCGTTGTAGGAATCCCCTTGTCGTAATAACGGCAAGCCTTCTCCAGCGAAGTCGACAGCTGGCCGCTCGACTCGCCGATATGGAAGACGCGAATCACCATCGGCGGGAACCTTCCCGTTGCCGATAATGCTGCAGAAAGCGAGTTTCCAGCCCGCACCTCGTTGCGTACCAGGCGAGTGGCTTCGGCCAGAACTGCATTTCCGACGACTGCTTCCACGATGGTCAGCGTTTGAGAAATGTCGACGCCGGCGCTGAAGAGAATCTGGAAGAAGTGACAGAATCGGGACAGGGCAATGTCTCGCGTGAGCATTCCAACGACTGGAACCTTTAACTTGAAGGCGTCGAATTTCGCGCGGCCGCCTGGCGTTCGTATCCACATCCAGAAACCGATAACTGCGGTAATGATCCCGGCCAGCAACACCCACCAATAAAGGCGGAAGTAAGTGCTCAGGGCAAACAGGATTTTGGTCGGCAGCGGAATCGGGCCTTTTGACTGATTCAATACGGTTGCGAATTGCGGGAAAACGACGGTCGCCAGCAGAATTGCCAGACCGAAAATGGCGGTCAATACCATTGCCGGATAAATCGTGGCCTGCACGACGTCGCGGCGCAGGTCGGCTTTCCATTCCAGAAACACGGCGAGATCGCCGAGCACGCGATCCAGATTTCCTGAGGTTTCACCCGCACGCACAATGCTGGTGTAGAGCGTGTCGAACACTTTCGGATGGCGTTCGAATGCCGCCGACAGACTCGAACCCGCATTGATGCTGACCAGAACATCCTCGATGACGTACTGCAGCTTCGAATGCTCCGAGGCGTCAGCCAGATCCTGCAGGCCGTCGGTGATTGGAATACCGGCGGAGAGGATCGTCGAGAGATCCAGAGTGAAGTTTAGAAGGTCGCGCGCCCGGATTCGTCCGCGCGCTCCCGTTGTGGTCTTCTTCGTGGCCGGGCCGGCCTCGACCAGGAAGAGGTTTTGAAGGTCGAGCTGGTTCGCCAGGGAATCCTCGTCGTCGGCTTCCATGACACCCGTCACGGTCCTGCCAGCCTCATCCTTGGCTTTGTACTGAAATTCCATAACTGCGTCCGCTCGGGAAATTCGGGGTCAGACCACTGAATTCCCTTTTTTCATTCAAGATTCTTTGATCCGAAAAAAGGGAATTCAGTGGTCTGACCCCGAATTTCCCGAATTAAACTACTCGCGCTACTTCTTCGAGCGTCGTCACTCCGTTGATTGCTCTTTGCACGCCGTCTTCAAGCATGGTCTGCATGCCCTCTTCACGGGCAATTTCACGGATCAAGCTGGCATCGGCCCTTTCCATGATGGCTTTCTGGATACGCGGCGAAAGGAGCATGATTTCAGAAATAACCGTCCTTCCACGATATCCGGTGGATTCACAGTTTTTGCACCCCTGGCCCGCGTAAAACTTGTTGTCCGGAACATTCAGCCTTAGCGCCAGTTCCGGGTTCGGCGGCACCTCCTGCTTGCAATACTTGCAAATCAGGCGCACCAGCCGCTGCGCTACGACCCCCACCAGCGACGAAGCAGCCAGAAACGGTTCGACGCCCATGTCCAGGAGCCGTGGGATCGTGGCAGCCGCATCGTTCGTATGCAGTGTGCTGAACACCAGGAGGCCGGTCAGCGCCGCACGAATCGCCGTATCGATTGTTTCTTCGTCGCGCATCTCACCGACCAGAATGATGTCGGGATCCTGGCGGAGAATTGCGCGAAGCCCGGCCGCATACGTCAAACCTGCCCTGACGTTGATCTGGGATTGTCGAATCAGCGGCAGTTCGTATTCCACCGGGTCTTCAAGAGTGATGATCTTCCGTTCCGGCGTGCTGATCCTCATCAGAGCCGCATAGAGGGTCGTCGTTTTGCCGGATCCCGTAGGGCCGGTAACAAGACAGATGCCGTTCGGCCGGCTGATCGCCTGCGTGAAGCGCGACAAATTTCTCTCCGAGAATCCGAGACTCTCCAGACCGATGACGAGTTGTTCCTTGTTCAGAACACGCAGAACAACGTTCTCGCCATAGATCGTGGGAAATGTGGCCACACGAATATCGATGGGTTTTCCGTAGACCGAAACCGTCGCTTTGCCGTCCTGTGGCAGGCGGGATTCGGAAATGTTCAGGTTGCCCATGATCTTGATGCGGGAGTTGATCGCTCGTTCCAGCTTCTTCGGAATGTACGGGCCCTGTTTCAGAACTCCGTCGATGCGATAACGCACGCGGACCAGGTTCTTTTCCGGTTCAAAGTGAATGTCGGTGGCGCGCTCGGAGACGCCGGTAAGGATGAGGAGATCTATCAGCTTGATCACCGGAGCGACCAGGCCCAGATCCTCGCGTCCTTCGGAGGCGCCCTTGGCTTCGGTTTGCTTGACGGCGTCTTCGATCAGGTCCTCGAGGTTGCCGACCTCGCGAATGGCGCCGTAATACTTGTCAATCGTCGTCAGGATGTCGAATTCAGTCGATGAAACGACCTTTACATACCGCCGTGTCTGCTGTTGAACGCGATCGATTGTGCCGACGTCGAGGGGATCGGCCATCGCCACCGTAACTGAATTGTTCTCAACAGCGATCGGAAAGACCTTGTATTTGCGGGCTACAGCTTCCGGCAGTAAGCTCACGACATTCGGATCAATCGACATGGTCCGGACGTTGACGTATTGGATGCCGGCGGCTTCGGCAAGAACCTTCGCGAGATCGTCTTCGGTTATCAGATTCAATTGCCGCAGAATATTGCCCAGGCGGTCGCCTGTACGCTTTTGCTCTTTAAGGGCAAAGTCCAACTGGTCCGAAGAAATCAAACCGGCACTGATGAGACGATCTCCGATCCTATCAACCTTCATCGAAGGAGACACCTGCACGCTCTATAGCCGAGGCCTGTGACGGGTGGGGCCGAAGGATATTGCGAATGCTGCACCAATATAGTGGCACAAGTCCAAGGCTGTCAAAATGATAATGCGGGGACAGAAGGAAGGAAATAGGCACACTGTAGCGGCGGTCTATGACCGCCGGTGGTCATAGACCGCCGCTACAGTTACGATTTCCCGAAGGAACGAGCGCAGTTTTTGGAGGATCGCTTGGATGCGTAGAGCGCCTGATCCGCTTCAGCGACAAGAGTTTCGAAATGGCTTCCGCGATGGTACTCCGAACATCCGATACTCACCGTTACCGGGCCGGTGTAACCGAGCCCGGTGAGGATTTCGGAACTCCCCACCTTTTGGAGAATCTTTTCGGCAACGTGCATGGCGCCTTCAAGAGTGGTGCCGGGCAATACCACACCGAACTCATCTCCACCGCACCGGAAGACAAAGTCTGTATTTCGCACGGTGTGTTCGAGGTTCTTTGCGACCTGCGTCAATACTTTGTTGCCGACAACGTGGCCGAAAGTGTCGTTGACGATCTTGAAGCTATCGACATCGAGCATCAGCAGTGACAAGGGCGTGGTATAGCGGTCGGCCCGCGACGTCTCTCGTGCCAGCACTTCATGGAAAAACCGCGTATTGTAGACGCCGGTCAACGAATCGGTGATGGCGGAGCGCTGCAATTCCGCGAAAAGAGCTGCATTCTCCAGCGCAATTGCGGTGAAATCCGCCAGTGCCATCGCGGTATTGATATCCTCGTCAGTGAACACTTGCGCTTCGCTTGCGACCGAGACGAAAACCCCAAGAACAGCCTCTTTTGTCTGAATTGGAACGGCGAGCAACGATACGACTGCGTACTTGTCGATCATCGCGCGAACCTCGCTGCTCAGGTTGACCTGCTGCATGTTCGGAATGATCAGAGGTTCCCGGCGTTGAAGCACCTGCGCGAAACGCTCTGCGTCGAATATGTCTCCGGCGAGATTGACACCGGCGATGAGCATTTTCACGAGCCGCTCGCGGTCCTTCGAATACGCTGCTTCAAGCTTGAGTTGACCGGCATCCGCGGCCATCAGGATGAAGGCCGTATCGCCAAGGAGCCCGGTGGACTTCGAGACCACCCGCTCCAGAAGGTCGTCCATCTGTATCGACGATGAAAAAAGCCGGATCAGTTCGCTCAGTAATTCGGCCCGGTGTACCTGCTCTTCGAGCTTGTTGAGGAGGCGCCGGTAGAGGATACCGGTGTTTTTCTCCTCCGAGGTGATGATGACCGTGTCCGATTCCTTTATGTCGGGAAGGTTCGCTTCGCTGTGAGCCGTGACAATGGTGTCAGCGATTCTTTCCTCGATTACTTCCCTTAATTCCTTACACTGCTGGGAGTCCGTCCCCAAAATAAAGATGGTGTGCGCCATTACTACTTCTTATAGCTAAACTCGGAGCCGAGAGTTTAAGGAAAAAGCGCCGAAAGGACCAACGAAAAAAGCTGTAAATTTCAGAATTGCGGAATTCCCATCTTGGAATTAAAACACACATCGATGACTGAAGTAACCCTTGATTCTGTTGGACTTCGCTTCGGCAGCTACAGCGCCCTGCAGGACCTTTCCTTCGAAGTCCCGCGCGGGCAGTTTGCGGCTATCGTCGGGCCCACAGGTTGCGGTAAATCTTCTGTCCTGAACCTTATAGGGGGACTGCTCAAACCCTCGGCCGGCAAGGTATTCAGCGGTGGGCGGGAAATCTCTACGATCAACCGGGACGCGGTCTACATGTTCCAGCAGGATGCTCTGCTGCCCTGGAAGACGGCGCTCGAGAACGTCATGTTGGGTCCCCTTCTTCGAGGCGTTCCCAGGCAGCAGGCGGTCAAGGATGCGCGCCTCTGGCTCGAGCGCGTGAAGTTGCGTGACCTCGATGCGCGCTTTCCCTCTCAGCTCTCCGGAGGACAGCGAAAACGGGTCGCGATGGCCCAGGCGCTGATCAACCGTCTTCCGATTCTTCTGATGGACGAATCGTTTTCAGCGCTGGACGCGCAGACGCGGTCATTGATGGAAAACGAGCTTTTGGAGTTGTGGCATGAGATCGGAGCCACGGTCCTGTTCGTCACCCACGACCTCGAAGAGGCGATTGCGATGGCGGACCGGGTTCTGCTTTTCAGGGCCGGCCCGAATGCCAGATTGAAGGGAGATTATCCTGTCGCGCTGCCGCGGCCGCGAAATGTCGCTGAAGCCCGATTCATTCCGGGATTCGCCGAGATTTATGAGACGGTCTGGAGAAACCTCAGGGAGGAGGTCATGGCTGCCTATGCCGGTTAAGAGACGTCCGCTCGTCACAGTGCTCCGCGCCGCGTTGCTGGTTTTGATCATCGGCGGATGGGAGCTGGCATCGCGCTTCGATATTATCGATCCCTTCTTCTTTTCTCAGCCCTCTGTATTCGCGGCTCGCGCCTTGCGGTGGCTTGGCGACCCGGCATTTCTTCTGGGAGGCCGGAACATCTACCACCACCTGTTCGTAACGCTGGAGGAGATGGCAGGCGGCTTCGTTCTCGGCGTCGTTTTCGGCGTGACCGTCGGCTTCCTGCTGGGCCGATCGGAATTCTGGGCCGCTGTCTTCAATCCCTACATTCAGGTATTGAACGCACTGCCCAGGCTCGTTCTCGCGCCGATCTTCGTTTTGCTGCTCGGGATCGATGAACGTTCCAAAATCGCATTAGGATTCTCGCTGGTTTTTTTCATCGTATTCTTTAATGCCTACCGGGGTGTCCGGGAAGTCGACCGGAACATCATCAACAATGCCCGAATGCTTGGCGCGTCGGAGGCTCAGCTGGCGTGGCATGTGCTGCTGCCGTCCGCGATGACGTGGATTCTCTCGAGCCTCCATACATCGGTGGGATTCGCGCTGGTGGGCGCCGTCGTCGGCGAATACATGGCCGCCGCTCGAGGTCTGGGCTGGATCATCAGCCAGGCGCAAGGAAATTTTGATGCGGCCGGAGTCTATGCCGGTATGCTCATTCTCTGCGTGGTTGTTGTCGTGGTCGAAATGGGCGTAACGTGGCTCGAACACCGGCTGGTGCGGTGGAAAGCGGACCAGGATGATTTACTGGCGGCGTAAATACATCGGCATCTTTCTTTTCGTTTGCTTCACACTCGCGTGCACGCGGCACGGCGGGAAGCCCCCGATCCAAATCGCCGTTGGGGGCCAGACACAATTTATCTATTTGCCGCTGACGCTCGCCGACCGGCTCGGGTACTTCAAAGATGAAGGGCTGGAGGTGACCATTTCCGATCTGCGCGGGGGATCGGAAGCGCTGGCCGCGATGATGGGCGGATCGGTGGACATGGTGGCCGGTTTTTACGAACACACGATTCGTGCACAGGCGCAAGGGAAACGTCTCGTCATGGTGGCGTTGTTCGATCGCTATCCCGGTCTGGTGCTGATGGTCGGAAAGAAACATTTCGAGCACGTGCGCACGATAAACGACCTCGTCGGCAAACCCGTCGGAGTGACTGCGCCGGGTTCTTCCACCGACCAGCTTGTGAAGTACCTGCTGCGGCAGAATGGCCTCGATCCACATTCCATACCTGTTGTCACTGCGGGCATCTCCACCATGCTGGCCGCTCTTCAACAGGATCGGGTCTGGGCGGGTGTTACCGTCGATCCGCTCGCGTCGAAGCTGGAACGAGACGGAATTGCGAGGCCGCTATACGACACCCGGACCGAGAAAGGCACCCATGATATCTTCGGCGGGCCCTGGCCCGCTGGAGGTTTCTATACAACTGCTGAATTCATCCAGCAGAACCCGGACACCGTTCAGAGCGTGGTGAATGCCGCGGTACGGGTCCTCCGATACATTCAGGAGCATCCCGCCGAAGAGATCGCGGCAGTCATGCCGGAGTCCTTCTGGGCAGCCGATCGCGATCATTATGTGGAGTCGCTCAGGGCCAACCTTTCCCTGTATTCACCTGACGGGATCATGCCCGAAAGCGGACCCCCCAATGTCTTGAAGAGCCTGTCGCTGGTGGATGGAAAAATTGCAGAGGCTAACGTGGATCTGAAGGAAACATACGACAATCGGTTCGTCGTAAACGGCCGATAAGGGTCATAGCCGCGAATTACGCCAATTACGCGAATGGGGCGCATCAAATGTTTTTTTTGCGCCCCATTCGCGTAATTGGCGTAATTCGCGGCTCGTTTCCGCCTGTTTCCGGGAAATTTTGTACTTATGCGGCCTGTTGTTCCGGTATGTCAACCAGTTCCCACCGTGAGAGGGCTAAGCAATGCAGGCAGCGCGGGAAACTCGCATCTTTCTCTAACATTACTTCTTCGCCGCAGCAATCTGAAGCATATAGGCCAGGTTCTTTAACGTCTTGTCCAGTCTTCATTCCTACTCTCCCCAAAAAAGCTCAAAAGGTATTGCCTACTTTCGTCTGTGCAAGCTCAAAGCCAAAAGGCCGCTTTGTGTCTTCGTGCCCGGGTGTCGTATAGTTTGCCGCGATGAAAACACTGATCAAAAACGGGCATGTTGTTACTGCCGTCGACACCTACGTTGCCGATGTGCTGATTGATGGTTCAACGGTCGCAATGATCGGAACCGGGCTCGAGGGCGTTGTCGGTACCGTCGACACGACGATCGATGCTACTGGAAAACTCGTTATTCCAGGTGGAATCGATCCACATACGCACCTGGATTTGCCGTTCGGTGGCACCTCATCGTCCGATGACTTCGAAACCGGCACTCGCGCAGCGGCGTTCGGCGGCACCACCACGATTATCGATTTCGCCGTGCAATATCACGGCCAATCGTTGAATCAGGCACTGGATGTGTGGTTCGCGAAAGCCGAAGGCAAGGCCGCTATCGACTACGGGTTCCACTTGATTTGCACCGATCTTCCCGACGCGCGACTACCGGAGCTGAAGGGGCTGATCGATCAAGGGGTCTCGAGCTTCAAGTTGTTCATGGCATATCCCGGAGTGTTTCTCGTCGACGACGGGACGATCTTCAAGGCAATGACCACTGCCGGCAATGCAGGCGGCCTGATTTGCATGCACGCAGAGAACGGTGTGGTCATCGATGTCCTCGTCAAGCGCGCGCTGGCCGAAGGCAGGACGGCTCCAAAATACCACGCGTTGACCCGGCCCACCCTTGCTGAGGCCGAGGGCGTTCACCGCGCCATTGCGATTGCGGAGATGGCGGACTCCCCGGTGTACATTGTCCACCTCAGTTCTTATGATGCCCTCAAAGAGGTTCAAGCCGCGCGTGACCTTGGATTGCCGGCCTATGCTGAGACGTGTCCTCAGTACCTCTTCCTCGACTACAGCTACTACGAGCAGGAGGGCTTCGAAGGGGCCAAATACGTCATGACGCCTCCGCTGCGCGACAAATCCAACCAGGAACAGCTCTGGAAGGGATTGCGCATGAATGACCTTCAGGTGATCTCTACCGACCACTGCCCATTCTGCTTCAAGGAACAAAAAGAGCTCGGCCGCGAAGACTTCAGCAAGATCCCAAATGGCGGGCCGGGCGTCGAACACCGAATGAGCCTGGTATTCGATGGCGGTGTTGTCCAAAAACGGATCAACCTGAATCGATTCGTCGAACTCACATCGACGGCAGCGGCGAAGATTTTCGGACTTTTTCCTAGGAAGGGAACGATCGCCGTCGGATCGGATGCGGACATCGTGATCTTTGATCCTGACCGAGAGCAAACCATCAGCAGCAAAACGCATCACATGCGCGTGGACTATAGCGCTTATGAAGGCCGAAAGGTTCGTGGTGTAACGGAGACTGTCATCTCGCGGGGGAACGTGATCGTTGAGAACGGAACCTTCAAGGGCAAGGCGGGAATGGGCCGTTTTCTCAAGCGAGGGACGTTTGCATGACCGCACGTATCGTTGGCGGTCATCGACCCCCGCTACAGCAGGATTTTGTCGAGCTGAAACAGGACATTTCCGGCAGTCCGCTCTGGAATCGCGACCTGGCACCGACGACGATCCGCGAACGAACCTGGTCCACCTGGAACATCGCAGCTCTCTGGATCGGCATGAGCGTCGTTATTACCACCTACACTCTCGCGGGAGGTTTCATCGAGGCCGGCATGAACTGGTGGCAGGCGATGATCACCATTCTCCTCGGCAATACCATCGTCCTGATCCCCATGATCCTCAATGCCCACGCCGGCACGAAGTACGGAGTTTCATTTCCGGTGTTGTGCAGGGCCGCGTTCGGTACGAAGGGCGCCAACGTTCCCGCGGTCCTGCGCGCCATCGTCGCGTGCGGCTGGTTCGGCATACAGACCTGGATTGGCGGAGCGGCGCTCGATGCGCTGTTCGGCGTGATGTGGCCCGGTTGGCTGAATATCGGGATTCATGCCTGGCTGGGTTTCTTTCTTTTCTGGGGAATTCAGTTGTTCATTATTTTGAAAGGCGTGGAGGGAATCAAACACCTGGAGACCTGGTCTGCACCGCTGCTTCTGGGTGGAGGACTCGTCCTTCTGTCCTGGGCTTCCTGGAAGGCAGGTGGTCTGGGCAGGGTCCTGAGCGAATCGGCCGCGCTACAGAAGCAGCACAATGCGTTCTGGTCGGTGTTCCCGGGAGCGTTGACCGCTTCAGTCGGTTACTGGGCGACGCTGAGTTTGAACATTCCGGACTTCACGCGCTATGCACGATCGCAGCGATCCCAGATGATCGGCCAGGCGGTCGGCCTGCCGCCGACGATGACGTCGTTTGCGTTCATCGGAGTGGCCGTAACCAGCGCGACACTTTTGATCTATGGCCGCGCGATTCCGGATCCGGTGGAGCTGATGCGGCAATTCGATAGCCTTATCGTCATCGCATTCGCCACTGCAGTCATCTTTGCCGCGCAGCTCACGACGAATATGGCGGCGAACGTCGTGTCGCCTTCCAACGATTTCTCGAATTTGAATCCCAGGCTGATTTCCTATGTCACGGGCGGGCTCATCACCTCTGTGATCGGTGTGTTGATGATGCCCTGGAAGCTGATGGAATCCATGGGGGCTTACATCTTCACGTGGCTCATCGGCTATTCGGGCCTGATGGGCGCCATTGCCGGAATCCTGATCTGCGATTACTGGGTGCTGCGGAAACAGCAGCTGGATCTGGCAGCGCTCTTCGATCCCCGGGGAAAGTATTCCTACTCCAATGGCATCAACTGGCGCGCGATCGTTACGCTGGTGATCGCCGTCGCGCCTGTCGTGCCCGGATTTATTCGCGCCGCCACGACGCCCGGAGGGCAGGTCGCCGTGCCCGGGTTTCTGGATACGCTGTATACATATGCCTGGTTCGTAACTTTCTCTTTGGGATTTGTGTTGTATTGGTTGCTGTGTGGAACGCGGGCTAAAGCCCGCGACTACATTTAGGATCAACCCGGTGCCTAATGTAGTCGCGGGCTTTAGCCCGCGTTCCTCCACGTGAAAGGAGAAATGTAATATGCCTGGCGTTGTAAGGTGCGGATTGATTCAGGCCACGTGTACGACTCCGGTTGAAGAATCTCTGGAGAAGATCAAGCGCGATGCCATCGACAAACACTTGAAACTCATCGAGCAGGCCGCGTCGAAAAAAGTTCAGATTCTTTGCATGCAGGAGATCTTCACGGGCCCTTACTTCTGTGCCGAGCAATCGACGCGATGGTACGGAATGGTCGAGCCGATTCCGGACGGTCCCACCGTTCAGCTCATGCGCGAGATCGCAAAGAAGCACGGCATCGCCCTGGTTGTGCCGATTTACGAAGAAGACCTGAAGGGCGTCTACTACAACACGGCAGCAGTGATCGATGGAGACGGCAGGTACCTCGGCAAATATCGAAAGCACCACATCCCTCATTGCGCGCCCGGATTCTGGGAGAAGTTCTACTTCAAGCCCGGTAACCTGGGTTATCCCGTGTTCAAGACGCAATTCGCAGATATCGGCGTCTACATTTGCTACGATCGCCATTTTCCCGAAGGCGCCCGGGCTCTCGGACTCAATGGCGCGGAGATTGTCTTCAACCCTTCGGCGACCGTTGCGGGCTTGAGCGAGTATCTGTGGAAGCTCGAGCAGCCCGCGCACGCTGTTGCGAATGGATATTTCATCGGCGCGATCAACCGGGTCGGACGCGAACATCCGTGGAATATCGGAGAATTTTACGGCCAGAGTTATTTCTGCACGCCGCGGGGAAAGATCATTTCCGAAGGATCGCGTGACAAAGACGAACTCGTTATCGGCGAGTTGGATCTCGACGAGATCCAGGAAGTGCGCCAGGTCTGGCAGTTCTACCGGGACAGGCGCCCCGAATCGTACGGCGATCTCGTGAAAGAATAGCAATGTAGTCGCGGGCTTTAGCCCGTTCCCAATGTAGTCGCGGGCTTTAGCCCGCGTTCCAGGAGTAGATATGTTCGAGTTTGCGTTCACGTTGAAGCCCGATATGACTCCCGATCACATCGTGAGTCTCACACGTCAGGCCGAAGCTGCAGGCTTCGGCTATGGCTGGATTTTCGATTCACATGTTCTGTGGCAGGAACCTTACCCGCTGATGACGCTGATGGCCGCGAACACGCGCCGCATGCGCCTCGGTACCTGCGTGACGAATCCGGTGGTTCGTGATGCCACCGTGACCGCGAGCCTGCTGGCAACGCTGAATCGGATTTCGGGCGGAAGAATGGATTGCGGCATCGGACGGGGCGACAGCTCGCGCCGTGTCATGGGCAAAAAGCCGACGACGCTCGAGAACCTCGAACAGACCGTTCAAGTGATTCGCGATCTCAACAGCGGAAAGGAGATCACTTACGAAGGGCATCCGATCCAGATGGCGTGGGCCGATGGCGGCATTCCTCCAATCTGGGTTGCCGGCTATGGCCCCAAGGCCTTGAAATGTGCCGGCCGCATCGGGGACGGCGTCATCCTGCAGTTTGCGGATCCGCATCTGATCAAGTGGTGCCTGGGCTTCGTGAAACAGGGCGCCGAGGAAGCCGGCCGCGACTTCTCAAAGATCCGGGTCATGAGCGCAACCGCGGTCTGGATTTCAGAAGACAAGAAAATTGCGCGCGAACGGGTCCGATGGTTTCCGGCCCTGGTGTCGAATCATGTCGTCGATCTGGTTTCGCGTTATAAACCCGAGGAATTGCCTCCGGAACTCACCTCCTATGTCAGCGATCGCAAGGAATACAACTACCTGCATCACGCCGAAGTCGGCAGCAGCAACGCGGAGTTCGTCACCGACGAAGTCGTCGACCGGTTCTGCATCGTCGGAAACGCTGCCGAGCACACCCGCAAGCTCCAGGAACTGCGTTCGCACGGCGTTACCCAGTTCAACATTTACTTGATGTGCGGCGAAGAAGAGAAAACGCTGGAGATCTACGGGCGAGACATCATTCCGAGCTTTTCCGCGGCGAAATTCGTATAAGGCGGGGCCACCATCTGTTGGCAGACCCAACCATCTCTTGTCGGGGTGTGAAATCCTTTAGCCGACCCTGGACATCTTTTGTCCGGGGTGGGATATCTTTCAGCCGACCCTGGATATCTTTTGTCCAGGGTGGGATATCTTTCAGCCGACCCTGGATATCTTTTATCCAGGGTGGGACATCTTTTAGCCGACCCGGGACATCTTTTGTCCGAATGTGAAATCTTTTGTCGCGGCCCGGACACTTCTTCTCCCTTTGAGGAGCTTTCCACAAAAGTCCCAGATATTGGGCAGATTCCCCTCCTCACGAGGAGGGGAATCTGCCCGTACTGCGACTTGTAGGTTTTATCTGGACGCACCGGAAGTCGGGGAATATTATTCAACTCATTGTTTCGACACGCGTGGAGGGTTCGCTATGCGACATCGATTTGACCGTCTTTTTCCGGTCCTCATCGTCCTTGTATTGGCCGCGTCCACCTCATTCGCGCATCACTCGGTGGCGGGCCAGTTCGACACATCGAAATCGCTCACGTTGAAGGGGACCATCACGAAAGTGGAGTGGATCAATCCTCACATCTATGTGTATCTGGACGTGAAGGACGCTGAGGGGACCGTGGCGACGTGGGCGCTGGAAACGCTGCCCACGGCGATGTTACGCAAGGCCGGTCTGAGCAAGGATACCGTGATGGGCCAGCCCGGCGAAGTCGTCACGGTTGTCGCGAATCCCGCCAGAGATGGGACAAAACGGTTGGCCTGGGTCGGAAAGATCACGTACGCGGATGGCCGCTACTATCAGTTGGGCGGAGGTGGCCCGACAGGACAGTAAGAGCCTGCCTATGACCGTCGAGGAGTGGACCATGAAGCATCATTTCTTGAGCTGCAGTATTGTCGCCGTGATATTTGCGGCATCGTTTGTGATGGTACCGCATGTCAGTGCGCAAGCACCGGCGTCGAAACCGGCGCCACACCTGGCGGATGGCAAGCCCGACCTGAATGGGACATGGGACGACGGTGGAGGTCTCGCCTTCGTGAGGCCCCAAACGCTGGCAGACGGTTCCATTTGCGTACTCGGTTGCCCACCTGCGGCAGGCACCGCGCCACGCGGCGGTGGCAACGCTCCAGCGGGTGCCCGGGGAGCCCGCGGCGGCGGCCAGGCGGCTGCACCGGCGGCAACAAACTTTCCGAAGTACAAGAGCGAGTTCCTGGCGAAGGTCAAAGATTTGAGCGAACGCCAGGTCCAGACCGACACGGTGCTTCAGTGCCAGCCTCCCGGCGTGCCGCGTATTGGACCGCCGGGCAAGATCATCCAGAGTGCGCGCGAGGTAGTGTTTCTCTACGACGATGTGAACGGTAGCTTCTTCCGCATCATCCCGACCGACGGGCGAGCGCATCGAAAGGGGCTCCCAGCCAGCTATCTGGGCGACGCCATTGGCCGCTGGGACGGGGACACCCTGGTCGTCGAGACTGTCAACTTCAATGAGGAGACCTGGCTGATCGACAATGGGGCATTTCACACCAAAGATCTCAAAGTCGTGGAGCGTCTGCGTCGCGTTGGAGACACCATCGAGTACCAGGCGGTCGCGCAGGATCCGGCAGTGCTGGCCGAGCCGTGGACGATGCGGCCCAGGACGCTCAGGCTGACGGATCGCGAACTTGAGGAATCCGCGCGCTGCGACGATCGGGATCTCGACCACATCATCGACGGTTCTCATCACGATAACCCTCGATAGACGCGAGAAATAAACACAAAGACACAAAGGCGCAAAGAAGGCCGCGCATCTAACGATCGATTCCTTGCGCGGCCTTCTTTGTGCCTTTGTGTCTTTGTGTTTATTTCTCGCGGTTACAATCAGAGACGCCACACATCCAGCGGCCGAAGAGCTTGTTGCACACACAACGCTGGCAGGTCGGATTGCTCTCGACGCGAAGAGCACGCCGAAACGCGACGGCCTCAGGACCATTGATCGTCTTCAGATCCCCGATTACGCGATGAAAGAAACAGCCGCGCATCCGACCGGTCGTCTCGATGACTGCGGAAAACCAGGGCGCGTTGCATCGCATTGGAGGAAAGTCGGCTCGCCCGAGAAGCGCATTGAAATATTGCAGAATTCTTCGTAGGCGTGGAACGCCGCCCTCAATGAGACTCACCGATGTTTTTGCGAGTTCCAGTTCTTCTATCCCCCGCGCCATCGCTTCGAGGTCTGCAATCTGCGGTTGAATGCGTTTCGGATCCACAGCGTGATCGGGGAACCCGCGAGCGAAAGCGCTGGTGGAGACATCAACGCCCAGGAAGGAAATCGCGTCAAATCCCAGCCTGCGCGCAGTTCCAATGAGTTCAGGAATGTGTGCGACGTTGTCTCGCTGCAAAGTGCTGCGCGCGACAATTCGCGGCGGAACCGCCATCGATTTCAGAAATTCGACGGAGTCTGCCATTCTGGCGAATCCGTCAACGCCCCGGATTGTTTTGTACGACTCTCGGTCCGGCGCGTCAAATGAGATGTAGACCTCGGATATCGGGCGCAAGTCCTTATGCGAGAACGATGTAAGCAGAAGTCCATTGGTAATGAGGGCTATTCGCGCGCCCAATGCTTCGAGTCTGCGTACGACGTCGGGCAACCGGGGATGCATTGCCGGCTCCCCGCCTGAAAGCAGGACCTGAGAGGGACGCCAGCGTTCGATCTCGCCATAGAGTTCAGCCAGCAACCGGTCCGACATCTGGCGTTCGTCAGGAATTCGCAGGCGCTCGTTATTTTGCCAGATGGCGCACGTCAGGCACCGGCTGTTGCAGATGTCGTTCAAATAGACGATGAGAATCGGTAGCGCGGAAAGACGATTCGAACGCTGCTGGGCCACGAGTTTAAGCGGCTCAAGAAGGCGCTTTGCTGTGATCCGCATAAGGTCGATAATGCTATACGAGGTGATGCAATGGGCGGTTTAGGTCTCCCGGAAATAATCATCATTGCCGTTGTCGCTATTTTTATCTTTGGCCCCAAGAAACTACCCGAACTTGGGGCCGGCCTGGGTAAGTCCATCCGCGACTTCAAGGCAGCGATGAGCGGGCAGGACTCACCCGGCGACGAAGACAAGAAAGAGTCCGAGAAGAAAGAGCCTGAGAAAAAGGACGCCAACAAGTAGCTACGGCGTTGCCGGTTTCAGCGCCACTACCGGCGCCGGAAGCCGGGAACCGACCGGGCCCACAAATTCTTCCTTGGTTCCATCGTCGTAGAACTGGATGAATTTCCAGGTCAGATTTGTGCCTTGCTTCGGGTTGATGCCGAGCATCCCGAATTCGACAAATTCATAGGGCTGGATCTTGCCTGTCCATGTCGCCCCGATGATCTTCCCTTTATCGTCTTTCTTGAAATCGATCTTCCAGCCCGGCTTGAACTCGAAGTCGTAGACATCCAGGCCTGCAGGGAATTCGCCTTCGACCCGGATCGCGTTCGCCTCTTTCTTTTCATTCGGCACGCGCATCGTGTATTTCTCTCGCGCGCCCACACTGGATTCGTTCGGATAGATTCGAATATGGGCCAGTGCTGCCTGCGTGACAACCAGACTAATCGTCGTGAGAAGCAAAAACCGTTTCATACGATCCCCCCGGTGGAACGAAGTTTATTTTTCTATTGTTGGCTCGAGAAAACTTCTATATGCGTCGTTTCCGTCTTCGACTTGGAAACGATAGCCAAGGATCTGGAGAAAGCGCTCAAACTCTATATCTTCCTGTGGCGGTACTTCAAGCGCGGCGAGGACACGTCCGAAATCCGATCCATGATTGCGATAGTGAAAAAGACTGATGTTCCACCGCCCGCCCAGCGTGTCGAGGAATTGAAGGAGCGCGCCGGGCCGTTCCGGAAACTCGAACCGGCAGAGGCGCTCACGTTTCACGCCTCGGGCATGACCGCCGACCATGTAGCGCACATGTAGCTTCGCCAATTCGTTGTCGGTCATATCCAGCGTTTCGTAGCCCTGCTTGATCAGTTTTGTTTTCACCGAGTCGGCATCTTCACGGCTGCTCACGCTTAGCCCGACGAAAACGTCGGCACGATCCCGATCGTTGAGCCGGTAGTTGAATTCCGTGATCACGCGATGTCCGATGACGCCGCAGAACTGCCTGAACGAGCCCGGTCTTTCCGGAATGGTCACGGCGAACAGGGCCTCTCTGGATTCTCCAAGCTCGGCACGCTCCGCAACGAAGCGCAGCCTGTCGAAGTTCATATTCGCGCCGCTCAGCAACGCCACAAGGTGCCTGTTGCGCGTTTCATTGCGCTCGACATACACCTTGAGCCCGGCCACAGCCAATGCGCCGGCGGGTTCGACAATCGTGCGTGTATCGTCGAAGACGTCTTTGATGGCAGCGCAGATTTCGTCGTTATTCACGAGTACAACTTCTTCCACGGTCGATTGCACGATTGGGAAAGTGTGCCTGCCCACCTGCCGAACGGCGACACCATCGGCGAACAGGCCGGGGTTCTCCAGGCTCACGGGTTGACCGGCCTTCAAAGCCCGGCTCATCGCATCCGAATCTTTCGGCTCGACACCGATGACGCGAACGTCAGGCATCACCGACTTGATGTAGGCGCCGATTCCCGCAATCAGTCCGCCGCCGCCGATGGGAACGAATATCGCATCCAGGTCGCGAGGATGCTGGCGTACGATCTCATCGGCAATCGTGCCCTGACCGGCGATGACCAGAAGGTCGTCGAACGGATGAACGAAAGTCAGGCCGGTCTCCTCGACCAGGCGGTCGCAATGTTGCTGCGCCTCGGAGTAGTGATCGCCTGCGAGCACCACCTCCGCATCCATCGCCCGAACAGCTTCGACCTTGATATCCGGCGTCGTCTTCGGCATGACGATCACGGCGCGCATACCAAGATGTTTCGCAGATAGAGCCACTCCCTGCGCATGGTTGCCGGCGCTTGCCGTGATCACACCGATCCTGCGCTCGGCCGCGGTCAGCCGGGTCATGCGGTTGTAAGCTCCCCGGATCTTGAAGCTGAAGACCGGCTGCTGGTCCTCGCGTTTCAGCCATACCGTATTTTCAATTCGTCTGGAAAGACGCTGGGCGGGGTCCAGCGAGGTCTCCCGCGCCACTTCATAGACACGGCTGGTGAGGATCGCGCGCAGTATTTCGTCGAAGGATCGAGACATAGGCCGTAGATTCTAGCAAAAAAGGAAAATGCACCGTTGTTTAGCCGCGAATTACGCGAATGACGCCAAAGGGAAATCTGTGGCTATTCCCCTTTGGCGCCATTCGCGTAATTCGCGGCCCGGATGCTAGAATGCACTCCTTATAGCCCTACAGAGGTGTGTGAAAAATGACTTTAACGCGAACTATCGCTGTTTTGGGGGTCGCCGTTGCAGTGGTCTGTCTCGTGTTGCCTGCCGCAGCTCAAACGCAGGAAAGATACAAAGTGCGGCTTGCCACCGTCCCGATGGACGGAGGAATGCGTGCCACGGTCGCTGGAACCGGTTCCGCTTCGGCTGTGTTGTCCGGTACGAAGCTTACGGTCAACGGAACATTCGACGGACTCCGTTCTCCGGCGACCATCGCGAAAGTCCACAAAGGCGTAGCAATGGGTGTCCGCGGCTCTTCTATCGCCGACCTGACTGTTTCCAAAGCCACCAACGGTACAGTCACAGGCACCGTGGATCTGACACCCGAACAAATTCAGAGCCTCAAAAAAGGGCAGCTTTACATTCAGATCTCCAGTGAGAAAGCGCCGGACGGCAATCTTTGGGGCTGGCTCGTCCGTTAACCAGGAGGCACAACCGATGCTCGGATTCAAAAACCAACTTGTGATTGCATTAATTGCGATCGCTGTGTGCAGTCTCGTGATGGTTGCGGGTCAACAACCCGCTGCCGGCCCGTATACGGCGGCGCAAGCCGCTGCCGGCCGTACGCTGTATCAAGCAAACTGTTCCGGCTGTCATCAACAAAACCTCTCGGGACAGGGTGACGCGGCCCAGTTAGCCGGCTCCGAATTCATCGGCGCCTGGGGGACCCGCACGACCCGCGAATTGTTGTCCTTCATGCAGCTCACAATGCCGCCGTCCAGACCGGGTGGTCTCAGCGCGGAGGAGTACGCCAGCATCGCCGCGTTCATCCTTCAACAGAATGGTGCTCCCGCCGGCAATCAGCCGCTCACGGCAAACGCGGAGGTCCGAATCAGCACGGTCGCGACCGGACAGCGCGGCGGTGGTGGCGCCCAGCAAGCCGCCGACGACGAGGGCGGTGGGCAGCGAGGCGCGCCCCCACGGCAGCCTGCGATTCTGGTGGCCGGTGAAGTAAAAAATTTCGTGCCCGTTACCGATGCGATGCTAAGGAATCCCGATCCGGGAGACTGGCTGATGATTCGACGCGATTATCACGCGTCAAACTTCAGCCCGCTGAACCAGATTACGCAAAACAACGTGAAGGATCTCCGTCTCCAGTGGGTGTGGGCCATGAACGAAGGCGGCACCAATCAGCCGGCCCCGATCGTCCACAACGGGATTATCTATCTCAACAACCCCGGCAACGTGATGCAGGCGCTCGACGGCAAAACAGGAGACGTCATCTGGGAAGCTCGCTACGGCACGCAAGCTGGCGGCGCAGCGATGCGGGGTATCTCGATCTATGGCGACAAAGTTTTCGCCACCACCAGCGATGCGCGATTGTTCGCACTCGACGCTCGAACCGGCAAGACGGTTTGGACTACCGTGATCGGCGATCGGTCCAAAGGCAACTACGGCATGAGCAGCGGTCCTCTCCTGGCGAAAGGAAAGGTGATCTCCGGGCTTGGCCAGTGTTCCAGGTATCGTGAAGAGAAGTGTTTCATCAGCGCCTACGACGCCGCCACCGGCAAACAACTCTGGAGGTTCAATACCATCGCTCAGACCGGTGAGCTGGGAGGGGATTCGTGGGGCAAACTCCCAAATCTGTTCCGCGCAGGCGCCGAGTCGTGGATCACCGGCAGCTACGATCCGAATCTGAATCTCACCTACTGGGGAACCGCGCAGGCGAAACCGTGGATGCCCATCAGCCGTGGAATGTCGCCTGCTGACGATGCGCTTTTCAGCAGCTCGACAGTCGCACTCGATGTAGACACCGGCAAGCTTGCCTGGTATTACCAGCACGCTCCGGGCGAAGCGCTGGATCTCGACATCGTTTTCGAGCGCGTGCTCGTTGACGAGGGGAACCAGAATCTGCTGTTCACTGTCGGAAAGGACGGGGTCTTGTGGAAACTCGACCGCAAGACGGGCAAGTATCTCGGTCACAAGGAAACTGTCTTTCAGAACGTCTGGGCCAGCTTCGATCCTCAGACGGGCAAGCCGAAATATCGGCAGGACATCACGGAACAGGAATTCGGACTGTGGATACAAGGTTGCCCGAGCACCGAAGGCGGCCACAACTGGCCCGCTTCCACAAACCACCTCCCCACAAATCAGCTCATCATTCCACTCAGCCAGAGTTGCCTCGAAATGAGCGCGCAGAAAGTCGAGCAGAAGGACGGTGGCGGCAGCGGCAACGGCGCCGGCCGGCGTTTTTACGAGATGCCGGGCACTGACGGCAAGATCGGGAAGCTCGGGGCATACGACGTGAGAACAATGAAGGAACTGTGGGCCTACGAGCAGCGGGCCCCATTCATGACTGCGGCGATCTCAACAGCAGGCGGCGTGGTGTTCGCAGGAGACCTGGATCGAAGGTTCAGGGCCTTTGATGTGAAGACCGGCGCGGTGCTCTGGGAAACGCGGCTTGCCACTTCGGTACAGGGTTTCCCGGTGACTTTCAGCATCGACGGGAAGCAGTACGTCGCGGTTGCCACCGGTAACGGCGGCGGCAGTCCACGGAATGTTCCCGCGACGATCGCGCCTGAGCTGCATCCTCCGGCCACCGGAAATGCCCTGTACGTTTTCGCGCTCCCGGACAGGCGCTAGGAAAACGAACGCGGGCTGAAGCCCGCGACTACATTAGGGAACCGGGTTGACCCCAGATGTAGTCGCCGGCTTTAGCCCGCGTTCCTCATTTCAGCTCCGGCTTCAATTCCGGCTGTTCGCCCGCACCCAGCGGATACCGATCCACATTCAATATCATCGAGACCAACTGGTAGTACCCCATGACGCCCACCAGGTCCACAACACCCTTCTCGCCGAATGTCTTCACTGCTGCATTGAAAGCCGTATCGCTCACGTGCTTGGTCTCCAGCAGCTCATTGGCGAAGTTATAGAGGATCTCTTCATCCGCCTGCATCGAGGCCGGCCGTTTCCGATTCGCAATTGCATCGACGATTGCAGGACTCAAGCCCGCTTGAAGCGCGGCTCTTTTGTGCGCAGTCCACTCGTACTGAGCGGTCCAGTAACGCGCCGTAATGATGATAGCCATCTCGTTCAGCTTGGGCGAGAGCGAGGAATGGAAACGGACCTGTGCCCCGAGCTTCTGCGCCATGTCCCCCATCTCCGGACTCCGCAGCAGGACGTTGAAAGGCCCGCCCATTCCACGTCGCTCTCCGCTAAGCAAATTCATCGTCATCTTCTTCTGCTCCGGCGTCATGTGATCGAAGGTGAGTGGCTTGAAGCGGTCTCCCACCAGTCCAAGCTTGGACGTATCCGGAGTCTGGGCGCTCATGAGCACTGGGAACGCCAACATCAGAAATACGCACAGGCAACCAGCAAACGTGACGTGCGACATATAGTCCTCCGAGTCGGAAATTTGGTTGGAGTAGAATACACGGGCATTATGACGAAACCAAACTTCAACCGACGTGCTTTTTTCACCGCCGCGCTGGGTGGGGCGGCAGTCGCATCCGCATACGCGCAGGCGCCGGCGCAACAGCAGCAGGTGTCGCCTGTTCCGGCGCCGCGCGACTGGTTGCGACAGGATCCGGTCCAGTATCCCGATCCGGACATTGTTGCTCTCGACAATCGCTTCCGGCGCTACATCGTCGGCAACACAGTGATCCGGCGGCACCATTTCGGAACGCTGTGGGCCGAAGGCCCGGCCTGGAACGGTGTCGGGCGCTTTCTGGTCTGGAGCGATATCCCGAATAACGTCCAGATGCGGTGGATCGAAGAGGACGGCCGCGTTACCGTGTTTCGAAACCCATCCGGCTTCAGCAACGGCAACACATTCGATTACGAAGGCCGCCAGCTCTCCTGCGAACACGGCGGCCGCCGCGTTGTTCGCTATGAACCCAACGGAACTGTTACGGTGATCGCGGAGAAGTTTCAAGGTAAGCGCCTGAGCTCTCCAAACGACATTGTGGTTCACCCCGACGGCGGTGTCTGGTTCACGGATCCGACCTACGGTATCCGCGGAAACTACGAAGGATTCAAGGGCGAGCAGGAGTTGAAAGAAGCGGTCTATCGCGTGGACACAAAGACGGGGCAGATCGACAAAGTTACCGATGAAGTCGGAGGGCCCAACGGCATCTGCTTCTCCCCGGACTACAAGAAGCTTTACATCGCGGACACAGGCGAGCCCCGCGACATCAAAGTGTGGGACATCGACGGAAAGACCATCCGCAATGGAAAGCGCTTCGTCCAGCTCGACCACATGA
>Ga0137418_10000186_pt1 | contig 49227 bp, 53 predicted proteins | sample CZODoug3_1_2_16f_FD_122242 | JGI IMG/M metagenome (GOLD analysis project Ga0137418, IMG submission 122242) | Vadose zone soil fungal communities from Angelo Coast Range Reserve, California, USA - CZODoug3_1_2_16fungal (Hybrid Assembly) | ecosystem: Environmental > Terrestrial > Soil > Vadose...
GCGAGCGGACCTGGCTCGTCACCTTCATGCAGTACGACTTGGGATATTTCGACGACGAGACCTGCCGCCTCGAGCCGATCGATAATCCCTTCGCGTCGAAAGTGTTACCTATGTCTCCGGAATGAACTGTTACCTATGTGTCCGGAATAGACCGTAGCGGGGTGGCGCGCCCTGCAGGACTCGAACCTGCGACCTCCTGGTTCGTAGCCAGACGCTCTATCCAGCTGAGCTAAGGGCGCGGACGTCTAGAGCGGTCTCCCGTTCGTCCCACGATGAACGCCGGACGAGCGGACCCGCCGATGGCGAGGCGCCCTCTGCGATCCATCCGAGGGCGCACAAACAAAAACTATAGCACGCGTCTGTTGAGGAGGGCGCTACTCGAGGCCGAGGATGCCGGACGGGTGCGGCGTGCCCGCGTCGCGCGCCGACGACCGCTCGGCCGCGGCGACGATGTCGGAGAGGTCGATCGACGGCAGCGACACGTCCGCCGCCGCGGGCGAGGATGCGGGCTTCGCCTCCTGGCGAACCGGGCGCGGCTCGGGACGCGGCTCGGGACGAGATTCGGGACGCCTCCGCGCAACCAGAGGCGGCGTCGCGGGCTTCACGGCAGGTGCCGCCACGCGCGCGCGGCGATACCACATCACCTGCGCGGCGGCCCACGCCAGCCAGATCGCCCACCCGGCCTTGATCGCCGGCGGGAGTGCGTTCAGGGTACCGATGACATCAGCCACGGCTGCGCTCCTCCGTCCTCACTGCGTCCACGTGAACCGCGGACGCGACGCCAGCGAATACTGCGTCAGCAGCGTCTGGAAAATCGGCGCGCGCACGCTCTCGCTCGCCATCGCGGTCCGCAGCGCCTCGTCTATGTTGGCGCCCTTGTCGTGATCGAGCACCAGGATGATCACCACGCGGCGCTGGTCCGACGTGTCGTGCGCGCTGCCGAAGGTCGGCAGGTGATGCCCGGCGTTCAGCTTCCGCGTCGGGATCGGCTTGACCAGCGACGATCGCACCCAGACCGCGATCTGCTCGGCGCGGCGCGCGGCGCGCCGTTCCTCGAGCGCGCGGCCGGCCTGCAACGCGACGCCCGGCGCAATCTCCTCGGAGCTGGCGCCGACGCAGATGATCTCCTCGGCGGTGTTCAGCACGCTCTTCATCTCCGGCGTGAACACCGGGCTCGCCGAGCCGTTCTCCAGCGTGTCCGCGGAGCTGAGACGCCAGCGGAATTCGTCGGTGAACAGGAGGACGCGGAACGTCGCCTGGCGCCCGGACGCATCCGCCGCGCCTTTCACGATCAGGTCGCGCTTCACCTCCGGCGGCGTCGGCGGCGCCGCGCGCAGGTTCCAGACGTCCCCGACGGTCGCAAACGCGAGCGCGCCGCCGAAGACAACGGCAGCGAGCGTCGAGAGGGACCACAGGACAGCCTGGGTTCGTGAGCGCCAGCCGCGGCTGGATGAAGCGTCGGTCGTCGGCACAGTCGAAATCCTCACGGGACAACGCTGCAGGATCACCGCCAGTGCGCACGCGCGCGCACCCGCGGGCCGCGGCGGGCACGCGGCCGCCCTCGCCCCGTGACACAAGTTGGCAGCCCGCAAAAGTTTGTCACCCGGGCCCGTTGCCTCGTATCATGCGCACCTCACCTTGAGCCGGCAGCTGGCTGCTGGCGCGGGCAGTCCTGTCATTTGCGCGACGTGCGCCGAGGAAACCGTCATGCGGACCACCGTCGTTGTCATCGCGCTGACCTTCGCCGCCGTTACCGTCATCGGGCACGTCCCCGCCTCTGCGCAGGCGGCCGGCAACTGGACGAATCTGTTCAACGGCAAGGACCTGGGCAACTGGAACGTCACCGGCAACGCCGATTGGCGCGTCACCGACGGCGTCATCGAGGCGACCAAGGCCCGCGGCTTCCTCGTGACGAAGGAGTCGTACACCGACTTCGAGATGCGCGCGGACGTCTGGGTCACCGCGGACTCGAATGGCGGCCTCCTCTTCCGCATCACCAAGCCCGAGGATCCCGGCATCGAGAACGGCTACGAGCTGAACATGAACGACAAGCGCGCCGACCAGACCGGGCGCACGGGCTCGATCGTCAACGTCGCCAAGCCGCTCGTGCAATACGACTCCGGCGGCAAGTGGACGACGGTCGTGGTCACGGCGAAGGGGCCGCACATGGTCGCGACGCTGAACGGGATCAAGACGGCCGAGGCGGACGATGCGAAGTACGCGCGCGGTCCCGTCTCGCTGCAGGCCGCGGGCGGCATCGTCCGGTACCGCAACGTGCAGATTCGCGAGCTGAAGTAGGTACGCCGATGCGCCCGCTCATCTGCCTGGCGGCCATCGTTGTGAGCGCCGCGCTCGTGTCGGCGCAGCGTGCCGCGAGGACTCTCGACATCTACGTCGTCGACGTCGAAGGCGGCAACGCGACGCTCTTCGTGTCCCCCTCCGGCCAGTCGCTGCTCATTGACGCCGGCAACGGTGGGATGGCCGGCGCGCGCGACGCCGGCCGCATCCTCGACGCGGCGAAGGATGCGGGCGTCACGCAGATCGACCACCTGATCGTGACGCACTGGCACGGCGATCATTACGGCAGCCTGCCGGAACTTGCGTCCCAGATTCCAATCCGGCACTTCATCGATCACGGCGCCAACGTTCAGCCGGCCGAAGCGGTCGATGCGTTCCTCAACACGACGTATCCGGCGCTCTATGCGAAAGGCACGCACACGGTCGTGAAAGCAGGCGACACGATTCCCTTCGCGGGCGTGGCCACGCGCGTCGTGATGTCGGGCGGGCAGCCGATTCGCACCGCGCTCTCCGGCGCGGGCAGGCCGAACCCGTTCTGCGCCACGTCGAAGGTCATGAACGCGAACGCGATCCCGGAGGACGCCCAGTCCGTCGCCACCTCGTTCACCTTCGGCAGGTTCCGCGCGCTCCACCCGGGCGATCTCACCAGCGACAAGGAACGCGAGCTGATGTGCCCGGTCAATCGCGTCGGCACGATCGACGTGCTGCTCGGTCCGCACCACGGACAGGACACCTCGAACTCGGAGGCGTTCGTCCACGCACTGCAGCCGAGGGTGATCGTGATGAACAACGGCACGCGCAAGGGCGGGTGGCCGGACGTGATGAAGTCGTTCTACACATCTCCCCGCTTCGAGGATCTCTGGCAGTTGCACTTCTCGCAGCTGAGCGGGCAGGAATACACGCCGCCCGGCATGTTCATCGCCAACGGCGTGGACGACCAGCCGGCCGCGATGCCGATTGCGCCGGTTCCGCTGCCGCCGCCCGGCCCGAATACGCCGCCGCCACCGGTCCACAACGGGCGCGCGTACTGGGTGAAGATCTCCGCGCGCGAGGACGGGTCGTTCATCGTCACGAACGCGCGCAACGGATTCTCGAAGGAATACAGGTAAGCGCCGGGTCCAAAAGGACCCGGCCTACTTCAGAAGGCTACTCCGGGACCTTCCCCCACGCGCAAGTGGAGTGCTCGACGAGTTCGATTCGAATTCCGCCGGGCGCTTCCACGTACGCCGTGCGGTGGCCGAGCTGATTCGGCGCCGCCGCTGGTTCGGCGGTGAACTTCACGCCCTGCGCTTTCAGCGCGGCGGCCGTCGCGTTCATGCTGGGCGGTCCGAAGCCAAGATGATCGATTGAGCGCCCCTGGCTTGGCGCTGTGCCCTCGCCTTTCGTCATGGCGAGGTACATGCGGCCGTAGCGAAGCGCGTCGCGGCCGCCCATCTTCGTCCGCGCGCCGCCGAAGGCGGACGTGAACCACCGCAGCGTGGCCTCCGGATCCGCCACGCGAAGCGTCACGTGGTGAAATCCGCGTCCCGGGACGTCGTTGACGAGCTCGATCTTCGTGCCCCAGGGATCGATGACGAGGCCGGGCGACACGACCCGCGCTCCCGCGGCCTCGAGCTCCTTCGTCTTGGCGGCGACGTCGGCCACGGAGAAGCCGATGCTGTCGATGACGCCCCCTTCGCTCGGCCTGGCATCGGGCGCCCGCAGAAATATCAGCACGACGGGCAACGGCCGGCGGCCGCTGAACGGCTCGAACATCACCCGTCCGGGGTTCTCGGCCGCCTGCCCATCGAGGTTCCGGACGTACCACGCGTAGGCCTTGTCGGGATCGGAGGCCGCGAGGTGGACGTGGTCGTAGGGAATGGCGGGTGGGGCCTGCGCCGCGCCAGGACGGGCGAAGACGGCGAGGACGAGCAAGCCGTTCAGGAGCGAGCGGATGTGCATGACAGGCATCTTATGCCAGCAGGTTGTGCGAGAGAATTGGCGCCATGAGAAGAACGCTTGCGGCACTCATCGGCCTCCTCGCCTTCGCCGCGTCCGCCGCCGCGCAGATCCCGGAGCGGCTCGACCGCGCGCTCACCGCGATCTACGCGCGCAACGAGTACGGTCCGGAAGGCTTCGGTCCCGTGGTGTGGATCGACAACGGCAGCCGGTACGTGACCATCGACGAGTCGGGCCTGACCGCGCACGATACCGCGTCGGGCGCGACGACGCCGCTGGCGACGGCTGCGGAGCTGAGGCCGGCCGGAGCCATCGCGGCCGCGTCGTTCTCGAGCGACACGTCGCAGGTGCTGCTGTTCACCAACACCCGCAAGGTGTGGCGGCTCAACACGCGCGGCGACTACTGGGCGCTCGATCTCCGGACGCACCGGCTGCGCCAGGTTGGCAGGGACGCGCCATCTGCGTCGTTGATGTTCGCGAAGTTCTCCCCCGACGGCACTCGCGTCGCGTACGTGCGCCAGCAGAACCTGTATGTCGAGAACCTCGGCAGCGGCCGCGTGACGGCGCTCACCGCCGGCGGCAGCCGCGACATCGTCAACGGGACGTCGGACTGGGTGAACGAAGAGGAGCTGTTCATCCGCGATGCCTTCAAGTGGAGTCCCGACGGCCGCCAGATCGCGTACCTGCAATTCGACACGTCGGGCGTCGGCCGCTTCACGCTGATCAACAACACCGACGCGCTCTATCCAACGCTCACCGAGTTCCCGTATCCCAAGGTCGGGACGAAGAACTCCGCCGTGCGGCTTGGCGTCGTGCAGGCGGGCGGCGGCGCGACCCGCTGGATGTCCGTGCCCGGCGATCCGCGTGAACACTACATCCCACGCTTCGAGTGGATCGACGCGGCGACGCTCGCGCTGCACCACACGCAACGCCGCCAGAACGCGGACGAACTGCTGCTGGCCAGCAGCCGCACCGGTTCGGTCACGACGGCCTACAGCGAAACCTCGAAGACGTGGCTCGATGCGTCGGACCCGCTGGTGATCGATCCCGTTCGCACCGCGTTCTGGCTGCGCAACGGGAGCCTGTTCACGTGGATCAGCGACAAGGACGGATGGCGCCACATCTACGCCGTGTCGCGCGACGGCCGTCAGGAGACGCTCGTCACCCGGTTCGCGGGAGACGCGGTCAACCTCGTCGCTGCCGATCAGGCGCGCGACGTCCTGTACTTCATTGCATCACCCGACAACGCGACGCAGCGGTACTTGTATACCGCCAGCGTGAAGGACGGGTCGGTCACGCGGGTCACGCCGGCTGCGCTGGCGGGCACGCACGCGTACGACATCTCGCCGGATGGCCGCTGGGCGTTCGACACGTGGTCGCGCGCCGACGTGCCTCCCCGCACCGACCTCGTCTCGCTGCCGGATCACCGGGTCGTGCGGACGCTCGTGACCAACGAGGCGCTCGCGCGCAAGGCGGCGCCGCGCCTGAAGCAGCCGACGGAGTTCACGAAGGTGACGATCGAGGGAGGCGTGACGCTCGACGCGATGGTCGTCAAACCGGCCGACTTCGAGCCGTCGCGAAAGTACCCGACGCTCGTGTACGTCTACAGCGAACCTGCCGACACGATGGTCGACGACCAGTGGGCCACGGTTCGCCTCGCGCTTCGCGCGATCGCGGACGAGGGGTACGTCGTCGTGATGTTCGACAACCGCGGGACGCCGGCGCCGAAGGGGGCCGCGTGGCGCAAGGCGATTTACGGCGCCATCGGGGACGTCAACGCCCGCGAGCAGGCCGCGGCCGTCACGCAATTCGCGAAGGATCACCCGTATGTGGACGCGTCGCGCGTGGCAATCCACGGCCACAGCGGCGGCGGCTCGGCTACGTTGCAGGCGATGTTCAAGTATCCCGACGTCTACCGCGTCGGCATCGCCAGCGCGCCGGTGCCCGATCAACGGCTCTACGACACGATCTACCAGGAACGCTACATGGGGCTGCCGGACGACAACCCGGAAGGATACCGGCGCGGCTCGTCCATCAACTTCGCGGAGGGCTTACGCGGTCACCTGCTGCTGATGCACGGCACGGGCGACGACAACGTGCACGTCCAGAACAGCGAGCGCCTCGCGAACCGCCTCATCGAGCTGGGCAAGGACTTCGACGAGATGTTCTACCCGAACCGCACGCACGCGCTGAGCGAAGGGCCTGGAACCACGCTGCACCGGTGGCGCACCATCACGCGCTACCTGTTCGAGCACCTGCCACCCGATGCGGGCGTCAGTACTCCGCAGGCGCAGGAACGTACACGCTGACCTTGCTTGCGTGGCCGTCGGCATCGACGGCCACGCCAGGCTTCACGCCGCGCGGGTTCAGAACTCGTAGCGCGCGCCGAGCTGTACGGTGGTCGGTACGGCGCCCGACCGAAGGGTCGTGAGCCGCAGGAAGTCCGTCGATCGCCGGTCGCCGATCGGGTTATCGAAGTTCGCGCGATTCGTCACGTTGAACACATCCATGAAGAGGTCGACGGTCCGGCTCGCGCGCCGCGCGCGATAGCCCAGGCGCAGGTCGACCTGGACGAGTGCCGGGCCGGTCGCGCCGTTCCGCTCGCTCTTGGCATGCGCCGTATACGGATTGCGTCCGGTGCCTGTGTACGTTCCCTCGGGAAGCGGTTCCGAGAACGTCCCGTTCCGGTCCGGATCGAGCGTGGAATCAACCAGGCTGAACGGCGTGCCGCTCAGCGCACGCGCGACCCAGCTGACGGCGATACCTCGAGCGCGCGGGACCAGCGCCTGCCCGCTGATGACGAGGTTGTGGCGCCGGTCGAAGTTGGTCGGTCCTTCGTTCAATTCGAGATGCAGATCGTCGAGGAACTGGAAGGGGCTCAAGGGAATGCCGAGCCCTGACGTATTGCCGCGCGCGTACCCCAGCGTGTACGACAGCCGGAACGAGTAGTCGGAGGCGAACCGCTTGACGATCGCGGCTTCCAGGCCGTTGTAGTCGATCGTTCCGGCATTGACCGGCTGACTCACTTGCGCGGTGAACGCGGGGTCGACGCGCACCAGCGTCGCGGTGCGCGCCGTGCTGGCGCGGACGCCCGGGTTCAGGTCGCGCAGCATGAACTGATCGCGCGCCTGCGTGTGGATGTAGTCGGCGCTCGCCGAGAGGTTGGTCGCAACCTGCCGTTCGTACCCCGCAGTGAACTGGTCGGAGTACGGGATGGTGCGATCCGGATTGTCGAGCGTGACGGTACCGGTGTTCTTGACGCGCGAGCCGGGTGGAAAGAGCGATGCGAGGAGCGCCCGATTCACCACGGGGCCGCCCGCCAGCATCGGATCCTGCGGCGGCGTGCCGACGGACGGTCCCGGGTCGGCGTTGTTCGCGGGAAAGAACGTGTTGAACGACGGCGAGAACACGCCGGCCGTCAGGATGTTGGAAATCAGCTCGAAGTGAGTCTTGTCGTAGAAGCGGCCGTACCCGGCACGCACCACCGCGTTGCCGTCGCCGCTGAGATCGTACGTGACGCCGACGCGCGGGCCGAAATTGTTCTTGTCGATCGGGTAGGCGTCGGGGGCGGCAAACCGCGGATTGTCGACTTCGCGGATCGGCTGGACCTCGATGTCGTACCGCAGACCGAGGCTCAACGTCGTGCGCTTGGTGACCGTCCATTTGTCCTGCGCGAACGCCGACGCGAAGTTGGCCTTCTGGAACGTATTCAGCGGCCCGGGCACACGGACGTGCAGCCGTTCCGGAAAGGTGCGCGGATCGGCCGCGCTGAACGGGAGGTCGCTCCTGAAGAAGAAGACGCCGTTCAGATTGTCCTGCGTCGTCGAGCGCGCGCCGACGTACTCGAACTGCCCGCCCATCTTGACGTCATGCGTGCTGCCGCCGCGCGGAATGAACCACGAAAAGGTGTCATCGAGCTGGTACGCATTGTCAACGCGCGCCTGCGCGACCGGCGACTGCTGATCCACATACGTCAGGAACACGAGCGTCGGATTGAGGCCCGCCTGGTCCTGGCCGTTCCCGTTGAACCCGGGGTTGGCAAACGCCACGTCTTCGCGCGTGAAGTTCACGCGCACGGTGTTCACCTTCGTGTTCGACAGCACGCTGTTCCAGGTGCCCACCGCCGTCTGGTCCACGTCGTGCTCCTCGCGGGAGGCATTCTGCGTCACGGTGAGGTTCTGGGCGCCGACGAACGGCGGCAGGTAGGAGATGACCTGATTGACCTGAGGCGACGATTCGCGCAGCCACCGGACCGTCCACGTGTTGGACGCATTGACCTGATGGTCGAACCGCAGGAGCGTGTTCCAGACCCTGTCCCGCGTGACCGGCGAGGCGTTGAACTCGGGGTGCGAGGGAATGGTGAGCGTGTTGGGACGATTCACCATCACCCGTTCGACGTTTGCGAAAAAGTGGGCCTTGTCACGCACGACCGGCCCGCCGATGTTGGCGCGGTAGGTCTGAAGGCGGGTGTTCGGCTTGGTGAGGCCATTCTGCTTGACGAAAAAATCAGGCCTGGTCATCGACGCGTCCTGCAGCAGCGCGGCGCCGACGCCGTGGAAGGCGTTCGTCCCCTGCTTGCTGATGGCGTTGATGATGGCGCCGGTGGTGCGGCCGAACTCCGCGTCGTACTGGTTGGTGACCACCTGGAACTCCGCAATCGCCTCGACCGGCGTGCGCGCCTGGGAACCGGCCCGCTGGCCGATCACGTCATCGTTGTTGTTGGCGCCATCGAGCATGTAATTGTTGTTGCGCGAGTCGAGGCCATTGACGCTGACTGCATCCGATCCGAACGACTCGGTGCTGATGTTCGCCACGATGCCCGGAAGCAGCGCGACCATGCCGACGAAGTTGCCGTTGATCGATGGGAGCGTCGAGACCTCGCGGGTGGTCACGTTGCCGCCGATCTGCTTCGAGGTCGTATCCACCAGCGGCGTTTCGGCCGAGACCGTGACGCTCTCGGTGAGCCCTCCAATTTCCAGGGCGAGGTCGAGCGTTGTCGTGTGGCCAAGATCGAGCCGGACGTCGCCGCGCATGTACTTCTTGAACCCGACGAGCTCGGCAGCAATCGCGTAGGTGCCGGGGGCCAGTGCGGTCGCGAAATAGGTCCCGTCCCCGTTGCTCACGACCTCGCGATACACGCCGGTCGCCTGGTTCGTGATGGTGATGGTCACGCCGGGCAACGCGCCGCCCTGCGCGTCGAGCACGCGCCCGCGGAGCTCGGCCGTGCTCTCCTGCGCGTTGGCCGCGCCGTTCGCCATCATGAGCCCCACGAGACACAACAGCGTCATGTAAGTGCGCACGTCAGATCCTCCCGCCTACGACAGGCGAAACCGGTTTCTCGTTACGTATGATGGCGCGCCGCGTTGTTTCAAAACAGCTGAAAGAAACGCGTCGGCGCAAGGGAAGAGTCTATTCACTGCAAACGATGTTCACACGTCATCTCCGGACAGTGGCTCAGCTGGGCAGATCGGATCAATACGTCGCGCAGCGCCGATCCCTCGACTCGCCGAGGTCGTCTCCGAAAGCGTGTTGCGCGTGCCGAACGCGACGAGCGTTCGAAGGAGTTGCTCCATGGAGTCACGAGCAGAAGGGACGCGGCGGCGATCAGGTGAGCTGCACGCATGACGCCGCATTGTAATTCCATATAATCGGCGCGTGAGCGTCCAGGAGCACAAGGCCCACGCGCCGACCTCCGTTTCCTGCTTCGTCCTGACCGTGAGCGACACGCGGACCGAGGCCAACGACACCGGCGGCCAGGCGATCCGCAACCTGCTGGAGAGCAGCGGCCACAGCGTCTGCGGCCACGCGATCGTGCGCGACGATCCCGAGGCGGTGACGCGCGCGGTGTCGGGGTGGCTGTCGGACGCGGCGACGCAGGTCATCATCACGACCGGCGGCACTGGCATCACGTCGCGCGACGGAACGTTCGAGGCGATCGATCGGCTGCTCGAGAAGCGGCTCACTGGATTCGGCGAGCTGTTCCGCATGCTCAGCTACGAGCAGATCGGTGCGGCGGCGATGATGAGCCGCGCGACCGCCGGGCGCGCGCAGGGCAAGGCCATCTTCGTCCTTCCGGGCTCGCCCGATGCCGTGCGTCTCGCAATGACGAAGCTGATTCTTCCCGAGCTGGGGCACGTCGTACAACAGCTGCGGAGATAGCGGGCAGTGGGCAGTGGGCAGTGGGCAGTGGGCAGTAGGTAACAGGTAACGGGTTGCAATGAGTACGAAGATGCGGCCGTTCGGCGACACGATCTCGCTCGAGCAGGCGCGGGCGCTGATCGACGGCGCGCTCCGGCCGATCGAGCGCGTCGAGCGGGTGGCGCTCCACGAGGCACACGGGCGCGTGCTCGCACGGGACGTGGTCGCGACGGCCGACGTGCCTCCGTTTTCCCGCGCGGCGATGGACGGCTACGCCGTTCGCGCCGCGGATACAGCCGGCGCATCACCCGCCACGCCGGCGGTGCTCACCTGGATCGAAAAGGTCTTCACCGGCCAGATGCCGCAGCAGACCGTCGGCCCTGGGCAGTGCACCGAGATCGCGACGGGTGCGCCGATGCCTCCCGGCGCCGATGCGGTCGTGATGGTCGAGCAGACAGCAGCCGACGACACGCGCATCCAGATCTTCGCGCCGGCGGAGCCGGGCCAGAACATCGGACGCCAGGGCGCCGACATCCGGAACGGCCAGGCCGTGATGCAGCCTGGCGAGGTGCTGAACGCGAGCCGCGTCGGCGCGCTCGCCGCGCTCGGGCTCGCGCACGTCGACGTCTACGCGAAACCGCGCGTCGCCATCCTGTCCACGGGCAACGAAATCGTCGATCCCGGCGAGCCGCTCCAGGCGGGACAGATCTACGACATCAACCGCTTCACGCTCGCGGCGGTGATCGAGGAGCACGGCGGCATCGCGTCCCCGCACCGCACGGCGGCAGACACGATTGCGGACCTCTCGCGCGCGCTCGACGAAAGCTTCGAGGACGACGTGCTGGTGTTTTCGGGAGGGACGTCGGTCGGCGAGCGCGACCTGATTCTCGACGCGCTGAGCCAGAAGGGCGAGGTGCTCTTCCACGGCATCTCCGTGAAGCCCGGAAAGCCGACGGCGTTCGGCCTCGTGCACGGGAAGCCGTTCTTCGGGATGCCCGGCTACCCCTCGTCGTGCCTCTCGAACGCGCACATCCTGCTGGTCCCGGCGCTCCGGCGCATCGCCCGGCTGCCACCGCACGCGGTGAAAACGGTCACGCTGCCGCTCGCCCGCCGCGTCGTGTCGGCGAAAGACCGTCACCAGTTCTACACGGTCCGGGTTGCGGACGGGGCGGCGATACCGGCATACAAGGCGTCGGGCGACATCACGAGCATGTCGCAGGCCGACGGCTATTTCGAGATTGCCGCCGAAACCGCCGTCGTCGAGCAGGGCGATCTCGTCGAGGTCACCCTGTTCTGAGCTAAGATCCCCCGCGACATCGGAGGATTCGATGCGGACGACACTCCTTGCCGCCGCCCTGGGCGCCGGCCTGTGGCTCGCGGCCGTTCCGGTTGTCGCACACCACTCGTTCGCCGCCGAGTTCGACGCCGACAAGCCGTTCAAGATGACCGGCGTCGTGACGAAGATCGAGTGGCAGAACCCGCACACCTTCTTCTATCTCGACGTCACGGACGACCGCACGAAGAAGGTGACGAACTGGGCCTTCGAGATGGGGAGCCCGAACGGGCTGATGCGCAACGGCTGGACGCGGAACACGCTGAAGGTCGGCGACGTGGTCACCGTCGAAGGCAGCCTGGCGAGGGGCGGCAAGCCGTACGGCAACGCCCGCACCGTCGTCCTCGACAGCACCGGCAAGCGGCTGTTCGCGGCCTCCAGCCAGGCGGCAAACCCATGATGCTGTGGGTACGCGTCGGCGTCGCGGTGATCATCGCGATTGCGGCCGCGTTCTATTCAGCGCAGGCGCAGGATCCTTCAGCGCGCCTCGGCACCGACGCCACGCCGCGCCTGGCGGACGGCACGCCCAACCTCGGACGCGTGCCCGGCGAAAAGGGCGTGTGGGATGTTCCCTACATCCAGAACATGGGGATGCGCATTCCCGGCCCCGACGGGAAGACTGCGGCGGAACGCGGGAACCCGGGCGCGGGGCGCGGCGGCGCAAAGGCGGAGCCGGACGTGCCGTTCCTGCCCTGGGCGCGCGCGATCTACGACTACAACTCGAAGAACAACTCGAAGTACGACCCCGAGGGCTACTGCCTGCCACCCGGCGGCCCGCGAATGATGGCGACGCCGTATCCGATGGAGATCCTCCAGCAGCCGGACCAGAAGCGCGTGCTGATGATCTACGAGGGAGCGACGCACATCTGGCGCGAGATCTCCATGGACGGGCGCGCGCATCCGCAGGGCGACGCGCTGAACCCGACATACCTCGGTCACTCGGTCGGCCGCTGGGAGCACGACACGCTCGTCGTCGACGTCGTCGGCTTCAACGAGAACACGTGGCTGGATTACTACGGGCACCCGCACACGGACATGCTGCACGTGGTGGAGAAGTTCACGCGCCCGAACAAGGGAACGCTGCATTACGAGGCGCTGATCGACGACCCCGGCGCGTACGCGCGGCCGTGGACCGTCGCGTGGAACATTCCGTGGAGCGCGGAGAGCGAGTTGACCGAGTACATCTGCCAGGAGAACAACATCTACCTGCAGAAGCTGACCGACGATTTCGGCCAGCCGCTGTTCGGGCCGCGCTAGTTTCGAACGAGCCTGACGTCGCCCTTCGCCCCCGCCTGCGTCCACGTGCCGCTGAGCACGCGGTGCGCGGAGCCGATGTTCTCCAGCCTGCCGTCGATGACGATGCCGTTCGCCTCGAGGTGCACCTGCCACGTGTCGGGATCGAGCGAGGCCCTGGTCAACGGCACCGCGTTCGGTCCCGGATTGATCGCGCCGGTGACTGCCTTCCCGTCCCACTGCATCTGCAGCAGGACGCGCGTGCGCTGCGCCTTCGTCGGACCCCAGTCGCCGCTCCACGACCCCTTGAGCGGGTGGCCGTACTGCGCCAGCGCGTTCGCGGCGGCAAGCACGCAGGCGGCGAGCGTCAAGACGCGCAACACCGGGAGCCGCATCGGTCCTCCTTGCGGGGTTGAATATACTTCTTGACCGTGACCGAGTCCCAACGGGAAGTCGCGGCGAGCATCGGCGTGCCTGTCGCGCGGCGCCATATCTTCCTCTGCTGCGACCAGGAGAAGCCGAAGTGCTGCGACAAGGAACGCGGCCTGGAAGCCTGGGCGTTTCTCAAGCGCCGGCTGAAGGAGCTGCAGCTGTCCGAGCAGGGCGGCATCCTGCGCACGAAGGCCAACTGCCTGCGCATCTGCGAAGGCGGGCCGATTGCCGTCGTCTACCCGGAAGGTGCTTGGTACGGCGCGTGCGATCCTCCGGTGCTCGAACGGATCATTCAGGAACATCTCATCGCCGGGCAGGTCGTCCGCGAATATCTCATCGCTTCGCACCCGCTCGACGGCGGCGCGTAAACGCGGGCTAGGAAGGCGGGTCCAAGAGGACCCGCCCTACGCTACATTGCCTTGTTCACTTCCGCCCAGTTCACGACATTCCACCACGCCGTGATGTAGTCCGGGCGCCGGTTCTGATACTTCAAGTAGTACGCATGCTCCCAGACGTCGAGGCCGAGAACCGGCGTCTTCCCGTCCATCAGCGGATTGTCCTGGTTCGGCGTGCTGACGATCGAGAGCTTGCCGCCGTCCTTGAGCAGCCAGACCCACCCGCTGCCGAACCGTCCGGCTCCGGCCTTGCCCCACTCCGTCTTGAAGTTGTCGAAGCTGCCAAATGAGGAGGTGATGGCGTCGCCAGCCTTGCCCGTCGGCGCGCCGCCGGCGTTGGGCGCCATCCACTTCCAGAACTGCGAGTGGTTCCAGTGGCCGCCGCCGTTGTTGCGGACCGCGGTCCGGACGTCTTCGGGCACGCTGCTGATGCCGCGGCACAGGTCCTCGAGGCTCTTCGAGCTCAGCTCCGGGTGCTTGTCGAGCGCAGCGTTCAGATTGGTGACGTAGGTCTGATGATGCTTCCCGTGATGAATCTGCATCGTCTGCGTGTCGATGTGCGGCTCGAGCGCGCCGAAGTCGTACGGGAGCTTGGGAAGTTCGTGCGCCATGCATCCTCCTCGTCGATCGAACGAAAGGAGGCATCGTACTCCGCCGCTAGCGGATAGACAACATGCGATCGAGGGCCACCTTCGTCCAGTGCTTCCGATCGTCGGGCACGACGATGCGGTTGTGCACGCGTCCTTCGACCAGCTCTTCGAGAATCCAGAGCAGGTGGTTCGGCGAGACGCGGAACATCGTCGAGCAGAGACAGCCGAACCGATCGAGCGACACGACCGTGCGATCGGGCGCGACTTCCTGCGCGAGACGATTGACGAGATGCACCTCGGTGCCAACGGCCCAGACGGACCCGACCGGGCTGTTCTTCACCGTCTTGATGATGTATTCGGTGCTGCCGCTGTCGTCGGCGGCCTGCACGACGTCCCACGGCACCTCGGGATGGACGATCACGCGGACCCCGGGATGCTGCGTGCGAACGCTGGCGATCTGCGCCGCGCTGAAGCGGACGTGGACCGAGCAGTGCCCCTTCCACAGGATCATGCGCGCGCGCTTCAGCGCTTCCGGATCGACGCCGCCGAAGATCTCGTGCGGATCCCACACGACCATCTCGTCGAGCGGGATGCCCATCCTGTACGCGGTATTCCGCCCAAGGTGCTGATCGGGCAGGAAGAGGATCTTCTCTCCGTGCTCGAACGCCCACTTCAGCGTCGCGGCGGCGTTTGACGATGTGCAGACGGTCCCGCCACGCTCGCCGACAAACGCCTTAATCGACGCGGCGGAGTTGATGTAGGTGACGGGAATCACCCCGGGGACTCCCATCAGCGCCAGTTCTTCCCAGCAGGTCTCGAGCTGATCCGGCTCGGCCATGTCGGCCATCGAGCAGCCGGCCGCAAGGTCCGGCAGAATCACCTGCTGATGCGGCGCGCAGAGGACGTCCGCGCTCTCCGCCATGAAATGAACGCCGCAGAAGACGATGTAATCGGCTTCCGGACGGTTCGCGACCTGGCTCGCGAGCTTGAACGAATCGCCAGTGTAGTCGGCGAACCTGATGACCTCGTCACGCTGGTAGTGATGACCCAGGATGACGAGCCGACTGCCCAGCCTGGCTCGAGCGGCGGCAATGCGGGTTTCCATCTCGGCGTCGGAAAGGCCGAGGTACTTGTCCGGCAGAGGTTGCCGCTCGGAGATATGGTCCTTCTCGAGCTCCGTGAGGAGAGGGATCAACGATGCCATGGGGTTATAGAAAAATTATAGGGGAGCAAATCAGTCGGGTATAGGTCAGCAGTTCGCCGCGGACCCGTCGTTCCGGCTAGACGGCCTCCGCGAAGGTGTTGACGATGTTATAGAGCGTGTCGCGCTCGAGCGGCTCGCGGCCGGCGGCACGCACGAGCCGTGTGAGCTGGGCCGTCGTCATCCCTTCGGGAGTCGGCGAGCCGGCCATGTGATAAATCTTCTCCTCCTGCACCGTGCCGTCGAGGTCGTCCACGCCGAACCAGAGCGCGGTCTGCGCCACGTCAACCCCGGTCGCAATCCAGAACGCCTTGATGTGCGGAATGTTGTCGCACATCAGCCGCGCGACCGCGTGGACGCGGAGCGTATCGGCCGCGCTCGGCGCCGGCAGCTTGCGCATCTGGTTGTTGTCGGGGTGAAACGCGAGCGGGATGAACGCCTGGAAGCCGCCGGTCTCGTCCTGCAGCGCCCGCGCCCGCATCATGTGATCGACGCGCTCTTCCATCGTCTCGATGTGGCCGTAGAGCATCGTCACGTTGGTGCGGAGGCCAAGGCGGTGCGCGGTGCGATGGATCGACAGGTACCTGTCCGCGTCGCACTTGTCGTGGCAGATCTTCTTCCGCACGCGCTCGGCGAAGATCTCCGCACCGCCGCCAGGAAGCGAATCGAGCCCTGCCGCGATGAGCGCCTGCAGCACCTGCTCGTCGGTCATCGTGTAGAGATCCGCGAAGAACGCGATTTCGACCGCGGTGAAGCACTTCAGGTGGATCTCGGGGCGGATGCGCTTGAAGCCGCGCAGCAGCTCCGTGTAGTAGTCGAACGGCAGGTGCGGGTTCAGGCCGTTGACGATGTGGAGCTCGGTGAGCGGCTGGTTCGCGCGGCGGCGAAGCTTGTCCCACGCCTGCTCGAGCGACATCGTGTACGCGGCCGCGTCAGACGGCTGGAGCCGCGCGAACGAACAGAACAGGCAGCTGGCAACGCAGACGTTGGTCGGCTCGAGCCGCAGGTTGTAGTTGAAGTACGTCCGCGCGCCGTGGCGCTTTTCGCGCTCGCGGTTCGCCAGCGATCCGACCGCGAGGAGATCGGGTGCGCGGAACAGCGCGACGCCGTCCTCGAGCGTCAAGCGCTCGCTGGCGCGCAGCTTCTCGTCGATGTCGGCCAGCCCGGCCGCCTGGATTCGTGAGTTCACATCAGCCTTCCGAAAAATTCTACGTGCTATAGTCCTAAGCCACAACCGACTCGGCCCGGGAAGCAGGGGAACCGGGTGAAAAGCCCGGACGGTCCCGCCACTGTAAGCCTCGCCGAAGCGCGCCGACGCACCGCAGGGTGCCACGACGCGCGGAGGCGGGCAAGTCAGGAAACCTGCCCTCGGCTCTTGTCTTGACCGGCGCGCGAGACGCCGGAGGGAGACCGAATGCTGCGCGCCGACGCCGTGTCTTTCGGATACGGCGACAGCGGCTTCCTGCTGTCGGATGCGTCCGTCGCCATCACGCCAGGATCGCTGACCGGACTGCTCGGCCCCAACGGCTGCGGCAAGACGACGCTGCTGAAGCTGCTCTGCGGCGTGCTGCGTCCGCGGAGCGGCCGCGTGACGCTTGGGGACCGGCCATTGGCGGCGATGACGCGCCGCGACCTCGCCCGGCACATTGCCGTCGTTCCGCAGGAGACCCATCCCGCCTTCGAGTACAGCGTCACGGAAATGGTGCTGATGGGGCGCCACCCGCATCTCGGCATGTTCCAGCTCGAAGGGCCGGCGGACTTCGAGGCCGCGCATGAAGCGCTCGACGCCACCGGGACCGCGCACCTCGGCGCGCGCAACTACATGACGCTCAGCGGCGGCGAGAAGCAGCGCGTGATCATCGCGAGCGCGCTCGCGCAGGCGACCGGGACTCTCCTGCTCGACGAGCCGACGGCGTCGCTCGACCTCGGCTATCAGCTCGAAGTGGCGGCGCTGCTCGCGCGTCTCAACCGGGACCGGAAGGTCACGATGGTGCTCGCGACGCACGACCTGAACCTGGCGGCGTCGCTGTGCGATCGGCTCGTCGTGATGCGAGAGGGGCGCGTCCTCGCGCAGGGGGCGACCAACGACGTGCTGACGGGCGCGATGGTTCGACAGCTGTACGACGTGGATGCCGACGTGCAGTTCCATCAGCGGGCCGGGCACCTGACCGTCGTTCCCGTCGGGCGGTCGACATGATGCCCGCCGCGGCGACAACGCGACGCCCCGCGAGCGGCATCCAGGCGCGCCTGGCGGCGATCGTCCTCGGGTATGGCGCGCTGGCGGCCGCGGTGTGCCTGCTGGCGCCGCTCGTCGGCAGCACGCACATCAGCCTGGCGCGCGCCTTCGACCGCTCGATCCCGTTCGCGGACAACGTGGACGCGCAGATCTTCTTCGTCGCGCGCATGCCGCGCGTGCTCACCGGCGCCGTGGTCGGCGCGACACTCGCGACGGCGGGCGTCGTCATGCAGGCGCTGCTGCGGAATCCGCTCGCGACGCCGTTCACGCTGGGGGTCTCGGCGGGCGCCGCGCTCGGCGCCATCCTCGTCATCACGTTCGGCGCCGGGGTCACCGTCGGCGTGCTGTCGCCGGTGCCGGTGGCAAGCCTCGCGGGAGCGCTGCTCGCGGCGGCGATCGTGTACGCGCTGGCGACCCGCCCCGGACGCACGATATCGACGGCGGTGCTGCTGCTCGCGGGCGTCACGCTGAACTCGTTCTTCTCCGCGCTCATCCTGTTCGTGCAGTACATGGCGGACTTCACGCAGACCTACCGCACCGTCCGGTGGCTGATGGGCGACCTCGACGTCGGCAGCTTCGAGCCGATCGTCGCGTCGCTGCCGCTCGTCCTGCTCGCGTTCGCGATGTTCGCAGTGCTGCCGCGCTCGCTGAACCTGCTGAGCGTCGGCGCCGACAGCGCCTCCACTCGCGGCGTGGATGTCGCGCGCACGCAGCGGCTCGCGTTCCTCAGCTCGTCGCTCGCCACGAGCGCCGCCGTGTCGCTGGCCGGCCCCATCGGCTTTGTCGGCATCGTCGTGCCGCACCTGGTAAGGCTGATGGTCGGCGTGGATCACCGGCTGGTACTGCCGGCGTCCGCGCTCTTCGGGGCGGCGTTTCTCGTCGGCTGCGATCTCGTGGCGCGGACGGTGCTGGCGCCCGTCGAAGTGCCGGTCGGCGTCGTCACCGCGATGCTCGGAGGGCCGTTCTTCCTATGGCTGCTCGTCAGAAAGAGCTGATCGCCGCGGTGTGCGTCGCCGCGATGCTGAGTGGGGCGAGCCTTGTCAGGCTCGCCCAGGCGAACCCGACAGGGTTCGCCCCACAGATCCAGAACAATCCCGCGCGGCGAATCGTCTCGCTGGTTCCAAACGTCACCGAAATACTCTTCGCGATCGGCGCGGGTCCCCAGGTCGCCGGCGTCAGCTCCTACGACGACTTCCCTCCCGAAACGAAGGCGCTGCCGCGCGTGGGGGCGCTGCTCGATCCCGACACCGAACGGATCTTTGCGTTGCGGCCGGACCTCGTCATCGTCTACGGCTCGCAAACGGAGCTCGAAGGCCAGTTCGCGCGCGCCGGCATCCGCGTCTACGCGTATCGCCATGCGGGCATCGGCAACGTGCTGCAGACGATTCGCGACGTTGCGCGGCTCGCCGGGCGGACGGCGGACGGCGACCGCGCCGTTCGCGATCTGCAGGCACAGCTCGACACGGTTCGGGCGCGCGTGCGCGGACGGCCGCGGCCGCGGACGATGCTGGTGATCGGCAGGGACACGGGCGCGCTGCGCGGCGTGTACGTCAGCGGCGGCGTCGGCTTTCTCCACGAGCTCCTCGACATCGCGGGGGGAGACGACCTGTTCGCCGACATCAAGCGCGAGTCGGTGCAGCCGTCGAACGAGACGATGATCGTGCGTGCGCCCGACGTGATCGTCGAGCTGTGGCCCGGCAGCCAGCCGTCCGCCGAGACGCTGCAGCGCGAGCGCGCGGTGTGGAACCTGCTCGCGTCGGTCCCTGCCGTGCGCAACAACCGCGTCCACCTGCTGTACGGCGACTACCTGCTGGCTGCCGGTCCGAGGCTCGGGCGCGCGGCGGACACGCTCGCGCGCGCCCTGCATCCGGATGCGTTCCCGGTCGCGGACCTGAAGGGTCCGAGCCGTTAACGTGAAGATCCTGCTCTCGTGGAGCTCGGGCAAGGACAGCGCGTGGGCGCTGCACCTGCTCAACCGGCAGCATCCGGGCGCGGTTGCGGGGCTGTTGACGACGGTGAACGAGGCGATGGGGCGGGTTGCGATACACGGCGTCCGGCGATCGCTGCTCGAGGCGCAGGCGCGCGCGGCGGGGCTGCCGCTGCATGTCGTGCACATCCCGCATCCGTGCGCGAACGAGGTATACGAAGCGCAGATGCGCGGCGCGGTCGCCGACGCGCGGGCGAACGGGTTCACGCACGTCGCGTTCGGCGACTTGTTTCTCGAGGACATCCGTCGCTACCGCGAGGACAAGCTCGCGGGAACCGGGCTCGAGCCGCTCTTTCCCGTCTGGGGCATCCCGACGCGCGAGCTTGCCGAGCAGATGATCGACGGCGGCCTGCGCGCGCGGCTCGCGTGCGTGGATACCCGTCAGCTCGATGCGAGCTTCGCCGGCCGGGAGTTCGATCGCACGCTGCTGCGCGATCTGCCGGCGGCGGTCGACCCGTGTGGCGAGCGCGGCGAATTCCATTCGTGCGTATACGCCGGACCGATGTTCGGCGAGCCGATCGTCGTCGAAGCGGGTGCGACGCACGAGGTCGCGCCGTTCGTCTGGTGCGACCTGACGGCAGGGGCTGACCTCGAGGTCGGCCGGCGAGACGGATGAACTACCCTTCCCGGATCGTCTGTCTCACGGAGGAGACGACCGAGACGCTCTACCTTCTGGGGGAGGGCAATCGCGTCGTCGGCGTGTCGGGCTACACGGTCAGGCCGCCCGAGGCGCGGCAGAAGCCGCGCGTGTCGGCTTTCATCAACGCGCGGTTCGACAAGATCGAGGCGCTGCGTCCGGACCTCGTGCTCGCGTTTTCAGATCTGCAGGCAGAGATCGCGGCGGAGCTCGCGCGTCGCGGCTACAGCGTCGTGCTGTTCAACCAACGCAGCGTAGCGGAGATCCTGCAGATGATCCGCATGCTGGGAGGGCTGATCGGCCGCGCCGAGGGGGCGGAGACGCTGGCATCGACGCTCGAAGCGGGCCTCGATCGCATCCGCGAGCAGGCGTCACGGCTCGTCCGGCGGCCGCGCGTCTACTTCGAGGAGTGGGACGGGCCTCTCATCTCGGGGATCCAGTGGGTCGAAGAGCTGATCGAGATTGCCGGAGGCGAGCCGGTCTTTCCCGAGCTGCGCCACGCCAGGCTCGCGAAGGACCGTATCGTCCAGCCGGAGGAAGTCGTCCGCCGGGCGCCGGACATCATCGTCGCGTCGTGGTGCGGCAAGGCGGTGAAGAAGGACAGGATCGCGGCGCGCGCGGGGTGGGACGCGATGCCGGCCGTGCGGGCGGGCCGCATCCACGAAATCAAGTCCTCGTTGATCCTCCAGCCCGGACCCGCGGCGCTGACTGACGGCGTCCAGCAGCTGCATCAGATCCTCGCGGGAGTCGGAGTCGGATGACAGGTTGTGCCGGACTCCGACTCCGATGCCGACTTGGGTGATCGGGCGACTCAAGGTCGCAGTTTCTGCGCGATCTGGCGGTCGTGCAGCCGCGCGAGCAGCACCTGCGCCGTGAACGCGCCGATCAGCGCCATCAGCATGTCGGCCTGCGTGTCGAACGGATCGCCCTGCGTGCCGAGAAACGCATCGGCCGCGCTGCCGCCAATCAGCGCCGACCACCACTCGATGAACTCGTAGCACGCGCTGATCGCCAGGCACACGCACAGGACGATGAAGAACAGCCACGTGCCGGGCCGAAGCGGCGAACGCCTGACGAGAATCTCGCGCGCGACGATCGCCGGCACGAACCCCTGCGCCAGATGCCCGATGCGGTCGTAATGATTGCGCGTGAAGCCGAAGACGCGCTGCATCCAGAAGCCGAGCGGCACCTCCGCGTAGGTGTAGTGGCCGCCGAGCATCAGGATCAGCGCGTGCACGAAGATCAACCGGTACGCGAGCGGCGTCAATGGAAACCGCCGCGCGGTGGCGAGCAGCACGGGCACCGCGATGAAGACTGGAAAAACTTCGAGGAGCCACGTCGTGCGGTCGGCCGGCGCGACGCCCGACCAGACGAGCAGCACGGCACCGATGACGAGCAGCGCCGCAGCCTCGCCGCGCGTCACACGCGCACGCGGCTCTCGTCGAGAAAGATCGGCCGCTCGATCGGCGGCACGACGCCGAGCGCCCTGGCCCTGTCGAACAGCAGCTCCACCGCGCGACGCCCCTCGGAACCGAGATCGACGGAGTATCCATTCACGTACAGGTCGATGTGCTGATACATCACCTGCTCGCTCATCTCCTGCGCATGCTCGCGGACGAACGGCAGGCTGGCGGCGCGATGCGCGAACGCGTACTCGACGCTTCTCCGCACGACGCGATTGACCGCCTGCTTGACCGGCTCCGGGAGCGAGCGCCTCACGACGATGCCGCCGAGAGGAATCGGCGCGCCGGTCTCCGTCTCCCAGAATTCGCCGAGATCGACGATCTTCTTCAGCCCCTTCGCCGCGTAGGTGAAGCGGTTCTCGTGAATGATCAGCCCCGCATCGAAGCGGCCGTCCAGCACCGCGGCCTCGATGTCGGAGAACAGCAGCTCCGTCCTGTCGCGCGCGCCGGGAAACGCGAGCCCCAGGAGGAAGTTCGCCGTCGTGTACTTCCCTGGAATCGCGATGCGCAGCCCGCCGGATGCAACTTCCTCCGGCGGGATCGTTCGCTTCGAGACGAGCAACGGGCCGCAGTTGCGGCCGAGCGCGCTCCCCGCGTCGAGCAGGACGTACTCGCGCGCGCAATAGGCGTACGCGTGGTAGCTCAGCTTCGTGACGTCCACCTCGCCCGCGAACGCCGCCTTGTTCAGCGCCTCGACGTCGGCCAGGCGCACGTCGAACTCCAGCCCCTCGAGGTCGATGCGCCGGTTCACGACCGCATCGAACATGAAGCAGTCGTTCGGGCACGGCGAGAAGGCGAGCGTCAGTCTCATGCGCGGTCCACGATCTGCTGCGCCGTGGTGTTCAGATTATCGATCGCCTCGCGCAGCTTCCATGCGGCGCGATTCCGCTTTTCCACGACGTTGGACACCGCGCGCACCTCGGCGAACGGAATCTGGTGAATCAGGCAGGCGTACATGAACGCGGCGCCTTCCATGCTCTCGACCTGCGGATTGCACCGCGTTCGAACCGCGCCAATCGCGACCTCGTTGCCGTGGACGGTGTTGACGGTGATGCCGTGGACGCCGGGCAGGCGCAGCAGCACCTCGTTTTCCGGCGGCCCCGGGTTCATCAGCCGTCCCGACTGGAAGGGGAACTCGTTCCTGCCGACGAGGTTCAACTCGTTCGCGGTGAGAAACGCGTCATCGTCCTGCGCGCCGAGCTCGGGGAGCTGTTCCGTGATCACGTGCACGACCGCGCCGGCCGGTATCTCCGGGTCGAAGCTGCCGCAGACGCCGAGGTTCAGCGCCATGTCGTAGTCGTGCGCCGCGAGCACGCGCGAGCACCATGCCGCGGTCGCGACCATGCCGACGCCGGTCGTCAGGACGTGGATCTCGTGCGAGTCGCGGGCGTAGATCGTCAGGCGCGAATCACTATCGGCGCGGAAGCGGAGGCCGGCGACAAACGGATCGATCTCCGCGCTCGTCGCGGCGACGACGAGGATGCGCACTGGCGGATCCTATTTCTTGGCGGCTTTCTGCGTGAGCCAGGCGATGAGCGCGCCCAAGTTCGCGGCAGGCGCGCGGTACTCGATGGGGGTCACGTGCTCGATGAACTCGCGGTGGGTCGGCGCGCCGTACGGCACCGGGCCGCTCGTGAGATTGTCCTGCCTGGTGAAGAGCTCGATGCGCGGGGCCTGGCCGTAGACGTCGACGGTATAGCGGATGTGCAGCGCGTTGTGAGACTCGGTGGCGGCCGATTGCCGCAGCTGGGTGGTCACTTTCGTGAGATCGATCGGCAGGCGCTTCACGTCGACCGGCGCCTGCTGCGCCGACGCCGCGTGTGCAGCGCCCAGAACCAACAACCCGATCAGTACCACCCGCATGAGATGCATGGCCGTTGAGACGTCAGCTCACTCCTAGTGGTCTTCCTTCCATTCCTCGTACCAAGCCATCTGGATAGCCTCGAGCTTAGGTTCGTTCGAGGTTTTCGGGTCGTCATCGAACCCGTCGAGCTGAAGAACCCGCTCGCGCAGGTCGGTGAATCTTACGGTAAGCGGGTCGATTTCGGGGAACTTTTCGGTGAGCGCGATGCCGATGTCCTCGGCGTCGATCCACTTCACGGCCGCACCTCCGCCGGTTTCTTGGTCTCGTCGGGCTGGTCCGACTTGCCGAGCTGAATCGCGCCACCCTCCTGCACGTAATTGCGCGTATACATCGGGAACTCGACGACCACATCGCCCTTGATCACGGCCTGGCAGCCGAGCCGGGAGTTCGTCCGGAGATCCCACGCCGTGTCGAGCCGGTCGAGCTCCTTGTCCTCGGGCTCGCTGAGATGCTCTTCGCCTTCGCGAACGTAGAGGTGACAGGTCGTGCAGGCGCAGCTGCCGCCGCAGGCGTGCTCCAGCGGAATGCCGAGGTTCATCGCGACGTCGAGAAACGACTCCGGCAGGCCGTGGTGCTGGTATTCGAGCTTGCCCTTCTCGAACTCGACGGTGGTTTCCTTGCCGTCCTTGATGAAAGTCACCTTAGGCATCAGACGTCCTTCACATTCCTGCCGGCCAGCGCTTCGCGCACCGTGCGGTTCATCGTCACCTCGGCGAGACGCTGCGTGACGTGATTGAGCGCGTGCGTCCAGTCGTGAATCGTCTCGCGGCTGGTTCCGGCCATGACGGCCTTGAGGCCGATGAGCGCCGAATTGATCCGCTCGCGCTCGCCCGGCTCGAACACCCCGGAGCCTGCGCCGTCGAGGTCCAGGCGACGGAGGACCTTCTCGGTCGCGTGAACGACGCTCTCGGCCTCGTTGCGCGCGTCGATCACGAGCCGCGCCTCGAAATCGGCCTCGGCGTGCTCGAACGACTCGATGAGCATCCGCTCCACTTCCTGGTCGGTCAGGCCGTACGACGGCTTCACCTCGATCGTCTGCTCGATGCCGGTGCGCAGCTCGCGCGCGGCGACGCTGAGGATGCCATTGGCGTCGATCTGAAAGCGGACCTCGATGCGCGGCAGGCCGGCCACCATCGGTGGAATCCCGCGCAGGTGCAGGTGCGCGAGCGAACGGCAGTCGGCGGCGAGCTCGCGCTCGCCCTGGAGCACGTGAATGTCGACGCCGGTCTGGTTGTCCACGCCGGTCGTGAACATCTCGCGGCCGCTTGCGGGAATCGTGGAGTTGCGCAGGATGATCTTCGACACCACGCCGCCCATCGTCTCGATGCCGAGCGACAGCGGGGTGACGTCGAGCAGCAGCATCTCGCGCCGGCCGCTGACGAGAATGTCGGCCTGCACGGCGGCGCCGAGCGCCACGACCTCGTCGGGGTTGAGCTCGCTGTGCGGCGTCCGGCCGAACAGCTCCTCGACCATGCGCCGGACGAGCGGGATGCGCGTCGAGCCGCCGACGAGCACCGCTTCGTCGATGTCCTTCGGCTGCAGGCCGGCGTCCGCCAGCGCCTGCCGGCAGGGATCCAGCGTGCGGTCGACGAGCGGATGAATGATCCGCTCGAAGTCGGCGCGCGTGATGCGTCTCAGGTAACCGGCGGGGACGGCCGGCGACGGCTCGATGCGAATCTCCGTCTCCTCGATGTCGGAGAGATCCCACTTGGCCTGGATGACGGCCCGGCGAATGGCTTCGATGGCGGGTGCGCCGAAGCCCGCTGCGGCGGCACCCGCCCCACGGGGTCCGGCGAGATCGGCCAGCACCATCTCGACGAGCAGACGATCGATGTCGTCGCCGCCGAGATGTGTGTCCCCGTTGGTCGACAGGACCTGGAACACACCGTCCTCGACCTTCAATATCGAAATGTCGAACGTGCCGCCGCCAAGGTCGTACACCGCGATCGTCCCGCGATTGCGCTTGTCCAGCCCGTAGGCGAGCGAGGCGGCAGTCGGCTCGTTGATGATGCGCAGCACCTCGAGGCCGGCGAGGCGTCCCGCGTCGCGCGTGGCCGTGCGCTGCGCGTCGTTGAAGTACGCCGGCACGGTGACGACCGCGCGATCGACCTCGAAGTCGAACTCACCCTGCTCGCGGAAATGCTCCTCGGCGCGATGCTTCAGCTCGCGAAGCACGAATGCCGAGATTTCCGGCGGCGTGAACTCACGATCGGCCACGCCGATCCGGAGGACGCCGCCGGGCTCGCCGGAGACGCGGAACGGCAGCAGCGCGGCATCCCCGCGCACATCGTCGATGCCGCGCCCCATGAATCGCTTGACGGAGTAGACCGACCGCGAGGGCGCCGTCAGCAGCCGCCGCTGCGCCTCGCGGCCGACGAAAATCGTCGCGTCCTCGCCCAGCGAGACAACGGACGGCACCAGCGCGTCGCCACCCTCGTCCCGTATGACGACAGGCCTGTCGCCGTCCACGTAGGCGACCAGGCTGTTGGTCGTCCCGAGATCGATGCCGACGACCTTACCCATGACCGCCCGTGGCCGGCTGCCCGCCGCCGGCCAGGCTCGCGACCTCGCGTTCGATGGTTGCGAGCAGGTTGTTGATGTAGTTGCGCTCCAGGAGACGCTCACGCAGGGCATCGAGCGTGGCGCGCTTCTCGGCGGGAGGCGCGCTCTGCTGGCTGTCCCAGCGCGCGCTCAGCGCCTGCAGCTGCTGCTCGTGCTCGTCGCGTTTGACGTCGATCGGCGCGCGCGCCTTCTCCAGCCGCGCGCGGAGCGTCTCCGGATCGGCGCCGGACTCACGCCGCTCGCGGATCTCGTCGAGCTCCTCGTTCAGCGCGAAGACCTCCTCGAGCAGCGACGGCGGCACCTTGCCGCCCACCTGCCCCGAGCCTGTCGAGGGATCCTCGTACTTCGCCGGGGGCAGTCCTTCAATCGCGAGCAGATGCTCCACGCGCGACACGGAATTCTTCAGCGCGCGATACGCGTCGTTCAGGTACGACGAGCGCTCGAGGCTGGCCAGCCGTTCGGTCGGCGACGCGTTGTAGAAGTAGTCGGGGTGAAACTTGCGGCTCAGGTCGCGGAAGCGCCGCTCGAGATCGGCCGGATCGATCACCAGCTTGCGCGGCAGCCCGAAGAACGAAAAGTAGTCGCCGTGCCGCCCGAGCGCGAGGATGCGGCTGCACTGCGGGCAGAAGTGCTCATCGACGGGTGCGCCGGCGCCGCAGTTGCGGCACTCGAGCATCGACGATGAGCGGACTGGAATCGGTTCGGGAGTCATGGTCAGGTGGTAGCGGGTAGCGGGCGGCTGGCAGATCCCGCTACGTTTTACTGCCGGCTGCCGGCTGCCAGCTGCCGGCTGTCATGCGCCGAACGAGCTTCCACAGCCGCACGTCGCTTTCGCGTTCGGGTTGTGGAAGACGAATCCCTTGCCGAGAAGCTCGGTGTCGTAGTCGAGCGTGGTCCCGTCCAGAAAGAGATGGCTTTTCTTGTCGACGAAGATCTTCGCGCCCTCCAGCCCCTCGAACACCTCGTCGCCGAGGCGCGGCTCGCGCTCCCAGGCGAAGGTGTAGCTGAGACCCGAGCAGCCGCCGCCCTTCACGCCCACACGAAGGCCGCCTTCGCGGATGCCCTGCTTGGCCATCAGCGACCTGATTTTCTTCGCGGCAGTCTCGGATATCTGAATCATTGTCTCCAGGTCCGCCTGAAGGCGGACTCCACCGGCCCGGATCCGTCCTTACGCGCTCGGCTGCGCGTGCTCGGCGACGGCCTTCACGCCCTTCGCCTCGTCCTGCTTCTTCTTGTAGTCGGCAATCGCCGCCTTGATGGCGTCCTCGGCGAGCACCGAACAGTGAATCTTCACCGGCGGCAGCGACAGCTCCGCGACGATCTCGGTGTTCTTGATCGCGAGCGCCTGGTCCACGGTCTTCCCCTTCAGCCACTCGGTCGCGAGGCTGGAGCTGGCGATGGCGGAGCCGCACCCGAACGTCTTGAACTTCGCGTCGTCGATGACCCCGGTCTCGGGATTCACCTTCACCTGGAGCTTCATCACGTCGCCGCACTCCGGCGCGCCGACGAGCCCGGTGCCGACGTTGACGTCGTCCTTCGGCAGCGACCCGACGTTGCGCGGGTTCTCGTAGTGATCGACGACCTTGTTTGAGTAAGCCATTGTTTTCTCCTGGCGGGGCGCCCCTTTACGGGGCGCCTAATGCGTGACCCACTGCATCTTGGAAAGGTCGACCCCTTCCTTCACCATCTCGTACAGCGGCGACATTTCGCGGAGTCTCCGCACGACTTTCGTGAGCTTGTCCACGACGTAGTCGACCTCTTCGTCGGTCGTCCAGCGGCCAAGGCCGAACCGGATTGACGAGTGCGCGAGGTCGTCGCCGGCGCCGAGCGCCTTGAGCACGTAGGACGGCTCGAGGCTCGCGGACGTGCATGCCGATCCCGACGAGACCGCGACGTCGTTGATTCCCATCAGCAGCGACTCGCCCTCGACGTAGGCGAAGCTGATGTTCAAATTGTGCGGGAGCCGGTGCTCCCAGGAACCGTTGATGTAGATCTCGTCGAGGTTCTTGTGCAGCTGCTCGTTCAAGCGGTCGCGGAGGTTGCGCAGCCGCGCGGTGTCCTTCTCCATGTCCTGCTGACAGAGCTGCGCCGCCTTGCCGAGGCCGACGATGCCAGGCACGTTGAGCGTGCCCGAGCGCATGCCGCGCTCGTGGCCGCCGCCGCTGATCTGCTCCGCGAGCAGCACGCGTGGATTGCGCCGGCGGACGTAGAGCGCGCCGACACCCTTCGGCCCGTAGATCTTGTGGCCGCTGATCGAGACGAGGTCCACCTTCAGCGACGTCACGTCGAACGGCACCTTGCCCACCGCCTGCACGCCGTCGGTGTGGAAGAGGATCCCCTTCTCCTTCGCGATCGCGCCGATCTCCGCGATGGGCTGAATCACGCCAATCTCGTTGTTGGCGGTCATGATCGTGATGAGGATCGTCTTGTCGGTGATCGACGCGCGCAGCTCGTCGAGGTCGATGCGGCCGTCCTTCTGGACCGGCAGGTACGTCACGCGCAGCCCCTGCTTCTCGAGCTTCTTGCAGGTGTCGATCACCGCCTTGTGCTCGGTGACGCACGTGATGACGTGGTTGCCCTTCTCCCGGTACATCTCGGCGACGCCCTTGATCGCGAGGTTGTTCGACTCGGTGGCGCCGCTCGTGAAGATGACCTCCTTCGCGTTCGCGCCGATCAGATCCGCAACCTGCTTGCGGGCCGCTTCGACGGCTTCCTCGGCCTCCCATCCGAACGGATGGTTGCGGCTCGCCGCGTTGCCGAACTTCTCGGAGAAGTAGGGCATCATCGCCTCGAGCACCCGCGGGTCGACGGGGGTCGTGGCGTGGTAATCCATGTAAATCGGGAGCTTCATCGTTTCTCTCCAGCGGGTCCGCCTGCGCCTGGCACCTTGCGCTCGGCGGCACCCGCCCTACTCACTTTTCCTGCGGGTCCGCACGGACTCGGCGGGACCCGCCCTACATAACCCTACTCGGCGGGGCGTAAAGCCCCGCCCTACGAACGTGCGTGATGGAGCACCGCCGCGTGCGTGGCCGCAACAGGCACGCTCTCGGCGGCGATCTCCGCAATCGTCACGGTTCCAAGCGCGGCGACGATCCGCTCGCGAATCGCCCAGAGCGGGTCGCGGATGCTGCACTTGCCGAACTGTTCGCAGTCGTGTTTGTCGGTCGAGCACGCGGTGACGGTGAACGGCCCGTCGATCGCCTCGATCACTTCGGCTACGCTGATCCTGATCGCCGGACGTCCGAGCATGTAGCCGCCGCGCGTCCCCTGCGTGGAGGCCAGCAGCCGCATCCGCACGAGCCGCTGAAGCACCTTGGCCATCAACTCGATCGGGATGTCGTACTGCTCGGCAATCTCGCGGGCGCTCGTCGACGAGACGTCTCGCTTCTGGGCGAGATGTTTCATCGCCATCAGCGCGTAATCGGCTTTCTTCGACAGTCTCAGCATGGCGGCCTGCTACGAGCACCCAACGCACACCCGCGCGCCAGGGGCCCGGTATATCCGACTAGGATCGTCGTATTTTATGAGCCTTAGCGAAATCCGTCAAGATCGGTCGGATTTGCGGATGGGCCGGCGGCGGGGCGTAAAGCCCCGCCTTACGAACGTCGCCCATTAATACTTCGGCTGGCTGGGGTCCACTTTGTCGATCCAATCAAGAATCCCGCCCCTGAGGTTCTTGACCCGCTTGAACCCCACCGACTGCAGGAACTCCTGGGCTTTGGCGCTGCGCCCGCCCATCTTGCAGTGCGCGACGATGTCCTTGTCCTTCGGCAGCTCGGCGTAACGCCGCGGCAGCTCCCCGAGCGGAATGAGGACCGACCCCGGAATCCGGCAGATCTGATACTCGTTCGGCTCGCGCACGTCGAGGATGAACACGTCGTCGCCCGCATCGATCCGCTTCTTCAGATCGACTGATGTCGTTTCCCACTCGCTCACGGATGCTCCTGTCGCCTGGGCGGCGGCCGGCTCGGGCCTGATGCCGCAGAACTGCTCGTAGTCGATCAGCTTCGTCACGGTCGGATGCGTGCCGCACACCGGGCAGTCCGCGTCCTTGCGCAGCTTCAGCTCGCGGAAGCGCATCTTGAGCGCGTCGTAGATCAGGAAGCGGCCGATCAGTGGATCGCCGACGCCGAGGATCAACTTGATCGCTTCGGTGGCCTGGATCACGCCGATGATGCCGGGCAGCACGCCGAGCACGCCGCCTTCGGCGCAGCTCGGGACGAGTCCGGGTGGCGGCGGCTCGGGATAGAGGCAGCGGTAGCAGGGGCCTTCCTTCGTCGCGAAGACCGACGCCTGTCCCTCGAAGCGGAAGATGCTGCCGTAGGCGTTCGGCTTGCCCGCGAGCACGCACGCGTCGTTCACCAGGTACCGCGTCGGGAAGTTGTCGGTGCCGTCGAGAATCACGTCGTACGGCTTGAACAGATCCAGCGCGTTGTCCGACGAGACGGTCGTCTCGTAGGTCTCGATCTCGATAAGAGGATTGAGATCGACCAGCCGATCCTTCGCGGAGTCGAGCTTCGAGCGGCCGACCGACGAGGTCCCGTGCAGCAGCTGGCGCTGCAGGTTGCTGAAGTCGACGACGTCGAAGTCGACGATGCCGATGCGGCCGACGCCTGCCGCCGCGAGGTACATCGCGGCGGGCGAGCCGAGGCCGCCGGCGCCGATGCACAGCACGCTTCCGGCCTTCAGCTTCTTCTGCCCGTCGACGCCGACCTCCGGCATGATCAGGTGCCGCGAGTAGCGCTTGATTTCGTCAGCGCTGAGATCGCTCGTCGCGGACCCGGGGCGGGCCTGAAGACCCGCCCCTACACCACCTGCGACCGAGGGCACGATGCTGAGCGAATCACCCGGCTTGACCGGAGTCTTCTCCTTCTGGAGGTAGCGGATGTCTTCGTCGTTCAGATAGATGTTCACGAAGTTCCGCAGCCGGCCGTCGTCCGCGTAGAGATGCCGGCGCAGCCCTTCGTACTTTTTCGTCAGGTCGGCGAGCAGCTCGCCGACGGTGGCGCCGGAGACTTCGACCGATTCGTTCTTCTCGGTGAAGGGGCGGAGCGGCGTCGGGATGTGAATGGTGTTAGGCATAAGTCAGCTGTTCAGGTCTTCCTGGTCGAAGGCGGAGCGGTCCCCGCGAAGACGCCACGACGTCATGTCTCCTGAGACGCCTTCGCGGACGGAAACGATGACGTACGAAAAAAACGGCCACGCGTAGTCCAGGTCGGTCTGCGACGGCTGCGCCGGATGATCCGGGTGCGAGTGGTAGAAGCCGAGCAGCTCGCCTCCAAGCTGGGTTGCGCGCCCTTCGGCCGCGCGATAGTCCTGCGGTCGCACCTTGAAACGGCGCCGCGGCCCTTCTTCCGTCATGTTCGGCAGCGCCAGCGTTTCGGTCACCACGCCATCGCGGCCGATCAAGGCGCCGCAGCACTCGTCCGGATACGTTTCGGTGCCGTGAGCACGAATAGCCGCGTCCACCTGCGGTTTCAACTGCAATCCCACTATCGGTTCCGTGGCTCCGGAAGGCCCGCGCCGCCCTGGTCGGGCGACTCGTCCCAGAATCGCTCTGACAGGTACTTCTCGCCGCCGTCCGGGAAAATGACGACGATCACCGAGTCCGGCGATCGCCGGGCCACGTCGAGCGCGGCCATGAGGTTCGCGCCGCTCGAGATGCCGACGAACAACCCGCTGCGCGCCAGCTGGCGCGTCAGCTCGAACGCGTCCTCCGTCGAGACGCCGAGACCCTCGTCCGCGAGCGACGGCTCGTAGATGCCGGGGACGATGGCCGTCTCCATGTGCTTCAACCCTTCGAGCCCGTGTAGCGGCGAGTCGGGCTGCACCGAGATCAGGCGAATCGACGTGTTGAACTCGCGGAAACGGCGGCCGGCGCCGATGAACGTGCCGCTCGTCCCGAGGCCGGCGACGAAGTGCGTGATGCGGCCGCCGGTCTGATCGATGATTTCCGGCGCGGTCGTGTCGTAGTGCGACCGCCAGTTTCCCGGGTTGTTGTACTGATCGACGTAGAAATACAGGTTCGGCTCGGCCGCATACATCTCGCGCGCCTTCAGGATCGCGCCGTCCGATCCCTGCATCGGGTCCGTGAACACGACCTCGGCGCCGAACGCCTTGAGGATCCGCTTGCGCTCGGGCGTGACATTGCTCGGCACGCACAGCTTCACGCGGTAGCCGCGCGCGGCGCCAATCATGGCGTATGCGATGCCCGTGTTGCCCGACGTCGCATCCAGGACGACCTTGTCGCGCGTGAGCGCGCCCGACTTCTCGCCGTCCTGGATCATCCGCAGCGCCGGGCGATCCTTCACCGAGCCGCCCGGGTTCTTCCACTCGGCCTTCGCATACAGCTCGACGTTGCGCAGGCCGGCCTCGAAGCCCGACAGCCGGATCAATGGCGTATTGCCGATCAGGTCAACGATGGACGTAGCGGTACGAGGAAGCCCCGGTATGGCGACTGGCATGTCCGACTAGGAAAGTCCGAATTATAGACTAGCTGGCCGGCTTTCCCTCTGGCGTCACGACTTCCACCGGCGCCACATTGAGCTTCCGCAGCTCCGGCTCGATCTTGGCGCGGTCGCCAACGGCCACGATGACCATCCGGTCGGGCACGAGGTACTTCTTCGCGGCGGCGAGCGCCTGGTCCGCCGTGACGGCGTTCACGCGCTCGGCGACGTGCGTGTAGTAGTCGAGCCCGAGGTCGTAGATGAACACCTGGGCGAAGCTCGCGGCGGCCGCCTGGTTGGTCTGGAAGCCCGCGGGGAGCGTCTGCGTCCGCGAGTCCTTCGCGCGCTCGAGCTGCGACGACGTCATCGGCGTCGCCGCCATGGTGCGGATCTCCTTGAGGATCTCCGTGACCGCCGGCGCGGTGACGTCGGTGCGCACCCCCGTCGCGATCTGAAACGGCCCGGCGCCGTGGCGGAAATCGAATCCGGAGCCCGCGCCGTACGTGTAGCCGTGTTCCTCGCGCAGGTTCATGTTGATGCGGCTCGAGAACAGGCCTCCAAGCTCCGTGTTCATCAGCTGGATGGCCTGGAACTCGGGTACCGACCTGGGCGCCCCGATGGCGCCAACGCGGATCTGGGTCTGCGGCGCGCCAGGACGATCGACGATGAGGACCCGGGCCTGCGTTGCCGCCGGAGCGTTGACCATTGGCATGGCCGGCGTGCCGCGCTGCCAGGCGCCGAAGACCTTCTCCGCAAGCGGACGCAGCTCCGCCATCGTGATGTCGCCCGCAACGACCAGCGCCGCATTGTTCGGCACGAAGTTCTGCTTCCAGAACGCCAGCATCGCGTCGCGTGTCAGCGCCTTCACCGATGCTTCCGTGCCCAGCTCCGTGAACCCGTACGGATGGCGATCGCCGTAGAGCGCGACGTTGACGATGCGTGCCGAGAGGGCATTCGCGTTCTCCCTCTGCTGCACGAGCTGCGCGAGGCGGCTCGCTCGCTGACGCTCGATCTCCGCCGCGGGGAACGACGGATGCAGCGCGATGTCAGCCGCCAGGTCGAGCGCCGCGGCGAAGTTCTTCTTCAACGACCGCGCGGCGATGATGGAGGCGTCCATCGAGCTGTTGGCGTTGAGCGTTGCGCCGAGCTGCGCCACCTCGTTGGCAATCTGAACGGCGTTCCGCGTCGCCGTGCCCTGGTCGAGCAGCGCGACGGTGAAGTTCGCGAGGCCGGGCATGTCGGCCGGATTGGTGTCGCTCCCACTCTTCACGACGAGGTTCGACGCGACAATCGGCAGCCCTTTTCGCGTGCTGAGGATCAGGGTCAGGCCGTTGGCGAGCTGCGCCGTCTCGGGCACCGGCACCTGCAGCGTCTTCGCCGGTCCGGGCTTCGGCACCTCGTTGCGCCACGCCTCGTCGACGTTGACCGACTCCGTTCCCGCGCCCGCCGTGGTTGGAGGCGGCGGCGTCGGGACCTGCGGCGCCATCACCGGGTCGCCCTTCACCGCGTGGACCACCGCGCGCATCGACGGCTGCAGCTGATCGCGCGCGAAGGCCATCAGCGTCGCCGGCGTGACCGCGCGATAGCGCTCGACGTCCTTCTGCAGGTAATCGGGCGTCTTCAGGAAATGGTTGTAGCTGTTCAGCATGTTCGCGACGCCGTTCAGGTTCTCGAGCCGCGTGATCGCCTGCGTTTCGATCGTGTTGCGCGCCTGCTCGATCTCGCGCTGTTCGACCGGCCGCGTGCGCAGCGCCTCGAGCTCCTCGTTGATCGCCTGCTCGAGCTCCTCGGCGGTGTGACCGGGCCGCGCGGTCGCGTCGATCTGGAACTGTGAGCCGAGGAGCAGCGACTGCTGGGAGGCCTCGACGTTCTGCGCGATCTGCTTCTCGTAGACAAGCTTCTGATACAGCCGGCTCGCGCGGCCGCCGCCGAGCACGTCGGCGGCAATATCCGCTTCCGCGTCGCCCGGCTTGAAGATGTTCGGCGTCAGCCACGCCATGTACACGCGCGGGAGCTCGATGCGATCGGGGACGACCTTCCGCCGCTCCGTCGTGATCTTCGGCGTCTGTACGTTGATGGGCGGCACCGCCGCGCCCCGCTTCAGCGGACCGAAATACTTTTCGACGAGCTTCTTCGCCTGCGCGGGCTCGAAGTCGCCGACGAGGGCGATGCTCGCGTTGTTGGGCGCGTAGTAGCGCTTGAAGAACTGCTTCGCGTCATCGAGCCGTGCCGCCTGGATGTCGGCGTGCGACCCGATCACGGAGGCATAGTACGGATGCGCCGGCGGATAGAGCATGTGCACGAGCTCTTCCTCCGCGTTGCCGTACGGCCTGTTCTCGACGCTCTGCCGCCGTTCGTTGCGGACGACGTCCTGCTGGTTGGCGAACCCTTTCTCGTCGATGGTGTCGAGCAGGTAGCCCATGCGATCGGATTCGATCCAGAGCGCCAGCTCGAGCCGGTTGCCCGGCACCGTCTCGAAGTAGTTCGTGCGGTCGAAGTCGGTCGTGCCGTTGATGCCCGTCGCGCCCGCCGCCTCGAGCATCGGGAAATGCGAGTCGGGAGGCGTGTGCTTGGAGCCCTGGAACATCAGGTGCTCGAACAGATGCGCGAAGCCCGTACGGCCGGCGGCTTCATTGGCCGGGCCGACGTGATACCAGAGATTCACCGCGACGATCGGGAGGCGATGATCCTGGCTGAGGATGACCTCGAGGCCGTTCGGAAGCGTGTACTTCTCGAACTGGATCTTCGGGATCTCCGTGGCGCCCTGCGCCGCGCGGTTCTGCGCCGCGAGCGTGACGCTGGCGGCGGCGATCGCGATCGCTGCCGCGGAGAGGAGACGGAAGTGCGGTCGTCGTGTCTGCATGGTCAATCCTTCGTCGGGTCGTTGTTCAGACTCGCCCACAAGTACCAGCACGCCACGGAGCGATAGGGTCTCCACGCCTCGCCGATGCGCGTGAGCCGGTCCGGCGACGGCGCCTTGCGAAGTTTATACGCGCGCTGGACCGCTTTCACGATGCCGAGATCGCCGACCGGCAGCACGTCGGGGCGCTGGAGGCGGAAGATCAGGAACATCTCCGCGGTCCATCGGCCGACCCCTTTTACCTGGGTCAGCGTCTCGATGACCGCTTCGTCGTCCATTCGATCGAGGACGTCGAGCGGCAGCTGTCCTTCTTCAATCCGTCTGCACAGATCGCGCAGGTAGCCGAGCTTCTGCGAGCTCAGACCCACCCCGCGCAACCGCTCGTCCGGCACGGCAAGCACCTGCGACGCCGTCGGAAACGCCTCGAACAGCCCTTCGAAGCGCGAAAAGATGGTGGCAGCCGCCTTCGCCGACAGCTGCTGTCCGACGATGGCGCGGATCAACGCCTTGAACGGATTCGCGTGCTGGCGCGCGGCGAGGCCGCAGGGGCCGTGCGCGCGCATCAGGTCGCGCAGCACGGGGTCGCGCCGCGCGAGCAGGCGCTGAGCCTTGGTGTAGTCGAGCGACATTTACTTGAGCAGCGTCGTCACGGTCACGTGCGCGCGGACCTCCATCTCACCCGCGGCGATCGGGGGCGCGTCCGCCGCCTTGGCTTCGAAGGTCCGGAGCACGGGAACAGGCGGTGAGCTTACACCCTGCTCGTCGATGCGGAGAATCCGATCGACCGGCGCGACATAGCGCGGATGCCGCGATCGGCATCGCGAGAACAATGACGGCACCAAACACTTTCATGACCATCTCAGTCCCCTACAATAAGCTTAGGCGCACGTGGAAGTATCCGAAGTCAGACGGCAGCTCAGGCATGCGATCGATCGCGCGAAGGCGCGTTCACAACAGAAACGGCAGCACGCCGCGGATGCGGAGCGCGCCTACGCGGCGTTTCTCGAGGACGTCGCCACGCCGACGACGCGCATGCTGGCAAACGTGCTGAAGGCCGAGGGATACCTCTTCACGGTTTCGACGCCGAGCGGCGGGCTGCGGCTTGCGTCCGACCGCGGCCGCGACGATTACGTCGAGTTCGCGCTCGACGGCAGCGGTGACACTCCCACGGTGGTAGGACGCATCCGTCAGACGCGTGGATCGCGCACGCTCGAGGACGAGCGGTCCATCAAAGCCGGCGCCGCGCCGCAGGACCTCTCGGACGCGGATGTCCTCGCCTTCCTGGTTGAAGCGCTGGAGCCCTGGCTCGAAAGATAAAGGGTCCGCCGGCCTTAGCCGGACCTCCTGGCGGAATGAATCGCCATCAGTCCACCTAGCAGCGGCAGAACCCGGACCTGCTCGAATCCGTGCCGCTCGAGAAGCCGCGCGACTCCCTCGGCGCCGGGATAGTTGCGAATCGATTCCGGTATGTAGCGGTACGTATCCGGATCGCGGTGCAGGACGAAGCCGAGCGCCGAGCCGACGACCGTCAGATAGGTGAGGTATGCGGCGCGAAGCACGGGTTGAGCAGGCCTGTTGAAGTCGAGCGAGAGCAGCCGGCCGCCCGGCACGAGCACACGCGCGATCTCGTCGATCGCCTGCTCGAGGTCCGGTACGTTCCGCAGCCCGTACCCGGTCGTCACCACGGTGAAGTGCGCGGCGGGAAACGGCAGCGCGAGCATGTCGCCGGTCACGAGCGGCGCATTCGGCGCGCCGTTGGCGCCTCCGCGCACCAGGCGGCGCTTTGCGGCGGCGAGCTGCAGCATGCGGAACGTGACGTCGAGACCGACGGCGAACCCGGACGTCCTTGCGGCGCGGAACAGGATGTCGCCGGTGCCGCACGCGAGATCCAGCACGCGATCGTCGCGGGTCAGCGCGGCGAGCGCAATCAGCCGATCCTTCCACCCTCGATCGCGGCCGTACGACAGCGCGACCGTAATCAGGTCGTACCGGTCCGCGATGGTGGCGAACATCCGCCGGACGTACCGCTGCTTACCGGCGGGCGTCGCGATAGTGGATCGGAGACTCATGGTGGGCCGCCCGAAGCGGCCCTACGGTACCGTACTGAACGCGGCCCCTACGGTACCGCGCGGACCAGCAGCACCGGAATCTTGACGAGGTGACGGACGCGGTTGACCGTCGTGCCGCGGACGAGATCGTTGAGGAAGCGGTGGCCGTGCGTGGACATCGCCAGCAGATCGACGCCGCGCTCCTCGGCGAGGCGAATCAGCTGGTCGGCCGGATCACCCATCGCCAGCTCCGTCGACACCTTCAGTCCATGCGACGTGAGGTCCGCCGCGAGCTTCGCCAGGTAATCGCGGTCGTCTTTCATCTCCTCCGACTCGCGCAGCTGCAGCTGATCGAAATTGCGCGCCGCCCAACCGTCCGCGACATGCACGAGATGCAATTCGGAACCGACCTGCGCCGCGAGCTGGCGCACGTGATCGAGGATGGCCTGGTCGGCGGCGGAATGCTCGATGGCAACGAGAATGCGGCGGTACATCGTTATGCCAGCGTCTGCACCAGCAGCCACGTGTTGAGCGCCGCAATGATAACCGCGACCGTCCACGCGAGTACGCGCATCCAGGCAGGCGAGACGAAGAGACCCATTTTCGCCTTGTCGGACGTGAATATCACGAGCGGAAAGACCGCGAACGACAACTGAAGGCTCAGCACCACCTGGCTGGCAATCAGCAGCGCGCCCGTGCCGCGCTCGCCATAGAGCGCCACGACGATGATGGCCGGAATGATCGCGAGGAGCCGGGTCACGAGGCGCCGCAGCCATGGCCGCACGCGCAGGTTGATGAAACCCTCCATGACGATCTGCCCCGCAAGCGTGCCGGTGAGCGTCGCGTTCTGACCCGAACAGAGCAGCGCCACGGCAAACAGCACGCTCGCCGCGCCGGTTCCCAGGAGCGGCGTCAGCAGCTGGTAGGCATCGCCGATGTCGGCGACGTTGTCGTGACCGGTTCCGTGGAACGTCGCTGCCGCCATGATGAGGATGGCGGCGTTGATGAAGAGCGCGAACATCAGCGCGGCGCTCGAATCGATGGACGCAAAGCGAATCGCCTCCACCTTGCTCGCATAGGTGTCGACGTACTTCCGCGTCTGCACGATGGACGAATGCAGGTAGAGGTTGTGAGGCATCACGGTCGCGCCGAGGATGCCGATCGCGATGTAGAGCATGTCCTGGTTGCGGAGGATGCCTGGCGTCGGAACGAATCCGGCCGCGACGGCCGGCAGATCCGGCTTCGCGAGCCACAGCTCGATGGCGAAGCAGCCGGCAATCATCAGGATCAGCGCGACGACGAGCGCCTCGACGTACCGGAACCCGCGGTTCTGCAGGAACAGGACGATGAGCACGTCGAGCGCGGTCAGACAGACGCCCCAGATGAGCGGCAGGCCGAAGAGCAGGTTGAGCGCGATGGCCGCACCGATCACTTCCGCGAGATCACAGGCGGCGATGGCGATCTCGCACAGGACCCAGAGCCCGACGGTGACCGGCCATGAGTAGTGATCGCGGCACGCCTGCGCAAGGTCGCGTCCCGTCGCGATGCCAAGCCGCACCGCGAGCGCCTGCAGCAGGATGGCCATCACGTTGGAAATGAGGATGACGCTGAGCAGCGTGTACCCGTAGCGCGCGCCGCCCGCGAGGTCGGTCGCCCAGTTCCCCGGATCCATGTAGCCGACGGCCACGAGGTAGCCCGGGCCGGCAAAGGCGAGCATTTTCCGCCAGAAGCCCGCGTCCTGCGGCACCGGGATGGAGCCGTGCACCTCGCGGAGGCTGTTCTCTCCGCGAGGTAGACGCCATCCGCTGGTCCGAGGCTCGTCGAACTCCTGCGCCATTTTGATTCATCAAAATTTACTTCGTGATGAGTCGAAAAGTCAATTATGATGCGCAACATGCTGCCGTCGAGCACGGTCGAGAACTACCTGAAGAAGATTTACCTCGGCTCCCAGGGCGCGCCCGGCGCCGAACCTCGGCTGTTCCCCATGGGCCAGCTCGCGGCGGCGCTGGGCGTCACTCCTGGAACCGCGACGACGATGGTCAAGACGCTGGCGGAGTCGGGGCTGGTCAACTACGAGCCGTACGCCGGCGTCTCGCTCACGCGCGCCGGCCGCAGGCTGGCTGCGCTCGTCCTGCGCCGGCACCGCCTCGTGGAGCTGTTCCTGGTCCAGGTGATGGGCCTGCGGTGGGACGAAGTGCACGACGAAGCGGAGCTGCTCGAGCACGTGGTCTCGGATCGCTTGATCGATCGGATGGACGAAATGCTCGGCCGCCCCGAGGTCGATCCGCATGGCGACCCGATTCCCGATGCCGAGGGCGTGGTGAAAAAGCAGCAGGCGCAGACGCTGCTCAGCTGCCCCATCGGCGCGCGCATGACGGTGACGCGCATCATCGACCAGGACAAGCAGTTCCTCCGGTTCGTCGAGAGCCACGACCTCAAGCCGGGCGAAACGGTCGAAGTCGAGGAGCGCGACGATGTGTCCGACAGCGTCCGGCTGCGCGGCAAAGGCGACCGCCGCATCACCATCGGGGCGCGGGCCGCCTCGAAGCTGCTCGTCCAGGCCGCGCGCGTCGCCCTGTTCGTCCTTGCCCTCGCGACGGCCGCGCGCGCACAGCAGGCGGACCCCGAGGCGGGGTTTCCGTCCACCGGCCCCATCTCCGGCTACATGGACTTTCACGTCAACAAGGCCGACGGCGAGGCCGGCGTGATCGACTTCCATCGCTTCGTCCTGCTGGTCAGCCACTCGTTCACCTCGAAGATACGGTTCGTCGGCGAGCTCGAGGTCGAGCACGCGTTCGTCGAAGGGTTGGAAGAGTCGGGTGAGCTCGAGCTGGAACAGGCCTATATCGACTTCCTGCTGTCACGTGGCTTCAACATCCGCGCGGGCATGCTGCTCCTGCCGATGGGGATCATCAACGAGCGGCACGAGCCGCCGGTGTTCAACGGCGTCGAGCGGCCGTTCGTCGACACGGTGATCATCCCGACGACCTGGTTCGACGCCGGCGCGGGCGTTCACGGCGAGGTGGGCCGCGGCCTGCGCTATCGGGCGTACGTGGTCGCGCCGCTCGACGCGCGGGAGTTCAGCGCCGACGAAGGGATTCGCGAGGGGCGTCAGAAGGGCGGCCAGGCGACCGCCGCCAGCGCCGCCTTCACCGGCCGTGCCGAATATCTCGGGATTCGCGGGCTGACTGCCGGCGCGGCGGTATGGCGGGGCACATCGCAGGTCACGCGGACGCCGGAATTGAATTCGGCCGTCACCGCCGGCGAGGCCGACGCCCGGTATCGTCGCGGCAGGCTCGAGCTGCGTGGCGAGATCGCCCGGGTGGACATCGGCAACGCGGCGGCGCTGAACGACAGCCTCGGCCGCGCGGTCGGCGTGCCCCCGAACATCGCGAGCGCGCTGCGCGGCTTCTACGGCGAGGCCGGATACCGCATCTGGGATGCCGGCGCGCCCCGCGATCTGGTGGCCTTCTTCCGCTACGAGAACTTCGACACGCAGTTCCGCATGCCGGGTGGCCTGCTGCCGCTGAAGGAATTCGATCGCGACGCCTTCGTTGTCGGGACCACGTACTACCCCGATCCCGACGTGGCCGTGAAGGCCGACTACATCCACCTCAGGAATCAGAGCGGCATCTTCGCCAATCGCCACCTGCTCAACGTCGGGCTCGGATGGTGGTTCTAGGAGACGTGATGGACGCGACCATTCGAATGCTCATCGTGCTTCCACTCCTGCTGATGGCGGGAGAGCCGGCGCGCGCCGCACGAGCCGCGCAGCCGGGGGCGCCTCGCGTCATCGAGATCAGCGCGGAGCGCTTCCAGTTCTGGCCCTCGGAAGTCGTCGTCCGCGAAGGCGAGGAGGTCGAGCTGCGGCTGCGCAGCGACGACACCATCCACGGCTTCCGCATCCTCGGCTCGGGCACCAATCTCCAGATTCCCAAGCGCGGGCGCGGATACGCGACGACCCTATTCACAGGGAGCCGGCCGGGCCGATATACGTTCGAGTGCAACCGGCTGTGCGGCGCCGGTCACGACTTCATGCGCGGCGTGATCGTCGTGCGGCCGGCAGGGACAGGAGTGGAACCATGACGCGTGTTATCGTCGGTGCGGCGGTCGTCTGGGTCGGCCTGCTGGCGTTTCAAGCGACGGGTGAGTCACAGACGCCCCAGCAGCCGGTCGGCGGGCCGTTGCCCGGCATCACCCCGGTCGAGTTCAGCGAGTTCCGGCTCGGGCTCGAGGACTTCACCGAGGTCGAATCGGCCGATGACGGGCTCGGACCCGCGTTCAACGGCACGAGCTGCGCCGCCTGTCATAACGTGCCGGTGATTGGTGGCGCGGGGATCATCCTCGAGCTGCGAGCCGGCTATCGCGACGGAAGCGGCGGTCACGCCGGGCTCAACGAGGCGGGCGATACGCTGATTCACCTGCTCTCGATCCCGACCCACGCCTGCCAGGTGCAGATGCCGGACGATGTGACCGTCATCGCGAGGCGCGCGCCGATCCCGCTTTTCGGCGCGGGGCTGGTCGAAGCGATTCCCGACGAGCAACTGCTGGCGCTGGAGGATCCCGTCGATCGGGATCGCGACGGCGTGAGCGGCCGCGCCGCGATCGTGGTGGACGTGGGAACGGGCGCCCGGCGCGTCGGGCGCTTCGGGTGGAAAGCGCAGCACGCAACGCTGCTTGCGTTCAGCGGGGACGCGTACCGCAACGAGATGGGGATCACCAACGACCTGTTCCCGCGCGAGTCGGCCTTCGGCGTCTCGCCGGAGCAGATGCGGTCGTGCGACCCGTTTCCCGACCCTGAAGACCGGCGCAATCCGCGAACGGGGCGCCGCGGCATCGACAACTTCGAGGCGTTCATGAAGCTGCTGGGCCCGCCGGCTCGCGGCGCCGTTACCGAGGCCGCAGCGGCCGGCGAGCGTCTGTTCGCGGCGGTGGGGTGCGCGACCTGCCACGTCCCACGCCTGACGACGGGGCCGAGCTCGCACCCGGCGTTCAACCGGCGAAGCGTCGATCTGTTCTCCGATCTGCTGCTCCACGACGTGGGGACGGGCGACGGCATCGCCCAGGGGTCGGCGGAGCCGTCGGAAATCCGTACGCCCGCGTTATGGGGACTTCGGCTCCGGCGACCGCTGCTGCACGACGGCAGCGCGGTGACGCTGGCCGATGCGATAGCGCGCCATGCGGGAGAGGCCGACCTCTCCAGGCGTACGTTCGAACGGCTCACGCGGGACGAGCGGGAACGTCTGCTGGCGTTCCTGCGCTCGCTTTAGATCAATTTACGAATCTACGAATTTGACGAATTGACGAATTGCGTGATGACCTCCGCCAGGCCGGCGGCATCCGAGACGACCGATGCGTCGCCGGTCGGCACACCGTCGAGCGTGTGGCCGCTGAAGCCGTACGCCACCAGGCAACAGCGGGCCGCGGCGCCCTTCGCAGTTTCGTAATCGATGCGCGAATCGCCAACCATCAGGGTTCGCTCGGGTGTCGCCGAGGCACGCTCCATCAGCGCACGCAGCGCCGCCGGGTCGGGCTTGCGCGGATACAGCCCGCCGCTCCCAATCACGTCGTCGAAAAGATCGCGCATGCCGAGTCCCGCGAGCACCTTCTCGGACGGCGCGAGCGGCTTGTTGGTCAGCACCGCCACGCGCGCATGCCGGCGGGCGGCGCGCACGACGTCGATGATGCCGTCATAGGGACGCGTGTGATCGAGCAGCTTGCGGTCGTAGATCTCGAGGCACCGGTCGATGGCGCCGGGATCCTCAGGAATGCCCGACGCCGCCAGCGCCCTGCGGATCAGGACTTTCGCGCCTTCTCCAATCATCCTGGTCACGGCGTCGAGCGGAAGCGGCGGTGCGCCAAGCTCGCCGAGCAGCTCGTTGACCGAGTCGCCGAGGTCGCGCGACGAGTCGATGAGCGTGCCATCGAGGTCGAAGGCGATCAGGCGCCGGTGTAGGTGGCCCACGACGTAGGCGTCTCCCAGACGGTGACGCGCACGACGGGGAGCCCCTGCTCGCGCGACACGTCGTAGATGAGCCGGGCGATGCGCTCCACGGTCGGATTGCTGTCCACGACGAAGATCGGCTCGCCGAGCGACTGCAGCGGCTTCACGAGCGGATCGTCGTGGCGGAGGATCATCTTGTGATCGAGCTCGCGGTCGATCCACCCCTTGACGATGCGCTTGATGTCGCTGAAGTCGACGACCATGTTGCGGTTGTCGAGCGAATCGGTGCGGACCTCGATCTCGGCGACCGCGTTGTGGCCGTGCGGGTGCTTGCAGATGCCGTCGTAGTCGAGCAGGCGATGGCCGTAGCAGAAGTCGATCTTCTTGGTGACCGAATACATAACGGCTTATGTTAGATCTGGCGGGTCCAAAAGGACCCGCCCTACACTGCGACGATCTGCCGGGTCCAAAAGGACCCGGCCTCCACTACCGATGTCATCGACCGCCGTCCTGCTTTCCGCGGGCCTCGACAGCGCGGTGCTGGCCGCGCACGAGGCGCGCACGTCGCACGTGCACCCCGTCTACGTGAGCGCCGGGCTCGCGTGGGAAGGCGCGGAGCTCGCGGCGCTCGACCAGTTGCTCGCGACGCCTCCGTATGCCTCGCTCGCTCCGCTCGCGCGGCTGACGTTCACCGTCCGCGACCTGTATCCGCCGACGCACTGGGCGCTGCGTGGAGAGCCGCCGGCCTTCGACACGCCGGACGAGGACGTCTACCTGACGGGACGCAACATCATCCTGGTGACGAAGGCGTCGATCTACTGCGCGCAGCACGGCATCGGGCGCATCGCGCAGGGTTCGCTGGCGCACAACCCGTTTCCGGACGCGACGCCGGAATTTTTTGCCTCGATCGGCCGCGCGCTCTCGCTCGGCCTCGCGCACGACGTCCGCATCGACACCCCGTTCGCGCAGAAAGAAAAGTCGGACGTCATCCGGCTGGGGGTCGAGCTCGGCGTGCCCCTCGAGCTCACGCTGTCGTGCATGAATCCGAAAGACGGCGTGCACTGCGGCCTCTGCAGCAAGTGCCGCGAGCGGCGGGATGCGTTCAACGAGGCGGGGGTTCCGGACCCGACGCGCTACGCGGTCCAACCAGTCCGATGACGCGGACCCGAGGGGTCCGCGCCGCTATGATGATTTTTCGTACACCTGTTCTCCCCCGATGAATGTCCGGGTCACGCGAAACGCTCGGTCCAGCACCACGAGATCCGCGACGTTCCCCTCGGCGATGACGCCGAACCCCGTCAGGCCGAGCGCGCGTGAGGGCGTCGTCGAGCACATGATGGCCGCCTGCACGATCGACGCGTGGAACATCGTCACGATGTTGCGAAACGCACGATCCATCGTCAGGGTGCTCCCCGCCAGCGTTCCGTCCTCCAGCAGCGCCGCCTGATCCGAGACCCGAATCGGGCGCCCGCCCAGCCGCGTCATCGAGCCCGGCGGCAGCCCGGCGCCCGCGGTGCCGTCGGTGATCGCCATCACGCCGTCGACGCCCTTGGCGGCGATCGCCAGCCGGCTCATCGCGGCGTGGACGTGGAAGCCGTCGCAAATCAGCTCCGCTTTCACCTCGTCGTGCGACAGGACCGCCCCCGCCAGGCCCGGGGCGCGATGCGTGATGGGCGTCATCCGGTTGAAGAGATGCGTCGCGTGCCGCGCGCCCGCGTCGATGGCCGCGACGGCCTGGTCATAATCGGCCGCGGAGTGCCCCAGCGAGACGCGATGCCCGGCGCGGACCAGGCGCGGGATCAGCTCCAGGGCGCCGTCGATTTCGGGCGCCACGGTCACGATGCCGACATCCGCCTGGCGCGCCTCGATGACGTCGAGAATGTCGCGCCCGCTGAACTCGCCATCGCGACGCGCGTCGGTCGGCAACCTGAGGCACGCAGCGGGCTGCGCGCCCTTGTATTCGGGGTTGATGAAGTTGCTCTCCAGGTGCGCCGGCAGCACACGCGCCGCGCCGGAGGGACGCCCGACCCGCGCGTCCGCGATTTGCTGGAGCGTGAGCGACAGCTCCGCCGGCGCGCACGCCACCGTCGTCGGACAGAACGCGGTCACGCCGTACCGCGGCAGCCGCTTCGCGATCTCCGCGAGGGCGCCCGCGCCGTCGAGCGTGTCGTGCCCCTCGACGCCGTGAACGTGGACGTCCACGAAGCCCGGAACGACGTAGCTCTCCCGGACATCGACCACCGCGGCCCCGGCCGGTGCACCCCGAGCGGTGGCGATGTCGGCGATCCGTCCCTGGTCGATGATGAGCGATGCGCTGGTGAGGATGCGGTCCGGCAGGACGATGTCGCCGCCGGCGAGGACGATCATCGTGCGATCGTGGCTGCGCGCGCTGCTCCCAGCGGACCTGCGTCGTCGCCCAGCGTCGCGGCCGCGACGGTCAGCGAATCGGCCATGCTCTTCGGAAGGCGGCGAAGCGCCTCGGTCTGCGATGGCTGCAGCAGCTGGTCCGCCGCGTCGGCGATGAGGCCGCCGAGCACCACGATGTTCGGATCGGTGATGGCTACAAGGTTGGCGACCGCCATGCCATTGTAGCGCGCGGTATCGCGAACCACCGAGATCGACACGCCGTCGCCGTTGCGTGCCGCGTCGAAAATCTGCTGCACCTGGATGGCGCCCATGTCGCCACCCGCCATGTCGAGGACGCGCGAGCGATCGCCGGACTTGATGCGCCACACCAGGCGCCGGACGATGCCGGCGGCGCCGATTTCCGCCTGCAGCGACCCGAACTTGCGGTAGTCCTCGCGCTCGACCGGGTTGAGCGCCAGCCAGGCGGCCGCTCCGGCCAGGCCGTGGGCACCTTCGAACGGAACACCATCGATGACGAGGCCGGAGTGCACGCTGTCGGCCGCAATGAGCGCCACGACGTGGCTCGTGCCCTGGGCGGCGCCGCGCCAGTGCTCGGCGAGCGCGACGGCCCCGCCGCGCGTGATGATGCGAGGTCTCAGGGACATACCGGCGGCATCGACGATGGCGCGAACGAGCGGTTCGACGCCGTCCTCGAGGGGGTCTCGGACGGCGACACCGACGCCCGCGGGCTGCGCGCCGGCGAGAGCCGCGCGGACCGCCTCGACCGCCGACGATCCGGAGGTGCCGTCGTGCCTGCCGCGCCTCGTGATCGCGCCGGCGTCATCCGCGACAACAGCCAGGACCGCGTCTTCGCGAACTTCAACTCCGAGAATCACGGCGTCGGTGGGATTGTATCCCCCGTCCAGTCGACGTGCACGTGAACCTTTCGTCCCTCGAAGGGCACGGTGCAGGCGACGAGCGACGGCTGGAAGACTTCCGTGTTGAGGCGCTTGAGGAGCGCGATGTAGCCGCGTTCCTCCGGCGCGGTGAGGATGACGACGCCGCCGCTCTCGGCGGGCGGAAACTTGCGGTCGTCGAGATAATCGCGGTCGAAGCTGATAAGCGTCCGCCGCAGCTGCCGCGCGAGCCGGTAGTGCTCGACGTCACGCGCGCGTCGCAGGTCGTCGTGCTCCATGACGAAGAGCGCGTCCCAGTGCAGCACCTCGCGCATGAAGCCGACCAGGCCGGCCGGGACGTTCGCGTCCACGTACACCCGTGTCTGCTCGGTGAGCCGATCGGCGTGGGGTCCGAGCTCTGACGCCAGTGTTCCCATGCTCCCGGTCAATTCAAGATTCAAAATGCAAAATGCAAACCCTGCTGCATTACCTGTGTCGCTCCAAATCGGGCATCGTCTCCGTCTTCTCGTCAGGCTGCGGATGCGTGCGCGTCGCGTTCTTCGCCTGGGCGCGCAGCTCCGCGACGAGCGCGTCGCGCCTGTGCACGAGCTCTTTCCGGGTCCGGCGGCCGTACCTGGAGCCGACGACGTATTCGCAGAACAGCGGAAACGCGATCGTCGAGTCGCAATACGCGACGACCGTGTCGGGAAGCACGCCTGGATTGACCTTCCCCCAGCTGACGGCCTCCGCCGGCGTGGCGCCCGAAAGACCGCCCCACACCACCTGGTCGGTCGTCAGCTGAATGAAGTAGTCGTTGCCTCCCTTCGGGATGCCGTAGACTTCCCACAGCGTCGGCTGCCCCTGCAGGTAGAAGTTCTTGGGCGAGCCGCCGCCGAGAATCACGCAACCGTTCTTCCTGCCGGCGAGGATGAAGGCGCACACCTCGTTGACGTCCTTGTTCGGATCGATCATCAGGCGGCTGTCGTTCATCAGCTCGTGGTAGGCGATGTTCATGCCGATCGAGCTGTCGCCGGGCGACGACGTGTAGATCGGCACGCCGGCCGCGGCCGCGGCAGCCACGACGGAATACGCCTCGCACCCCGGCTGGCGCGCCATCAGGTCGCGTCCGAGCGCGTAGTGGAACTCCGCCGTCGACACCGGCCCGTTCATCCCCGACCGGACGAGGAAATCCCGGATGTAGGCGTCGGTCTCGAGCAGCACGCTCGACGGAAACAGCACGTCGTAGATGCGGATGACGCCCTCTTCGTACAACTCGACGTCGTTGACGAACGGCGAGCCGCGGTGCAGCGTAAAATTCAGCGCGTAGTGCAGGTCGTGATAGAGGTTCGCGCCGGTGCTGATCACGACGTCGATCAGCCCGCGCTCCATCAGCTCGACGATGCAGCCGCCGAGACCCGCCGGCGTCAGCGCGCCGGCAACGGTCAGCGCAATCGTCGTGTCGTGCTCCGGCAGCAGCATCTTGTCCGCGAAGATGCGGCAGGCTTCGCCGAGCCGCGCCGCGTTGAACGCCTGGAAGCCCTCGTCGATCAGCGTGTGGATGTCGGCGCTGCCGCGGGGGCGGTAGTAGCGAATCGGCTTGCCGGAGAGGTAGTCCTGGCGTGTCTTGCCCGTCGACCCGGGCGCGCGGTGAGGCATAAGGCGTGGCGAGCGCGCTTGTGTCGCGGCTCGCGGCTAGCTTAGCATCTCGCCACCCGAAGCTTTATATGAGTCAGCTCGACTTTCAGTCGCCCTGGGTTATCGCAGCGGCCGTTTTCCTCGCGATCGCGGCCGGCGTGCTCGTCCTGATCTGGAGGAGAGGCCGCCCGTTCGCGGCCGGCCATATCTTCCGCGCCAGCCGCCTCAGTTCCGGCAACCATCTCTTCCCGACGCAGGTGCAGATCACGCCCGCGGCGATCGTCCACCACACGCCGCGCTGGTTCGGGCGTACCGAGCACTCCATCCATGTCGCCCACGTGGCCTCAGTGCGCGTGGACACGGGAGTGGTGTTCAGCGATGTCTATATTGAGACGTCCGGCGGCGCCAGCCCGGTCAGGTGCCACGGCCATCGAAAACGGGATGCGCTTGAAATGAAGCGTCTTATTGAGCAATTCCAGTCCACGTACTACCGCCAGGAACCCCGCACGCCGACACCCCCTGTGGCTCAGAACGAGACGCGCCGATAAACAGACGAGCCGCCCGCGCAACACGCACGGGCCGCATCACTAGAACTGTGGACGAACTGACATTTGCCGCACGGCGCGCTGTCGCCTCGCTTCCGAAGACGGCCGAAGCTCCGGATCTCGAGACCCGGTTCCGGAACCTCGTCCAGTCGCCGCTTCGCGCCGGACTCCTGCGCTTTCTGAGCGCGCGGCCCGAGGAA
>Ga0137418_10000188_pt1 | contig 49008 bp, 39 predicted proteins | sample CZODoug3_1_2_16f_FD_122242 | JGI IMG/M metagenome (GOLD analysis project Ga0137418, IMG submission 122242) | Vadose zone soil fungal communities from Angelo Coast Range Reserve, California, USA - CZODoug3_1_2_16fungal (Hybrid Assembly) | ecosystem: Environmental > Terrestrial > Soil > Vadose...
GTTGGTGGCCAGCGGGGACTTCGCCATAGCTCTCACGGGGAATAATCGGTGTGTCGCCAATACGACGATCCTGCAGCCCGGGAGGAGCTGCAGTCTTCCGGTGACCGTTGCACCGACCGCAACCGGATTCTTGGAAGGGTCCATCACGCTGACCGATAACGCCGCTTCAGGGCCGACCACACAGGTATTCGGCCTGGTGGTAACCGGTGTTTGGCCGGTCTCGCTGTTACCGGCGAGACTGACGTTCTCCGCGCAGGGTGTGGGGACGACCAGCACCGCCCAGATTCTAACCGTCTCAAATTACTCTGGCAGTGTCGTCGCGCTCAACAGCATCGTCCCAAGCGGCGATTTTGCCGTTGTCTCGGGTGGCTCTTCCCCCTGTGGCACGTCGATTCCGGCGGCGATTGGCCAACAGCCGGGGACCTGCACGTTCGGGGTGACGTTTACGCCGACGGCGACCGGGTTCATCAAGGGAGTCATATCCGTGTCGCACAATGCCGCGGGTAATAACAGCCCGCAGATGGTCAGCATTACGGGTACTGGCCAGTAGCCGGATTTAGCAGTTCACGCGTAGTTATTCAGCAAATCGCAATTAGCTTCTTACCTTAAACAACAAAGGAAGGAAAGGGATACTGTTTATGCAAACGCAGAAACGATTGCTTGTCACGGGAGCAGGGGGATTCATCGGACATCACTTGGTTCGTCGCCTGAAAGCTGACGGACACTGGGTTCGTGGCGTCGACCTGAAATATCCGGAATACGAGGCCAGTTCCGCCGACGAATTCGAAATTCTAGACCTGCGCAAAGCGGAAGATTGCCTGCTCGCCACCCGAGGCGGCATGGACGAGGTTTACAACCTTGCCGCCGACATGGGCGGCATCGGGTACATTACTGCATTCCACGCTAGCATCAGCCGGAACAACATTTTGATAAATGCTCACATGCTCGAAGCCGCCCGCCAGAACGGGGTAAAGCGCTTCCTCTTCTCCTCATCCGCATGTGTCTACAACCAGAGCAAGCAGAAGGATCCGGAAGTGAAGCCGCTCCGCGAGGAAGACGCGTATCCTGCCGATCCGGAACCGGGTTACGGGTGGGAGAAACTCTTCGCCGAGGAACTCTGCCGCTATTATTACAAGGATTACGGTTTCGAGACCCGTATTGTGCGTTTCCACAACGTATACGGTCCACTCGGCACCTACGAAGGCGGCAAAGAGAAAGCACCGGCCGCGATTAGCCGCAAAGTGGCTGCCGCTCCTGTGGGTGGCGAGATCGAGATTTGGGGGGATGGCGAGCAGACCCGCTCCTTCATGCTGGTCGACGATTGTGTGGAAGGGTTGATTCGCATCATGGCGTCCGATTATCGCGATGCGCTCAATCTCGGGACCGATGAATTGGTGACCATCAATGAGCTGGTCGACATCGTCTGCAACATTGCTGGCAAACGACTCACCAAGCGTCATGATCTGACCGGACCCCAGGGTGTCCGCGGGCGGAATAGTGACAACACTTTGCTGCGCAAGGTGCTGGGCTGGGAACCTTCCATTCACCTGGCGCAAGGCTTGGCGGTAACGTACAAGTGGATTGCGCTGGAACGGAAGAAGAAAGAGGCGGCACAATCCGAGCTGGTGTCCGCTCGTTAACGCTGCGGTTCCAGCAACCCCTTGACAGTCCTCCCTCATTCCCCCGTTCCTCTTATTCATTTAGGAAACAACGTGCAGAAAATGACCCAACCGAATTCCGGTTCTTTCAGTGGTCCGCTTTTTGTCGTGGGTATGTGGCGTTCAGGCACTTCCTTGCTGTACGCACTCCTGAATCAGCATCCAGAGATTGCGCTGCTCTACGAAGGGGATCTCCCTCTGCTGAGTCCTCTGTTCTGGCTTCCGAAGGCGAAGTCGGATTGGAGGGAGCGATGGGACTTCTGGAACTCCGCCTTCGAGCGCCACCAGATCGACTCGGCTCGCATACCCCGAACCGTTCGCGGAGTCGCCGAGGCTATGTCGCACGTAGGCCGCGAATACGCCCGCCGCAAGGGAGCGACGATTTGGGGATGCAAGTCCCCAAACTATTATGACTCCATGGTTCGATTGAACCGCGAGTTCCAGGGCGCGAGGTTTATCGTGATTTGGCGCGATCCCTCCGATATCTGCCGAAGCATTTTGCGCGCGGCCGAGTATCCCAATTGGTTCCGCAAATCCGGTCTTCCGCACCGGGCTTTGTTTGGCTACCGTCAGATGAAAAAAGAATGCGACCAGCTGATCGCGTCAGGAGTTCCGGTCCACGAGATTGAGTATGAGGATTTAGTCCAAAATCCGGCGAGCGTCATGCTCGGTGTTTGTCGTTTTCTCGGTGTGGCATTTGATGAGCGCATGTTGTATTTGGAAGGAGCGGATCGATCTGCCATTTACGGGGGCGATCATCATGCACTGGTGAAAAGCGAAAAGATTGTTTTGACTAAACAGCGTCCCGAGGTTCTCCCCGCAGCCCTTCGAAACAAGGTCCGCCGCTATGTGTCGCGTTGGCAGAAGGAGTTCAAAGGACGCTGGCCGCGAGTTCAGCCAGGCTCAGCCGAGGAGGCGCGTCAGCCGGGACGTCTTGAACGATACGCTGATGTCCTGAAGTACCGTACTCTCCGCACAATCGACTTCATGATTATTGTCGTTTTCTGCTTTGCTCCGCTGAGTTTTCTGGAGAAGTACCGCACTCTGAAAGGAGATGTGCACCCAGCCCGGGAGGTTCGAGGAAACATGGTGCGACCGGCTGGTACCCCTGCCGACTGAACTGGATCCGTTTCTGCAGAGATTTTGTTCTCTTCCCCTGGAATGATTAAGGCGCTACCCAAGATGCAGTCGTCCGCTGGAGGAGAGCTCAAATGAAAGTGATGGTGTTGTTAGGCATCCTGGCCATGTCCGCTGCCAGTGTTGCTCAAGTGCAGCCCACTTTTTTCGGTATGCACGTGAACAAACTGGTCTCCATGCCGGTGACGGTTCCCATTGCGAGCCTGCGTCTGTGGGATACGAGCACCAACTGGTTTCAACTCTGCCCCACCAGGAACTATGCGCAGTGCGACTGGCGCCGCTTGGATCAATGGCTGGCCGCAGCCAAGCATAACGGGATTTCGGAAGTTCTGTACACGTTCGGAAAGACCCCTGAAAGTATCTCTGCCCAGCCTCATGGCGACTGTGGCAATGCCAAGGAAGGGATGTGTTACGCCCCGCAGGATCTATCCCCGGACGGCGGCGGCAGCGATGCCGCATTCCAGGGGTTTGTACGGGCGATCGTCGAGCATAATCGGCATCTCCATCCCGACACCTACGCGCACATTAAGTTCTGGGGCATCTGGAATGAACCTCACGCCAGGCAATTTTGGCGCGGCACCATTCCACAGTTGGTGCGCATGACGAAGGATGCCCGCGAAATCATCAAGAACGCCGATCCCTCCGCGCTGGTATTAACTCCCGAGCCAGCTTCCAACTCTAAACGCGGCAATTTCAACGTCGGCGCCGACTGGCTGGATGAATACCTGTCAGCTGGCGGAGGGGCCTACGTGGATGTGATTGCATTCCACATTTACGCCAACAACAACCAGGGGCATCCTGTCCCAGAGGATGTGGTCAAAATAACGGAGCACATCAAGTCCAGGCTGGCGCGTCACTCGGAAATCGCCGGAAAGCCACTTTGGATGACCGAGGGAAGTTACGGCAGAAGCGACGACACGAACTGGGAAAATCCGGGTCAGGCCTTCGCCTTCCTCATACGATATGAGGTGTTGCTGGCCTCCGAAGGCATTGAGAGATCCTATTGGTACAGCTGGGACGCTCCCTGGGGCACGCTTTCATCCAACGGCAGCGAGTTGCCACAGGCCGGTGCGTACCGGACGGCGCATGATTGGCTTTTAGGCCGCAGGGTGACGAATTGCTCTTCCAAATCGCACCTCTGGTCCTGTGGCCTTGAGGGCCCAAACTTCAAAGGCCGCATTGTGTGGAGCGACGATTACGAAAAAACAGCTGGTTTCGATGCCACCGGCTTCTCAGCGTTTCGGGAGGCAGGTCGCGAACGTGCGCTTCTCGATCCGAAGGCCGGTCGATTGTTGATCGGCAACAAACCGGTCTTGCTCGAGACCGTGACCGGTGGCGCAGACTAGCTCTCCACCAGCGGCAGTAGGGTTTTGGGGCGATCGTGAGTCCCATACCGTCGTTCACCGACAGAAAAATGATTCACAAACAACGCCGCCCCCAGCGTGAGTAATTAGGAGGAGTAATGTTCGGGAGTTTCATATTTAGACCTTTTGTCATCCCAGCCAGGATCGCGATGGCACTGGTACTCATGAGTTTGGGTGTCGCAACCGCTTTTGCCCAGAACCCAGGCCTTAATAACATTCAACACATCGTATTCATCATCAAAGAGAACAGAAGTTTTGATAACTACTTTGGGACGTTTCCCGGCGCCGATGGGGCGACTACTGGGAAAATATCAACCGGAGACGTCATACCGCTGGGTCACACGCCAGACCGTACTCCCCATGATCTGTGTCACTCCTGGTTCTGCGCCACCCAATCGATCGATGGCGGTAACATGGATCGCTTCGATATGGTCTATCAGGGAAATATTAACGGCACGATGCTGCCGTACACTCAATTAACCGAACAAGACATCCCGAACTATTTTGCTCTCGCCAAACAGTTCGTGCTGGCGGATCGCATGTTTTCATCGCTGGAGGGGGCCAGTTTCCCCAATCATTTGTATACGATTGCAGCGGACTCGGGTGGGGTGGTGCAAAATCCCAATGATCCTCTCAATCCGACTAACTCTGGGATCTTGACTTGGGGATGTGACTCCGACAGTGTGACCACGGTTTTGATGGTCGATGACGATGGCGATGTCAGCACGAAGTTTCCCTGTTTCGACATCCCGACATTGGGCGACAGGTTGGAAGCCGCCGGAATTTCCTGGAAATCATATGCCCCCGGCCCGGGGCAGCCTGGCTATATGTTCTCAACCTATGACGCGATTGACCATATTCGGAACACGTCATTATGGGCCGAGCACGTGGTACCGGATACGCAATTCGCAGCCGATGCCTTGAGCGGAAACTTGCCAGCCGTGAGCTGGGTGGTAACCGGATCCGGGAGCGAGCATCCCAATGCCAGTTCTTGTGTGGGTGAAGATTGGACGGTTACGCAGCTCAACGCCATCATGCAAGGGCCGGACTGGGCCTCGACGGCAATCTTCATCACCTGGGACGATTTCGGAGGCTTCTACGATCACGTCCCGCCGCCCATTATGGATCAATATGGCCTGGGCCCAAGAGTTCCCCTTCTCATCATTTCTCCCTACGCAAAGTCGGGATACGTCTCCCATACACAATACGAATTTTCTTCGGTTCTAAGATTGATCGAAAAGCGCTTTGGCCTTCAGTCGCTTGCGACGCGCGACGCCGAGGCCAACGATATGCTGGACAGTTTTGATTTCAGCCAGCAACCGCAGCCACCCCTCGTGCTTCAGACGCGGAGCTGCCCGGTTGTGGCCACCAATAATTTGTATTTTGGCAGCCAGCCACGGGGGACAACCAGCACGGCGCGAGCTGTGACTTTTGGTAACCTGGGAACTACAGGGACTAAGATTTCGAGCTGTAAAATCACCGGTGATTTTGCCATGGTGAAGGATTGCACCGGGCGAACAGTGCAACCCGGTACTGAAAGCCCAATTTTCCTTACCTTCAAGCCTACCCAGGTCGGTACTCGGACCGGCACTCTAACGATCGCCTCTAGCGTGGGTCCGCAGGTAGTGAACCTGAGCGGCATCGGCAGTTCGGTTCAGATTACTCCGGGCACTTTGCATTTCCCCGGGCAAGTGATGAACACCAACTCAGCCCCGCAGACAGTGACAGTGACCAATAACGGGGCATCTCCCCTTACCGTCTCCGGGGTGCTGATCGAAGGTGATTATTCCCGAACCACAAACTGTCTTTCCGCTCCTGTCCCGCCGAGCGGCTCTTGCACGATTAATGTAACTTACACTCCTACCCAGTCCGGGTTGAGATATGGCGCGTTAAATCTGGCATTCACGGATCCCGCGAGCCCTTTCAACGTGAACCTAACCGGATCGGCAACCGGTGTTGTGATTTCGACCGGCAGTCTAAGTTTCGGCGATCAGTACGCAGATACGAAAAGCGCGCCGCAGCAGGTGGTGCTTACAAACCGAGGCAATACGCGACTAAGTGTGGGCCAACCGAAAGTGATAGGCGCATTTACCCAGAGCAACAACTGCGCGGGTGGGTTGGCTCCGGGAGCCCAGTGCACCTTTGACGTGAGCTTCATCCCGCCCACCGCGGGTAAGATGACGGGAACCCTTCAAATCATTGATAGTGACTTCCAAAGTCCGCAATCGGTGTCACTTTCCGGTACAGGGCTGGTTAGCGCCGTGGCGATTTCTCCCAACGTGGTGCAATTCGGAGAGGTCCTAGTAAAAAGTGCAAGCGTGCCCCAGGTGATAACTTTAACCAATAACGGCGGTTCCGCTCTGGCAATTAGTACCATCACCCCCAACGGCGATTTCGGACAAACAAACAACTGTGGTCATTCCCTTCCATCGCTGTCAAGCTGCAACATCACAACAACGTTCACGCCCACCGCGGCTGGATTGCGGACCGGGACCCTCACCATTTCCGATTCCGATTCCAGCAGTCCTCAGTCCGTCAGTCTCAGCGGGACCGCTACCATGATCTCGGTTTCGCCGCGAACATTGTCCTTTGGTATACACACGGTGGGCAGTCCGACCGCTTCGAAAGTGGTCACTGTGAAAAATACCGGAACGGTCCCAGTGAGCATGGCTCCATTGAGCATCGGCGGGACGGATTCGGGAGACTTTCAGGCAACCAGCAATTGTGGGAATTCTCTAGCGGCAGGTGCGACGTGCACGGCTGCTTTACGGTTCACTCCCACAAATGCCGGCGCGCGGACTGCGACCCTGTTGGTGACCGACTCGGATCCCGGGAGTCCGCAACCGGCGAATCTCATCGGCATGGGGACTCTCCTCAGTTGGTCTCCGCGCTTAATCACTAGTCCAACGACACCCGTGGGCAAGACCAGCGCAGCTGTGGCAGTTACGATTAGCAACATCGGCAGCGCCGCCGTTACCATGAATCCCATTACTTTTTCTGGGGCAAATGCGGCGGATTTTGGGCAGACAAACAATTGTGGAAGTAGTCTTGCTGCCAACGGAAGTTGCACAGTCAGCGTGACATTCACCCCTAGCGTTGTAGCTGCCGAAACTGCGGTCATGGCGATGAATGATTCCGACCCTGGCAGTCCGCAGACCGTGAAGCTGAGTGGAACCGGGACCGCGGCCTCCGCAGCGCAAGTTTCACCAAGCGTAGCGGCCGGCCCTTTGGCGGGGAGCGGTATTCAGGTGTTCCCCACCTCGCTGGACTTCGGAAATCAGTCCGTGAACACTACATCCGCGACCCAGGTGATCCAGGTAACGAACACGCAGGACACGCCGGTCACAATCACGAAAATCACAGGAGCCAACGCTTTCGGACAATGGAATAATTGCTCAGGCACGCTTGCGCCCTCCGCCAGCTGTTCTATTTGGGTTCTGTTTACGCCGATCGTGGGTGGCAAAGCGAGCGCGCCGATCTCCATTACGGATAACGCTACGAACAACCCGCAAGGAGTGCCTTGTCACGGCTTTGGCGTTTTGCCTCCACTAAGCGTGTCGCCCGTGCAACTCGTCTTCAGCACGCAGACGACAGGCAGTGAGAGCGCTGGTAAATCGGTGACCATAACCAATAACAGTGCCTCTGCGATTACCATTACAGGCTTTTCTCTAAGCGGAACTGCTTCCGGAGAGTTTTCCGTTCCCTCAGCATGTACGGGGGCGTTGGCAGCTGGAGCCACGTGTACGTTCCAAACGACGTTCACTCCGGAATCGTCTGGCGTCCGGACGGCTACGCTCAATGTAAATAATTCTGCCGGAGGTCTGCCAACCGTAGGATTGATGGGCACGGCGACTTCCGGTGCAGTTGTCCTTTCAGCGAACACACTGAATTTTCCTGCTCAGCAGATGTTGACGACGAGCGCATCCATGCCAGTAACCATCACGAATTCGGGAGTCGTGAGCATGGACATCATTAGCGTCCTTGCGAGTGGTGATTTCGCGCAAACCAATGATTGCCCAACGTCTCTGGCACCAGATGCGAGTTGCACCTCTTGGGTGACTTTTTCGCCCTCAGCCTCAGGTCAACGAAACGGCCACTTAACTTTCAACGACACCGGAGCAGGTAATCTGCAGATAGTCAGTCTGAGTGGTTTAGCGACCACGCCTTCAAGCACGGTCACGGTATCTCCGCGCGTTGCCTCAGTAACGCGCACGCAGACAAAACAGTTTCGGGCGACCGTGAATGGGGTATCCAGTACGCAGGTGAACTGGCTTGTCGACGGAGTTGTGGGTGGCAACACCAGCGTCGGGTTTATCTCATCTTCGGGGCTCTACACTCCACGTCTTGCCAGCCCGCCGGGTGTACATATCATAACCGCTCAAAGCCAGGCAGACACCTCTCAGCGGGCCAGCGTGCCCATAACCATCACCAACTACGCCGGCACATTCACATTTCACAACGACACTTTTCGGACCGGGCAAAACCTCAATGAAGGCGTGCTGACCACCGGGAACGTGAACCCAGCGCAGTTTGGGAAACTTTTTTCTTATCCGGTAGATGGCTACGTGTATGCGCAGCCACTGTATGTTCCAAACGTGAGTCTTCCCAACCTGGGAACGCACAACGTCGTCTACGTGGCAACCGAACACGATAGCGTCTATGCGTTTGACGCCGATGGACAGTCGACCAGCCCTTTGTGGAAGGCGAGTTTTATCGACCCAGCGAATGGAGTTACCAGTGTTCCGGGAAGCGATGTAAACATAGACGGTTGCGAAAGTATCGGCCCTGAAGTCGGCATTACCTCAACCCCGGTGATCGATGCGGCGCACGGTGTCTTATATGTTTTGGCCAGAACTAAAGAGCCGGTCGGTGGGAGACTGGGCTGGGTGCAACGTTTACATGCTTTGGACATCAAGACGGGTGCCGAGATGGCCAACAGCCCGGTCAAGGTTACCGGTACTCAAGCGGGCATAGGACAGGGCAACACTAAGAATGTAATGCGGTTCGACTCTCGCTTTCAGAATCAGCGCGCTGCGCTGCTTCTGTCCAACGGCATTGTCTACATAGCTTTTGCCTCATTGTGTGACAAGGGGCCGTACCATGGCTGGATTCTTGGATACGATGCGAGTACCCTCGCGCAGATGAACAGCTACATGACTACCCCGAACGGACAACGCGCCGGCGTCTGGCAGTCTGGAGGCGGACTAGCGGCCGATGGGAACGGGAACGTCTACTTCATCACTGGCAATGGTACTTTCGACGCGGACAGCGGTGGGGCGGACTACGGTGACAGCTACGAAAAACTTAACTTCAGCAGCGGTGCTGCCACGGTCATCGACTACTTTACGCCTTACACGCAAGCAACTCTGGGCGGGGTACTCGATCTAGACCTGGGTGCCGGCGGACCGCTTCTTCTACCCAGCGCGGACACGAAGCCCAAACAATTGATCTTAGGTACCGGTAAAGACGGAGTTCTTTATCTGCTGGATCGCACTAACATGGGTAAGTTCAACTCCTCGGACAATAACCAAATCGTTGAATCCATACCCGGCGTTGCCAAGAACGGTCTGTGGGGCAAGCCGGCTTACTGGAACTCGCAAGTCTATCTCTGGGGCTTGGGGGACGTTTTGAAAGCATTCAGACTCGACCGCGATCTGCTTTCACTCGACCCCGTGGCTCAGGCGACACAAACCTCGTCATATCCAAGTCCGACTCCGGCGGTATCATCGAACGCAAACACCAACGGTATAGTGTGGGCCGTTAAAACTGGTTTCTGGAAGAGTGGAGGACCAGCGGTTCTCGAGGCCTATGATGCCGCTAATGTTTCCTGGCTCCTGTATGCCAGCAACACTCGCGCCACACGGGACCAGGCGGGGCCAGCCGTGCGTTTCGCGATCCCTACGGTGGCAAATGGGAAACTGTATTTAGGTACTCAGACGGAGCTTGACGTATACGGCTTGCAACCTTAGACCCTCCAAACACCAATCCTGATCGACTTTCGAGTCATTTAAGATCCTGCTTAAATCAACCCATCACCGTTACTTAGGTGCAATTGACCAGCCTCATTTAGTTACCACATGGACCCCCCCGCGCACTAGCCGACGACGGTCGTCAACTATAATTGCCGTGGCACAGAGTGAGCCAAGATTAACGAACTTGCGACCCCCCGGTCGCCCAGAATCGATTTATGCCCAACGACAGTCTGGCTGTGCAGAAAACTTGCGGAGTGATCTGTGTCGCGCTAGTGGTTTGTGGAGCGCTGTTTTCTGAGGGCTGCGGCAGTTCCTCATCGCTATCACACTCCCAGCAGCCCCCGCCGCCCGCGATAGAGTCGGCATCTTTTTTTGGAATGAGTGTAAATCGCTCCAATGACGCATGGCCCACTGCGGTGGGTGCCCCGTTCGCCAGCTGGCGCACCCTCGGATCTCACGGGCTGTTGTGGGCGGCCATGAATCCTTCGGACGGAGCCTACGACTTCAGCACCTTTGACCAGTTCATGGCAAGTGCTCAGGCAGGGGGCCAGGATGTGATGTTTACAGCCTTCGCTACCCCCTCGTGGGCGTCGGCCGCGGGTAGCAAATGTGTGTCGGCCGGCAATCCCGCAGGTTGTTTAGGGCCACCAAACGCCACCTGTGCATTTGACCAGCAGGATGGGCCCGGTCTCTGCGACCCGCCGACCGACATTCATTGCAACGGATCAGGAACAGACCAGCACTTTATCAACTTCATAAGCGCATTGCTGAAACACGTTGGCCCCGGCAAAATCAAGTATTGGGAAATGTGGAATGAGCCAAACGTTGCCAAAGAGTGGAACGCCGAGGCGGACTGCCCGAACACTCCGCACGCTTCTCAGCTAATCCTGGCGCGCATGGCCAAGGACCTGCGGACCACCGTTTTGGCCATCGACCCGAATGCTCGCTTTACCACTCCGGCGGCAACCGGTGGCCCAACCCTAACGTCTGGCTGGCTCGAGAGCTACCTCAAGAACACCAACGGTGGGACCTCCGCAGACATCATTGCGTTTCACGGCTATGTCCAAACCGGTATCTGCCCGATCGGCTGTCCGGTGCCCGAGGACGTAGCCACCGTCGTCGAAGAAGTGAAGACCGTTGCATCCTCGGCAGGACAGCAGAATAAGCCTGTATTCGATACCGAAGGGAGTTGGGGGGCCGTAGCTGGGGTGAACACAATCCTCGACCCCGATCAGCAGGCGGCTTTCTTAGGTCGTTACTACCTGCTGCAATTGGGAGCAGGAGTGTCGAAGTTCTACTGGTATGGATGGGATTTCCTGAGCAGCGGCTTCTTGTATGATCCCAATACCCAATCCCTCGCCCCCTCCGGGGTCGCGTACCAGCAAATCGTGAAGTGGACATCGGGGAATGCTGTCGCACCGTGTGCGCCGACCCTCTCCAGCGTCGGACAGTGGTCTTGCCTCATTGCCAGTTCAAATGGCACCCAGACAGAGGCCATGTGGGACAGCTCGCAGAAATGCGCTGCTGGGCTTTGCACGACGACGAATGTGAGTGTAGCGTCGCAGTTCATTTCCTATACCGATCTAACCGGCCAGACCCATGCGATTAAAAACGGTACGGTTCCACTCAGCGCAAAGCCCATTCTGCTTGCAACGACAAATTGAGACTCCGACTGTGAATGTTCCTCATGGGATAGAATGCATCCGAGCAGTATTCTGCTCGGACTCGGACAGGGTTAGTCGGTGGCAGGTTCCGTGCAGGCCAGACTCCACCGTTTCCGCGTCTACTCCGCCGTTGGTAAGCATGACTCTGATCGAAGTTCTCAACTCGAGCGGCTGCACTGGAACGCAGAAAACGAGTCTTGACGGGCACCGGCACCGATCTGACGGCCGTGAGTTGCCTCCGAGTCCAAATTCAACCCACGGAGCAGAGTGCAAGAATTAGACCAGATCGATGTGGCTTTGCCGGAGTCGCCCGCGCTGGTCGGAATGCGTACGGCTCCCAGAGAAGCCCCGGCGCCGGGAGAAAAGTTGTGCTGCGAAGTCATAACCGACTTTCGTCGTTTGGCGTCGCTCTCGTTCGAGTGGCAGCGTTTGTGGGAGTCCGATTGCCGGGCGGAGATATTCCAAACTCCGGGATGGGCCAAAGCTTGGTGGCGGTCGTATGGCCAGCAATACACGCTCTGTTCGGTAGTGGTCTATGAAGAAGACGAACTGATAGGCGTTGTTCCGTTGGTGAAGCGAGACAACGTCGTTCAGTTCCTCGGTACGCCACAGGCGGACTACGCCGATATCATTTGCGAAGAGAGCCGGGTAACGGAAGTTCTGGCGGCAGCCGTGAGGACGCTGCTGAACTGGTCCGAGGGGTGGAGTGAGTGTGTTCTTCAACACCTGGCCAAACATTCTCGGATCGTGCGCTACCACCAGAAGCTGCCCCAGCAATTGCGGCGTCGTTTGCACCTGGTTCCAACGGAGTGCTATCAAACGATCGTTCTAAGGGACAATCGCGAGGAAGTATTCAAGGAACTCCTGGGAAAGCATCACACCCGACGGCGGCAAAACAAGTTGCACAAAGCGGGTCGAATCCAATTCCGGCACGTGGAAACCAAGGTGGAGGCGCAAGAGTATCTCAGCGATTTTTTCCGTCATCACATTCGCCGGAGAGCGGTGATTGGAAAGAAGAGTTCGTGTGCAAGTTCCGAGTTTTGCAACTTCTTGCGAGCTCTAGTCGATGAAATCGAACCGAGCGATAGGCTTCGATTCGGGGTTCTCGAACTCGACTCCTCTGCTTTGGCATGGGCTCTGGGATTTCGGGTGAATGGCAAGTTCTTGCTCTACCAGCACACATTTGACGTAGACGCATGGGACTACTCTCCGGGAGAAGTCCTGTTGTTGAATCTTCTCGAGTACGCCAGAGAGAACATTACACGAGAATTTGACTTCGGCAAAGGCCAGGAAGCGTACAAGAACCGCTTTGCCAACCATACCCGTGAAACATTTTCTCTGTTTATCGAGCGACCAGGTTGTGGGGGGGAGATGCATGGATTGCTGCGTGAAACCCAGGGGTCTGTTCATCGGGCAGTAGGTACGCTGAAGCGGGCTGTGAAAGCATACCGCCCGGCGTTGCGCCTTTTTCGATCGTTTCACACGCGGACCAGGGAGGCTCTGAGCAGCGCTCGGCAGCCCAGGAAGAATAGGGCGCTGCTAAAATACTTTGGGGATCTTGCCTCTCAGCTCTTTAACAAAACTTTCACGGGCAACCGTAAGTTTGACGTATTTGTCTCGAACAGAGACATGGAACCAGATACTGAACATCTTGTCAGCGCTGCCGGCAATGAAAATGAAGAAGTAAGCATTAAGATGGGACGCCTTGGCGATCTGGTGGATGTGGCTTTGGAGTGTCCGAATATGCTCGCCTTGAGTCAGATCCAGCAGTGCCGGCAGCGCTTGAAGCGGGGCGACCGAGTCTACATCGTACGTCACAATTCCCACCCCACTCTGCTTTCTTGGATCGTAACGAATATACCCACAAACGGTCTGGACACGGCCCTAAAAGAAGCGGCCGCCTGTGATAGGCCCGCAATATTGATGAATGAGTGCACTTCCGAGTCGCGGTTGGACAGTCCGACACCGTATCGACAACTACTGTCCCTTCTGAGAGTTGAGGCGGCCAGCAAAAAATCGGTGCTCATAGTCCACTGTCGCTGGGATCAATCAATGCTTCGGAGTGAGCTCGAACGTCAGGGTTTTCTGCCAACAAGTCAGAGCGTCAAGGGCGTAGGGCGCTCTAGGTAGATCAAACCGTTTTTTGGGTTGCGGCGAGCGACAAATCTAAGACCCCGCAGAGCCCGATCTCGATCGCGGCGGGCGGCCAACCGATCTGCATCTCTGACGGCTAGTGGCCCGCTCCTTTCTATTCTAAAAGAACACGAAACTTAAATTGGGAGGTTTTTCCATGAAGTCGAAACTGCCTCGCTCTCGGTGTATTCAAAGGCCTGTAATGGCTGGCGTGCTTCTCACCCTGGCGACGGCGTTGCTTATCACCCCCGCTCGATTCACGCATTCCATCTTCATGCCTTGGGGACCAGCAAACCAAAGCGCAGAGTTAAGGAGCTCGGAATCGACACCTCGCTTCGTAACCCGAACTGAAGATCCAAAGCCCCCCTCTGCTCCGTCCAGGCAGCAAGGTCAGAAGCCCCAATCCGGGAACCTGCACCCGCAGACGACCTACGCGCAACTGCCCTTAAGTTTCGAAGCCAATCAGGGTCAGACGGACCGCGGGGTGAAATTTCTGTCACGAGGCCGGGCGTACACGCTTTTTCTTATGTCCGATGAGGCAGTGTTGTCGCTGAAGAATTCGGAGGTCCGCAGTCCCAAGGTGGATCGCTTCTTGGGTACAAACCATCGGACATTAAAGATCGACAATAAACAACCGCGAATGGCGAAATACGGAGAGCCAAACGATACCTTCTTGACGATGCGAGTCATAGGAGCGAGCGCTACGGCGGAGATGAGAGGGCTCGATGCTTTTCCCGGAACGAGCAATTATTTTATCGGGAGAGATCCAAACAAATGGCGGACCGGCATTCCGAACTATGCGAGGGTCCAGTGCAAAGGCATCTACCCCGGAGTGGACTTGGTATATTACGGCAATCATGGACAGCTCGAGTACGATTTTGTGGTTGCACCCGGTGCCGACCCCAACCGAATCAGGCTTATGATCACGGGCGAGAGAGATTACAAGCGGCCCTACAACGTCGCCAACGTGTCAGTAGCCGGTAAATCCCTGGAGAAGTCAAGCCGCGAATGGTTGCCGCGGATCGATTCGCGAGGCGATCTCGTCATCCGCAAAGAAGACGGCGAGGTTCGTTTCCACAAACCCCTCATTTATCAGCCAGCCCCGGATCACGAACAAGTGTTGTCGGTAAAAGAGCAGGAATCGGATTCGTCAGCCCGAACCCCGATTCAAGGCCGTTACGTGTTGAAGGCCGACAATGAGATTGGGTTCGAGGTTGCAGCCTATGATCGCAGCCGGCCCTTGGTGATCGACCCGGTTTTGAGCTATTCCACGTACCTCGGCGGCAGCGGCGATGAGGGTGGACTCGGGATAGCTATTGATTCGGCGGGCGATTCCTACGTAACGGGAAATACGACCTCGTCGAACTTTCCGACACAAAACCCCACTCAGCAGACCTATGCAGGCGGTCTAGATGATGTCTTTGTGACCAAATTCGATCCCACCGGTACCACTCTTATCTACTCGACTTACCTGGGCGGGAGCGCTGATGACGTCGGCGAGGCAATCGCAGTAGACTCAGCCGGCAACGCCTATGTGACCGGATACACCACTTCGACGGACTTTCCTACTATGAATGCTTTTCAGCCGTTGAATGGCGGAGCCTCCGACGCGTTTGTGACAAAAATCAACAGCACGGGAGGCCTCGTCTACTCTACCTATCTCGGAGGCAAAAGTAATGACATCGGATATGGCATCGCTGTGGATTCATTGGGCCATGCCTACGTTGCGGGTCAGGCGGGCTCGGGAAACTTCCCGAAGAAGAATGCCTTCCAATCGCGCCTTGGTGGGGCCACCGACGCGTTTGTGACCAAATTCAACTCCGCCGGCAATGCTCTCATGTATTCCACCTATGTGGGGGGTGTAGGTGCGGACCGCGCTTACGCGATCGCCGTGGACTCTTCGGGTAGCGCGTACTTGGCGGGTTCGACGAATTCAACCAACTTCCCCACGAAGAATCCCCTCCAAGCCGCCTTGGCGGGCTACAGCGATGTCTTTGTTACGAAACTCAACGCCACCGGCAATGCTCTGGCTTACTCCACCTACCTGGGCGGCAGTAGCAGCGAGTCTCCGAGCGGGATCGCGGTGGACTCCGCAGGGAATGCATACGTGGCAGGGGGAACGCAGTCGAGCGACTTCCCGACGATGAATGCTTTCCAGGCGACTAAAGCTGGCAACCACAATGCCTTCGTGACTAAATTGAATCCCACTGGCACAGCCTTGATTTTCTCCACTTATTTGGGTGGAAGCAGCCACGATACTGGAGGTGGCATAGGAACGGACTCCGCGGGGAATGTTTACGTGACCGGATACACGTTATCGCTCAATTTTCCCACCAAGAATCCTATGCAAGCGCATTCGGCCGGCAACTGGGATGCTTTCGTGACCAAGTTTGATACCACTGGTGCTTTAGTCTATTCCACCTACCTTGGTGGCAGGCACATAGACTGGGCATACGGCCTGGCCGTGGACTCTTCTGGGAATGTGTACGTGACGGGCGGCACACAAGCGATCAACTTCCCAACCAAGAATGCCTTCCAACCCGCAAATGGTGGCGGCTACGACGCCTTTGTGGTGAAGATCGCCCCGTAATGATGACTATCGCGCACGGCCGAAAGCGGCTATCCGCGGTAGTAATTTGAGTTGTGGAGAGTCCAGGGCCGCGGGTGAGTTCGCGTCGAAGCTTCGGCCGAGCCGGTTTTCCAATGCGCGACTATGATGCCAAACGGCCACGCCTATCGGTCGATAGCGAAACATTGGTCACCGCTCGCTGCTGGCGCAGTTCGGCGCGCATGACTATGCTCTCGCTCGATAATGGCCTGCGCGCCTGCGTTGAATACCGATGGCGCGGGCGGCGAGTCGAGGTCGCGACCAAATCAAATTCCACCGCACAGACTTCCCCCTTCGTTTGGGCGGGGCGCAATACCTTCATCTTGTGGCTTTCTCGCGCACGGGACGTTCCTGATTGCTTGCCCTTGTCTGGTAGACGGGTAGACGGCGCAGGGACGAAATGAATCGCATCGAGGAACTTAAAGAATCGACGACGCCCCGAGGTGACATTCAGGGATACACACCCGGCCTGCGGGGAACTGTCTGTTTTAACAGTCCCCGCAGGCCGCGTGTCAATTTATTGCAAGAGAATGGGTTTGTATCCAACCGTGATCTGGTGATTGGCTGGAAGAGGGTAAGAATTACCAGCAAGGTCTCGATAGCTGGTGTAAGAGCTTGGAGCCGTGAACTGTTGGTTGGTTAAGCTCCACACAGCATCCGCGGGACTACCATTCGGCAGAGTGAAGCCACAATCCCAAGTTCCACTGGAATCTTGCGCACACGGGCTGGTTAAGATCGATCCAATCATCCAATTGGCGATTTCACGGTAAGCTATTCCGGCACTATTGATGCCAGTTGCCGGATCCCAAAGGGTTCCCCAACCTGAGTTGTCCCAGCGATACCAATAGAATCGCCTTACACCCAGGGAGCGCAAGATCAGATAAGAACGGGCGACAAACGCCGCCTGCTGGTCCGGATCAGGAAGGTCGGTGTTTCGGCCCCATCCTCCCTCAGTCGCCCACAACCGTTTGTTCTGCTGGCCATAGGTGGCCATCATCTGGCGGATGCACGAAACCTCATATACGAAGTTTTCGGGAGCATCGGCGCCGCCACTGTATGCGATGTAGGCGTGGAAACTCACGATATCAATGTACTGTCCCATGCCAGCTGCAAAATACGGGCTCATCGTGTTAGCTGCGAAACAGCCTCCGGATGGGCCCGTGCGGTAGTCCGAGCCGGGAGGAGACAGGATCTCGGCTCTTGAATCTTGAGCTTGCGTGATTGCCTGGAGGTCTTTCGCCATCCTCACCAGCTGCGCTGGCGTCCCGCTGAAAGTCGGTTTGAACATGGGCTCATTCCAAACCTCCCAATATCTGATGCGGCCGGCAACATGTTGTGAGAGTGCGGTGACGAAGTCTTTCCAGTGCTGGTTGGTTCCCGTGCCATCGGCGTTTAAATCGTTTGGTGGTTCACACGACCCTGGACCAACATGGCAATTGGAGTTGTTTGGATTGGCCGCCGCCCATCGAGGGGTCGTCTGAAAAGAGTAAATCACGTCGCTGCTGATCACACCGTTGATCTGGAACTTAGCCAACCATAGGTCGAGAGGAGCAAAATCATAAACACCCGGCGCCGGGTTGAGCTGCGCCCAAGTGGTGTGGGTATCGAGTAGCCGTATGCCCGCGAACGGAATTGCAGGCCAAGCTTCCCGATTCGCTACACCCGAACTCGTATGCATACCAAAATAACGAGGGCCTATGAGCTGTGGGTTCGGTGCGGTCTGTGCGTACTGCAGTGAAGTAGCGAATAAGACGAAGAGGGCTAATTGCCCAACACAAACAATCCTTTTCATGGTCAAACTCCCAGGGGAACGATTTTCCTTCCAGCTACTAAGTCCGACGATCTGCATTGGGACGAAGTCCGCTCACTCGGAAGTGGGCAGTCACGGCGTTCTAGTTGTCGATTAGAGCGCACCGGCGTAATGTGCGCGAGTTACCGAAGACTTACAGCTAGTAGCGCGGCGGGACAGACCTATGAGCTGCCCTTCTGACCATGGATTCGAAGTGGGAACGTGATACGCTAGCCTGGAGGCACGCCCACCCCCATCGAGAGGTAATCCCGAGGAGGGTTTAAGTTCGTCTACCGCACCCCGCGCTGGTTCACAGATCAGTTGTCGGCGGTGAAGTCAATTTGGTGTCCGATTGCGGGGTACCTGGGAAGAACCGCCGTACGCACCCGAGAGTTGGCACCATTGGGCTCCCCACATCGAGAGAAGGTAAATGTTGAGCCCGCGGTTCTCCCGCCGAGTCGTGCTCTCAGGATATTTGACATCCGTCACTCAAGCGTTGTGTCGGATCGGCGGCGGCACTTTCCAGCAAGAGCGTCAACTCCTCTAAGGTGTGACGGATCATGGTTGCGCTGAAAAGGTCAGGGTTATATTGGGCGCGGCCAATGATTCCGTCCGCACGATCGCTCATCTCGAGGTACAGGTCCCATCTCGCTCCGCCGCTCTCGACGTCCATATAAGTCATGCTCCAGCCCGACGGAAGCTGCGGTATATCCGGTGCAACCGAGAGCGCGACCGTGAATAGAGGGCTACGAGCAGGATCCTGCTTGACTTGAATCCTGTCGGCAACCAGGTCGAGGGGCACATCGTCATTCGAGATGGCGCCCAGCGTCACTTGGCGCATCTGCTTGAGCAATGAGCGGAAACTAGGATTGCCCGATAGGTTTGCCCGCAAGGGCACAGGATTGAGGAAGTATCCCACCAATCGTTGAAACTCTGCTCGTTTGCGGCCCGAAGGTGACAGCGTGCCTATGATGATGTCCTTTTGGCCTGTGCGTAGATGCAGCAACTTCACCAGTCCTGCGAGCAAAATCATGAACAGTGTCACGCCTTCGCGCCGCCCGAGAGCTTTGAGAGAAGCGCTGAGTTCTCGGCTCAGCTGGAATGAGTGCAATGCGCCGCGATATGTCTGCCGGGCCGGCCTCGCAAACTCGTCGGGCCACTCGAGGACGGGCAATTCTCCAAGCAGCTGCTTTTGCCAGTACGCCAATTGATTCTGCATTACCTCATTCGTCAGGCTGCGACGCTGCCAGAGGGCAAAGTCAGAATACTGAGCCTCGAGCTCCGGCAAAGGAGAAGGCTCGCCGACAGCAAAACTCTCATAGAGGGTGCTCAGCTCCGTGGGGAAAATGTCGAAAACCGTAATTCCGTCAACAACGCTCTGGTGAGCGGTCAGATACAGGCGATGCTCCCTTTCATCGAACGTAACCAACCTGGCCCGCAATAGCGGCCCGTGGCTGAGATCGAAAGGCTGGGCGGCGTCCCGGGTTGCCAAATCCAGTGCTCTGTTCTCCCGATCGCTTTCCGGTAACGTGCGAATGTCACTGACAGGCAATTTGTAATCAGCAGGTGCGGCATGAACAACCTGGACTGGCTGTCCCTGCACCACCTCGAAGGTCGTGCGCCAAATTTCGTGCCTCCGGATTATTTCCGCAAAACTTCTTTCCAGCGCTCGAATGTCGCAAAGGCCGTGGCGGTGAATCGTGATGGATTCGTTGTGGAGCGGCGCCAGTCGGGCCGCCGTCTGGTCGAGCCGCCAGACCTGCTCCTGAGAAAAGGAGAGCGGCAGCGGACCTTCCGGGATAGTACGACTTCTACCAGACGATGCGGCGGGTCCGGCAGGTGCAAGGGCACCCCGTTTCTGTATCTCAAGCAGTCTCTGCTTAGCGTCTGAAAGGTGGGCATCCTTGCTCATGCAGAGATCCGACTGTTCATTTCAACTTGTTGATTTCAACTTTGGGATGCATGAAATCTGACAGGTAAGGCGGTGAGGCCCCGGAGGCCCAAGTTATTTCGCCAGATCAGGCGTCCTGGCTCCAAGTCGAGATCAGGCAGACGAAGAAGAATACCTTCGAGCGCTTCCTGGCCTTCCACCCGGGCCAGCGCCGCGCCGAAGCAGAAGTGAGCGGCATATCCAAAGGCGAGGTGCCGATTGTCCTTGCGACCGATATCAAACCGGTCGGGATCGGGGAAGCGCTGCGGATCGCGGTTGGCCGCCGCCATCACCGCCATGACCGCCTGCCCCTTGTGTATGGCTCGTCCCCCCAATTGCACATCTGCCGGAGCTAATCGCCCCGTGTGTTGGCTGGGGCTCTCGTAGCGCAGCATTTCTTCTATCGCCTCAGGGATCAGAGAAATGTCCTCCCGCAATCTCTTCATTTCTGCCGGATTGCGCAACAGAGAGAGCACACCGTTGCCGATCAGATTGGTCGTGGTCTCCTGACCTCCGACCATAGTGACGATACTGTTGGCGACAACTTCTTCCTCAGTCAAGCGATCGCCATCCACCTCTGCGGTCATGAGGGAGTGAACCAATCCTTCTTGGGGCTGATCTTTCTGGCGGCGAATGCTCTCCCGAAAATAGGCTGTCATATCTTGCACGGTACGGAGCATTCGCGGGGCGTTTTCGGGATTGTGCTGGAAGTTTCCCAGCATCTCCGCGAAGTCGGCGGACCAGTCTTTGAGTTGGTGACGGTCGCCTAGCGGAACGCCGAGCATCTCAGCGGTGACAATCCCCGGCAGAGGTTCCGCCAGGTCGCGAATGATGTCCATCTGTCCCTTGGCCTGCACCGCATCCAGGTGCCGGTTTACGATCTCCCGAATGTGCGACCGCAGCACAGCGACCCGCGCCGGACTGAAGGCCTGGGAAGCCAGACTCCGCAACCGCGTATGAGCTGGCGGGTCCATGAAAAGCATCTGCTTCACCATCAGCTGGGCGATCGGGCTCATTTGCGCCAGTCCCATGGAATTCAGTTTTTCCGGCGTATGGGTGCGCTCTGCGGAGAAGGTGTGCAGGACCTCCAGCACATCCGCGTAGCGAGTCACCACCCAAGTGTGAAGGAAAGCGTCCCAATGCACCGGATCTTCGGTGCGCAGACGACGAAACAGAGGATAGGGATTGGCCAGCACCTCCGGGTCGAGGAGATGATACAGACTTAGGGCGCTGGTTCCCGTGCTTCTCGAAATCGCACCGTCGGTAGAGGCGCTCATAGCGAGGCCTAATTCGTGTTTAGCTCGAGCAAGCGTTGCACCTCATCTTCGCTCATCGCTTCGACCTTGGTCACAAGCAGCCGTTCAATTTCCGCTGCGAGATTTGCGACGGTGCGGAGATCGAACAGCCTCAGCAGTGGGACATCCACGCCGAAGGCGTCGCGTAAGCGGGCGATAAGCTGGGTTCCGAATAACGAGTTGCCCCCGAGATAGAAAAAGTTCTCGTTCACACCCACCCGCTCCAAGCCTAACAGCCCCGCCACAATCACACTCACTCGCTGTTCCGTTGGGGTGTGGGGACGAAGAGAGGCTTCCTCCCGGAGTATGTTCTCATCGTTGGCCGCGGGCAAGGCCAACCGATCCACTTTTCCATTGGTTCCAACAGGAATAGCGTCGACAAGCACAAATGTTGCCGGAAGCATATAGTCCGGCAATTCCTCAGCCAGGAAATCGCGCAACTCACCGATCGACGGGGAGCCGGCCCGGGGCACGATATACGCAATCAGTTGTTTCTCTCCTGTAGTATTTTCCGCCGCTATGACCGCGGTTTCGCGAATGGCGGAATGCCTCCGCAGAGCACTGACGACCTCGTTCAGTTCGATGCGGTAACCGCGAATCTTCACTTGGTCGTCCACGCGGCCATGGAAGGCAATCTGGCCGTCGGGAAGAGAGCAGCCCAGGTCGCCGGTTCGATAGAGCCTGGCTCCGGCAACTGCACCGAAGGGACGCTTTACGAAACGTTCTTCGGTCAAAGCAGAATCGTTGAGGTAGCCCCTCGCCAGCCCGGCGCCACCAATGTAAATCTCACCCAGTTGCCCGGCCGACACCTGCTTCATCTTGTTATCAAGAATGAAGATCTCAGTGTTATCGATCGGGCGGCCGATGGGCGGAAGCCGATCGCTGCCCTCCTGCGGGAGGACGGTTGCCGAAGTCGCTACCACCGTGCACTCCGTCGGTCCATAGTTGTTGACCAGACTGAAGGGGAGGTTCTTCGGGGGATAACGGTGCAGAGTATCGGCGCCGATTAGCAGCACGCGCAGAGAAGACGTCTCAGGCCAGGTGAGCTCTATCAGCCGGTCGGCTAACGGAGTGGGAGCGAAACCGATCGTGATCTTTTTGCGCACCAGCCAGTCGCGCAACAATTCGGGTCCGGTCCGAGTCTCATCGTCCACCAGATGCACGCTGGCTCCGGTAACAAGATACGGCCATAGTTCCCAGCCTGCAGCGTCGAACCCGATCGATGCCAACTGACTGGCACGATCTCTCGGCGTCACGCCGAAAGCATGGGTATGCCACTCGACCAAATTCAACAAGTTGTCATGGCCAATCGCCACCGCTTTGGGCGTCCCGGTTGAACCCGACGTATAGATCACATAAGCCAAATGCTCGGGAGCAACACGAACCGGCAGTTCTTCTGAGGGATAGGAACTTATTTCGGAAGCGCTGCGATCAACCACAACCAGTCTTCGCGCGTCTCCCGCCAGCGATCCAATTACACTCGACTGGGTGACAACCACCGAGACCCGGGCCCTGTTCAACATCGTGTTCATGCGCTGGATTGGCGTCTTGGTTTCGAGCGGAAGATACGCGCCACCTGCTTTGAGGATTGCCAGGGCCGCAACCGGAAAATCCACCGACCGTTCGAGGCACAACCCCACGACACTTCCCTGGACTACTCCGAGACTCCGCAGGTGATGCCCCAGACGGTTCGAGCGATGCTCCAATTGCTCATAGGAGAGACGGCTGGAACCATCGTCTATCGCCAAAGCCTCGGGCGTGAGCGCGGCCTGATGGGACACTAAATCAGGCACGCAAAGGGTGGAGGGTGCGGCCTCTTGGACCGCACCGTTGCCAAAGATTGATTGCTCATTGTTGATCATACTGGTTGCTCGCTACTCCCCCTGCTGAATGACAGTTGCTTCCGACAGTGAATGTGACGGTTTGAGGCCTGTTGCTTCAGGGGGGGAGCCAGAGCGTTTACCTCAGGGGCATAAAGACGAAGCGTGCCCCTTTCCAACTAGTGACGGCATTATAAGTCAGGTTGGACGATAAAGTCTGGAAAATTCTCTGGCCGGAGGGTTATTTTATCCGGAGGCTGGCCGCGGTGGAAAGAGGCAATCGTGGTACCCAGCCCTACCTGTGCTATAGTGGCGCTCGACGTGAGCGGGAACCCGACCTCTGCCTTCCAGCCGTGCTCGGCTGGGGTTTTCAATAAAAGAAATCCTACTCGAGACGTTAGTCTCGGCGGTTCCTGCGCCAGGAAGTACCGTTGATGAGTGCCGATTCCCAAACTCAGTCGGGTGCGGTCCCCAGATCCTCGAAATCTCCGAGGTTGCGTGAGGTTCGCTTTGAGGATTATTGCCAAATGGCCGCGCTAACAGCGAAGTTCCACCTGCAGACCGAGAGCTATCCGGGATGGATGCATCTTTGGACGAACAATCCGGCGTATCGTGAAATCAAGGATCAGTTTCCGATCGGGTGGGTGCTGGAGAACGGTGATGGCGTCATCTCTGGCTATCTCGGCAATATCCCCCTGCATTACGAATTGGAAGGCGAAAAACTGCTGGCCGCCACCACCCGCGCTTGGGTTGTGGATACGGCTTATCGCACGTATTCGCCGTTGCTCCTGGGGACGTATTTCGAACAGCGCAAGGTGGACCTGTTCCTGAACACAACCATAAACGCCCAGGCTGCGCCCGCCTACGCCATTTTTCAGGGCATTCAAGTGCCTGTGGGGGCTTGGGACAGAACGCGATTTTGGATTACGAGTCCGCGAGGCTTCACGGAAAGCCTGTTGCGAAAAAGGGGCTGGACCATGGCCGAAGCCCTGAGTTATCCACTGTCTGCAGCCATACTTCTGCGTGATCAATTCAGGAGTGGGCGGTTCCAGGAATACGGGAACAATGTTACGGTGCGCCCATCGGCCGGTTTCGATGATCGCTTCGACGTATTCTGGGCGGATTTGAGAACAAAGAAGCGCGACGTGTTACTGGCGGTTCGCAGCCGGGAAGTGTTGCAGTGGCACTTCGAGTTTGCGCTGCTTCAAAACGCCGCGTGGATCTATGTAGTGGAAGGCAAATCCGGTCTTTTGGCGTATGCGGTATTTGTCCGCCAGGACAATCCTGACGTCGGGCTCACCCGCGTGCGCCTGGCCGATTTTCAATGTCTGGAGCAGGAAAACGCCTCGAGATTCCAGACCGCCATGCTGCAGGCGGCACTCGATCGCTGCCGGCAAGAGTCAATCCACATGCTTGAACTGATTGGTCTCTCTGAGCAGATGGAAAGAGAAGTGGAACGGGCTTCTCCGCGACGTCGTTCATTGCCCAACTGGAGATTTTGTTACAAAGCAGGAGATCCGGTGCTGGCCAAAAAGCTGAAAAGTGCAACGGCCTGGGAGCCCTCGCTTTTTGACGGGGATTCCAGCTTTTAGTGCAGCAAGATCAAAAGCAATTCAAGACGGAAGCTCTGCTCCGTGTCCTACCCCAGATCTCCGAGCCGAGCGACAGCATCGGGGATGCGGGTCTGCAGCCACAAGTTCACGGGTCGGCTTTCCCTGCTGGCAATCTGCCCCCGGGGGCAGAACGGGCTTTCGGTCAGGGTACTCTTAACGTCAGTGTTACCGTCCGGGTTAGGTTTCCGCTGTTGGCAATGACGGTGAAGGCATGCTGTCCGGCGGGAGTTGATGCACTGGTGGTGACTGTCAGAAGCGTGCTCCCGTTGGTGGACAGGCTGGCTGGACTGAAGCTGGCGTGGGCCCCGGCTAGCGACGAGACGCCATCCGTTCTGAGACTCACGGTGCCGGTCATGCCGCCCAATGCGATCGTTCTCAAGTTGAACACAGCCCGTCGAGTAGAGTCGACGGTTACCCCGGAGGGGTTCTGGCTGAGCAGCCAGTAGTCGGGGCCCTCCGCTCTCGGATTGCATTGCGCAGGCACTGCGGTCTTCGTCCACTTGGATTGAAGATCTTGCACGGTCAGGGCCCGCCATCCGAGAAGGTCAACGTGGTGGCCGCCTCCTTTAATGGGCACAGTAAAACCAGTCGTATTAGACCCGGCATACCAGATGTTGTTGTCGGACTTTAGTGTGTTTACAAACAAGGTCCAGTCGGTCGAACCAAGGTAACCGTCTTTGAAGACCTGCGTGGTCGAACTGCCACTGATGGTGTTGCCAGTCATACTGAGTTTTTCTGTGTACAATTTCGTGCTCGAGCTGGTTTCCCAGTTGGTGACCATGATTCCACCGAGCACACCCGTCATCACGATCTGGTTCGGGAAATTTCCGATGATCTGATTCTTGTTCAACGTAAGACTCGGCGAATCGCGAATGACCAGACCACCCTCAGTGTCCAAACCGATCATTCCGCTTCCACAGAGATAGCTGTTCGAAATCGACGTCGGACCCTGGCCCTTCTCCACCAGGAAGCCCTGCGCATTATTGGCCAGCACGACAGAATTCACACTGATCGTTGCGTTATCTGTGTCAAGGTGGATTCCGTGCGCTTGGTTGAAGTTCACAACGAGGTTTTCGAAGGTCGCGCCGTGGGTCAACATGAACTTGCCGCCACCGGTGTCCCAACCGTAGAATGCGCCCTGTGCCCCTCTCCAGTTGTTATAAGACGCCTGGTCGAAATTCCACAGGCTGCTTTTGACCCGGAAGGTGTGAAAGCCGGTCTGCCCGTTGTGGTTCGCCACGGATTGCTGCACGGTGAAATTCTGGGAATTGTCAAACGACAATCCAGTCGCATTGTTCCAGTAGAAGACATCCTGATCAAACAAGATATTGTCGGCTCCGTACACCTGTACGGCCGAGTGCTGATGGCACGCGTTTGAGTACTGGAATGCAAGGCCGCGTAAGACGATGTTCGAGGCGTTATTGATCGCGAACAAAGTCGCGCGGGTTGCCACTTCCACTTTTGCACTGGCCATGTTCGTGCCCGCTGGGGGACGGACATAAACTTCCGAATTCGCCTCGTTCACATAGAAAGTGCCGGGCTGCATGGCTTGCAGCGAAAGCACTTGAGTCAGGGAGACACCGTTGACGGCCAGCATCTCGCGCCGGAGCATGATCTGCTGCTCGATCGGGGCGGGTGGATTTGCGGCAGCACAGACCCCGTATCGGTAGGGCCAGTGGTGAGTGAAGGTCGCCGCATTCCCGCTGTAAGGCGTCCAGCCACTCCAGATATCCGCCCCCGAAATGATCACGGTTCCGCTGGTGGCCGCTTCCAGAGTAATCGGAAGCGAGGTGCTCCGGCGGCTCTTCGCAACCGCCAGAGCTTCCCGGTAGGTGCCCGGTTTGATGATGACACGACTGCCGATATGGGCGTCGTTGTTGTTGACCGCTTTCGTCACAGCGGCTCCGATTGTCTTCAGAGGTGAGGCCTGCGTTCCTGGGTTGGAGTCGGAACCCTTGCTGCCATCTACCCAGAGGGTTGCGGTTTCCAGACCTTCGTTGATCCTGGCTTGGGCCAACGCCAACCCCGGTAAAGAAAGTACTGCCAATAGTAGGTACGCGACAAAGTGGGGGACCTTCAGCATTATTATGCCTGCCTGATTTGGAAATTTGACAATCTAGAGTCAGAGATGGGAACCGGGTCGCAATGACTACGGGCTGGGTATTCTCGCGGATAACTTTCACCACGCGACGAACTAACCCGACTAAGAAACGAGCACAGCGGCTCCGCTTCTGACCTGTGGGTTGATTGTTGCGCGAGTGAAAGAAGCTAACAAGTCTCAGAGGTACATCTAGAATTGTTGATTAGGTACAATTCACCAATGTTCATTACCTACGTCAATGTTCGTTAACGTACATTCACCAGCCAGACAGAGGTGTCTCATTTCTGGCGTCTGGCGGGAGAAGTCATCGGTGGGATGGAGACCAGGCTTGATCCTGTCAGTGCATCAACTGAAGGCCAGTTCTTTCGCTCGCTGGGTGGCCCTTACCACGGCCTTAATCAACGTTACCCGTAGTTTGCCTTCTTCTAACTCCATAATGCCGTCGATGGTGCAGCCAGCCGGCGTAGTAACCGCGTCCTTAAGCATGGCTGGATGGTCACCGGTCTCCAATACCACTTTAGCGGCGCCTAATGTGGTCTGCGCTGCCAGCAATGTCGCAAGGTCGCGCGGCAACCCTACTTTCACGCCGCCTTCAGCTAGCGCCTCGAGGATGATGTAGATGTATGCAGGGCCGCTGGCCGAAAGACCAGTGACTGCATCCATGTGCTTTTCGTCTACGACTACTGTGCGTCCCACAGCCTCGAACATGCTGCACGCCATGGCTACTTGCTCCGTACTCGCATGAGTGCCCTTGCATAACGCCGTCATTCCAGCCCCGACAGAGCACGGAGTATTGAGCATGGCCCGCACCACCGGGACATTCCCGACGAGACCATGTTCGATCAGTGAAGTTGGCACGGAGGCGGCGAGGGAAATGATCAGCTGCTTGGGGGTCACATAGGGGCTGATTTCTTCAATGACCTCCGCGACGACTTGCGGCTTCACCGCGATGAGAATGACATCGGCTTGCTTGACGGCCTCTATATTATTGGTCAGAACTGTAATGTTCAGCTTGGTGACCAGCGCTTTGGCGCGCTCTTCATGCTGCACGGTGGCGCAGGTGAACCGCGCGGAGAGCAATCCCTTCGTCAGCAGCGTCTGGAGCAACATAGCGCCCATTTTCCCAGCCCCGAGAAGCGTGACTTTCTTACCGACCAGATTTTCCACGAATTGGCCTCGGCTTTCGAACGGATACAGATTCCTGAGCTTGGTTGCGCGGTCGAGCCGCAGCAGATGCGGATTCTTTGCTGCGCTCCATCCATGTCCAAGCGGTGGCGATAATGTCGTGCATAGAGCGGGTGGCTTTCCATTGCAATAAACTCTCGGCTCGTCGAGGATCAGCCACCAGGGCCGGGGGATCTCCAGGTCTGCGCTCCACGAAGTGGCGAGGAACCGGACTCCCGACCACCTTCTCCACAACCGAGATCACTTCCTCGACCGAGTGACCGATACCGGTTCCAACATTGACTGCGAACGATTCTTTGCCGCCAGCCAGATGCCCCAAAGCGTTCACGTGGGCAGCGGCTAGGTCATTCACGTGGATGTAGTCGCGAATACATGTGCCGTCAGGTGTCGGATAATCCGATCCGAAGATTTTCAACTCTGGACCGAGTCCCGCTGCGGCGCGCAGCGCCAGCGGAATCAAGTGTGGTTCGGGTTCATGGAACTCGCCGATTTCCCCGCTTTCATCAGCTCCAGCCGCATTAAAATAGCGCAGGCTGGCGTACCGCAATCCGTAGGCCCGATCGTAGGCTTCCAAGGCTTGCTCAAAGAAAAGCTTGGATACTCCGTAGGGATTTACCGGCAGCCGCGGCGTAGTTTCGTCGATCGGGACTTTGGCTGGCTCGCCGTACACAGCGCAGGTCGAGGAGAAAATGATCTTTTGGACGCCTGCTTCCAGGGCTGCATTTAGGAGGGCAAGACCGCCCTCCACATTATTGCGAAAGTACTTCTGCGGATTGGTCACGGACTCGCCGACATAGGCGCAAGCTGCGAAATGCATCACGGCGTCGGCCTGTCGCATGGCGGACAACAGGCAAGAGCTGTCCAGCAGATCGCCCTGTGTGAGTCTGAAGCCATTTGCGAGAAACGCGTAGCCGGTGGAGAGATTGTCGTAGATGACCACCTCGTGTCCTGCGTGTTGCAGAGCACGGGCCGCGTGACTGCCTATGTAGCCTGCACCGCCGATAACGAGTACGATCACTCAATACCTCTCGCGCGGAAGTTGAGGGAAGCCGGCCGATGCAAAACCGAATCTTGGCAGGACTTCTGAAATGGAAGGCAAGGCGCCCAAAAGGTTATTGTACACACAACACGCACCGCGCGACCCTGCTCCGCGCCCGAGACGGCGCCTTCGACGATTTTCTCCTTCCCCACAGCGATGCCGTAGTCCGCTTGGTCTTGAAGTTGGAAGGCAGTAAGCCGGTGGGTAATAGCGCGCGCAATTTCCGCAACGGTACGACAAGCAGATCGCGCAGCCACGCTCCGGGTTGAGGGGAGACGATCTGGAGAAGTTTCGCCAGGCGAGCTATCATGACCAGATGTTCATGGATCAAGGCGCGACTGTACGTCGGGTCCTGACCATCCTGCCAAATTAATTATATGTACAGCGGTCGAACAGAGGTGCCCTCCCATCAAGCCCACGTGAGATCCTTGATCGTCGAACCGCGCCAGAGCGATTTGCTGCAGGCGTGGGCGGAGACGCCCAAAGGCCCACAGGCCACAGTGGGTCGTCGAACCCTCGTCGCGCTTTTGATTTACCTCAGGTTGCAAGTTGTTAACTTTGCCTCAGGCCACGGGCCAGGGCAAGCGCTTGTGAAGAACGGATATTGACCATGTTGAAGCAGCGAACGTTTACCATGCCAGCGCGTCTGCCACAAGTTCGGACGAGCGGTGCTGACAGGAATGGAATGGAATAGTGTTTTGTGAAAATACTTCTGGTTCATAACGCCTACCAACAGCCGGGGGGGGAAGACGTCATTTTCGAGCAAGAGGGCCAAATGCTCAAGAATGCCGGACACGAGGTGGTCCTTTATCGACGAAGTAACTGGGAGAGTCAGGAGTACCCCGGTATCCACAAAATCAGTCTGGCCAAGGGGGCAGTTTGGGCCTCGGACAGCCGCCGAGATTTAGTACGGCTGTTGCGCGAAGAGAAGCCCGAAATTGTCCATGTTCATAACACTTTCATGATGATCTCCCCGTCCATCTATTCGGCGTGTCGCGAGGCCAATGTGCCAGTCGTGCAGACTCTGCACAACTACCGTTTGCTTTGCCCGGCAGCAACCCTGTTTCGTAAGGGCAAGGTGTGCGAAGAATGCATTGGCGGTTCTCTGTGGCCTAGTGTGAAATATGGTTGCTATCGCGCCTCGCGTCTGACTACCGCAGTTGTGGCTACGATGCTTACGTCGCATCGTCTGCTCGGAACCTGGGAACGTCACGTCACGTGTTATGTGGCGTTGACCGAGTTCTCCCGCGGTAAATTCATAGAAGGGGGACTTCCCCCGGGAAAGATCTTTGTCAAGCCCAATTTCGTCAGTCCAGACCCGTTCGCTCGTACTGGGATTGGCGACTACGCGCTCTTTGTGGGACGGCTTTCTCCAGAGAAGCGGGTAACCACGGTCTTGGCAGCTTGGAAACGCCTGCCTCCCTCCATTCCGATGAAGGTAATTGGCGGGGGTCCGGATCGGACACAATTGGAGGCACAGGCGGCCGAGAGTGGCCTTACCAATGTGCAGTTTCTTGGGCACATGCCGCGGGAGAAGACATTAGCGGCGATCAATAATGCCCGATTCCTGGTTTTTTCCAGTGAATGGTACGAGAATTTCCCAGTTACCATTGCAGAGGCCTTTGCCTGCTGTACTCCCGTCGTCGCTAGCAACCTTGGGGCAATGAAAGAGATCGTCAGCGGTGGTCGCACAGGGCTCTTATTCTCGCCCGGGGACTCGCAAGACTTGTCTCAGAAAGTGGAGTGGGCTTGGAGCCATCCCGAGGAGATGAGGGTCATGGGAATCGAAGCGCGCCGGGAGTACGAATCCAAATATACCGCGGAGAAAAACTATACCCTGCTGATGGAAATCTACCAGCGAGCCCTTGAACGCTTGTGACATTTGCGGAAGCCTTGACCCGCAAATCCTAGCGAATTGAAACCAGAGTCTTTGACTCAGCCCTTCGTCGATAGATCGGGTGTCCCGTCGGCTAGCCGCTAACTCTGAGTCCCCGGGGTTACGCTCGTGATTTGGACCACTGACTCCTTCGTTGCCGGGAATCCACCCCGACGGCGGTCCACTCTTCCGAGGAAAGAACTGGAATGCCAGCCCAGCTTCGAACTGCTCCAGAGCTCCTTTTTCGAGGAATTTCATGAAACCAGTCATCGACCCGCCGGGTAGTGATGCTCGCGATCTTTATCAGACCACGGTTTGTTGCCTGCGATGTGGGCAGAATCGGCCGATATCGACTTTTGCGCATCAGTCGGGAGCCGGACAGTCCCGGCCATGCCATTCTCTACTGCCTCGGGTGCGGACCCGCGGAGTTCATCGCGGATTCCAGTTCTCTTCTGCAAAGCCTGGAATGGTCTCGCTTGACGGCCGGAGGCTGCGATTCGTTAGACGAGGCCGAGGTTCGTGTTTGCCGTATCCACGATCGTCCGCGCGATTGTCAGCGAAGCGGTCGCCGCTGGAGAAGGCACATTGAGCACGTGCAGCATCCTGTCCGACAGTACAAACTGAAAATCGTCCGCCAGAGTGCCATCCCGCTTGAGCGCCTGCGCGCGTACACCGGCATCGCCGGGTACCAGGTCTTCAGGGCACACTTCCGGAACCAGACGCTGGAGGGCGCGCACCAACGCCGGCTTGGAGAAAGAACGGTGGAATTCTTCGCATCCCATCCGCCCATGACGGGAGGCCATTCGCCAGAAACCGGGAAAAGCCAGCAATGACGCAGTGTCTTCGAGCTTGAAATCAGTGCGTCGGTATCCTTCGCGCTTCAACGCTAAAACCGCATTCGGACCAGCATCGACTTTACCGCTGACGCGGCGCGTGAAGTGCACACCCAGAAATGGAAAGCGCGGGTCAGGAACGGGATAAATCAGCGCCCGCACCAGCGACTCGCACGCTGGTGCGAGAGCGTGATACTCGCCGCGAAAGGGAACGATCATAACCGGGGGCTCGTCGCCGGCCATGCGGCTGATGCGGTCGCTGAACAAGCCGGCGCAGTTGATGAGGTAGCTGGTGGAGAAAGCCCCGCGCCGCGTCTGCACGATGATTTCATCGGGTCGGCGATGGATGCCACTGACTTCGGCCGAAGTCAGAATGGTTCCACTCCGCGCGGCCGTCAACTGGGCGTACGTCTCGCAAACCAGGGCGTAATCAGTGACGCCCGTCGAGGCGAGGAAAAGAGCGCCTACACCGCTCGCGTGCGGCTCGATTTCGCGTAACTCTTCGCGGCTGATTCGACGTACTCCGCCGACGCCATTGGCTTCCCCCCGCCGTCGCAATTCTTCCAAGCGGGGCAATTCTTCCTCATTTGTGGCCACGATCACTTTGCCGCAGACTTTATGCGGAATCTCATGTTCGCGGCAGAACGCGATCATCTCCGCGGCGCCCGCAACGCATAGCCTGGCTTTAAGCGACCCAGGTTTGTAATAGACGCCGGAATGGATGACGCCGCTGTTGTGACCGCTCTGGTGGCGCGCAACTCCTTCTTCCTTTTCCACCAGCAGCAGGCGCAGCCGCGGAAAGCGCCGTGTGATCTCCATTGCTACAGCCAGGCCGACAATGCCGCCGCCGATCACCACAACGTTGTAGCGTGCTTCGACCATGAAAGATTGAACCGTTCAGCCCACCGCTGGCAGGTTCGGCGCCGCGTCGCGTGCGCACGATCTCACGCTCGAGCAACCCACCGGAGGAAAGATTCCACCCGAGACTCAGGCTGGCAACTGATCATAGCGGAAATGAGAAGGCAGCCACAGGCTCCGGTGGAACGCGCGCAATCCCACAAAAGCCACAATCGGGGTCGAAGGTTCAATCAATAACCGACTCACTGCGGCCGAGACCTGTACAATCGCTCGTCACCCCATTCTTGATGATGTAGGAATTTGTTCGAGGAATCATGGGCATGCGGACGCTTCGCTGGACACTGCTCGTTTGTCTCCTTAATTTGATCGCGTCACCAGGATTTTCGGCTTCCGGCGCACCGACCGCCGGACGTGAACTTACCGTGGCCGCCGCGGCCGATCTCAACTTTGCGCTGGCGGAAATCGCTGCCAGCTTCAAGAAACAAACCGGGATCACGGTCAAGCTTTCCTTGGGCTCTTCAGGCGCACTGGCGCAGCAGATTCACAATGGTGCGCCGTTCGATCTGTTCTTCTCCGCCGACATGGACTATCCCAGGCAACTAGCCGACGCAGGCCAAGCCGAGGCTTCGTCCCTCTACCGATATGCTATCGGAGGCCTGGCGCTGTGGGTTCCAGCCGATTCGCCTCTCGATGTGGAGCACAAAGGAATGAATGTGTTGTCCGATCCGGCGATAAAGAAGATTGCCATCGCAAACCCGCAGCACGCGCCGTACGGCCGCGCAGCAGTGGCGGCGATGAAACATGTGCAGCTGTACGATCTGGTGTCGGATCGCCTGGTCATGGGCGAGAATATCTCGCAGGCGGCGCAGTTCGTCGAATCGGGAAACGCCCAGGTCGGCTTCGTTGCACTGGCGCACATCACTTCACCTGCGATGCAGGGAAAGGGAAGATACTGGCAGATTCCGGCCGAGGCTTATCCCCCGCTCGAACAGGGCTTGGTGATTATTTCGCGCTCGCGGCGCAAGAAACAGGCGGCAGCTTTCGTGGAGTACATTAAAAGTCCGGAATCGGCAAGGGTATTCAGTCGTTACGGCTTCACGGTGCCGGCGCCGAGCCCCGAAAGGAAGTAGCCTTACTGGTTGAGGCACATGGCTATCGATTGGCAGGCATTTTGGCTCACGCTGCAACTGGCGGCGGTGGTTTCGGCCATACTGTTCGGGTTGGGACTGCCCATCGCCTACTGGATCGCCTTCTCGCGCTGGCGCTGGAAGTTTCTGGTCGAGGCGGCGGTCGCCTTGCCCATCGTGCTGCCACCAACGGTCCTCGGATTTTACGTCCTCGTAGCGCTCGGTTCGCGCAGCCCGTTAGGCCGCTGGTGGCAGTCGCTCACCGGCCACACGCTGGCGTTCACCTTCGCCGGCTTGGTGATCGGCTCGATCCTCTATAGTCTGCCATTTGCGGTGCAGCCTTTCGCGGCTTCCTTCTCTTCCGTCGACCGCAAACTGATGGCGGCGTCGGCCACTCTCGGGGCTTCGCCGTTCCGCACGTTTTCTCGCGTGGTGCTGCCGCTTTCCGTTCCGGGGTTGATCACCGGCATTGCCTTGAGCTTCGCCCACACCATGGGAGAATTTGGCGTGGTGCTCATGGTCGGAGGCAACATCCCCGGCCTCACGCGTACGGTTTCCATCGATATTTACGACAAAGTGCAGACGTCCAACTATTCCGCGGCGAATGAGACTGCGCTGCTTCTGCTGATGCTGGCCTTTGCCATCCTCTCGTTCGTCTACGCCGTCAATCGAAAAGTCTGGATCATCGGCCCTGCGAGATAGACAGGTTTTGGGTGGCGCAGGGCTTCGGGGGTATCTTTAAAGAATTGAAACTGAGATTTCGATGAGCCGCCCGCAAATTATCGAAGACGGCAGCGCGAAGCCGGAAACGTCGCCGCTGCCCGCCTCCGAATCGGGCGCCCGGGAACGCGAAATCATTGACCGCACTCTTCAAGCGCGTTTTCACAAGCGCTTGCTGTCGGCGGAGCAAGAATTCTTGCTCCAGGTCGATTTTGTCGCCGAGCCCGGTTTCACCATTCTGTTTGGTCCATCCGGGGCAGGGAAGACTATCCTGCTCGACAGCATCGCCGGCCTCGCAACCCCCGATGCAGGACGCATAGCGGTGAAACATCGCGTTCTCTTCGATGCTGAGGCCGGCCTCAACCTGCCCGTCGCCAAACGTCAGGTTGGCTATGTTTTTCAGGACCTCGCACTCTTTCCCCATCTCAACGCGGAGCAGAACGTTGCCTACGGGCTGGCACATTTGTCGCGCGCGGCTCGCCAGCAGCGTGCGCTTGCCGTTCTCGATGCCTTGCGCATCGCGCATCTAAGTCAACGGCGCCCGGCGGAAATCTCTGGCGGCGAACGTCAGCGCGTGGCTTTGGCGCGAGCGCTGGTAACTGATCCTTTAGTATTGCTGCTCGATGAACCGCTTGCCGCCCTCGATGCGCGCACAAAATCAGGAATCCTCGACGATCTACGCCAGTGGAACCAGGCTCACAGGATCCCCACTCTCTACGTCACGCACAGCCGCGAGGAAGTGTTTGCGCTGGGCGAGCGCGTTCTGTTTCTGGATAACGGGCAGATCATTGCGCAAGGCACGCCGCACCAGGTCCTAAGCGCACCGCAGCACGAGACCGTGGCGCAACTGGCGGGGTTTGAGAACATTTTTGACGCTCGTGTCGAGGCGCTGCACGCCGAGCGAGGCACGATGACCTGCCGCTTGGCAACCAGCGGAACCGACAGCATCGAACACGCCCAGCTCGAACTGGAGACTCCCTTGGTGCGGGCCGAGGTGGGCACGCAGTTGCGCGTCGGAATCCGCGCCGGGGATATTCTTCTGGCCGTTGTTCCGCCCGTGGGGTTGAGCGCCCGCAACATCATTGCGGGACGACTTGCTTCCCTCGAGCAACGTGACGTAATCGTATGCGCCCGCATCGATTGCGGGGTCAAAATGGAAGTTCATCTGACGCTCGCCGCTCGCGACGCGCTTCAATTGCACCCCGGACGCGACGTCTGGCTGGTGATCAAAACCCACTCCTGCCATCTAATGGCGAACTGACAGTGGCTGCCCGCTACCGGCCAGCACCAATCCGCCAGGCCGACGCGAGCCTGAAGCCGAGGCCGCCGCCTCCTCTACCGGCTCTATCTCAATCACCGCGATCCACTGACCTTTGCGCGATTCTGAAAACACGACCTTACCGCCCAGAATCTGTGCCACCCCTGACGGCGGCACATCGCGATGAAAGCCGAAAAACCGGGTTTTCAAATCCACCCAACTCTTCCAACGATCAAACAACGAATGTGCGGGCGCGTACTTCGTCGAGAAGATCACGGCCACTTCAAAGTTCGCACGCAATTCGGCCGCCGAGATCACTTCGTCGAGAGAGAAATCCTCGACGCGCACTACCTCGACCGGCCGTGTGACGTAGCCCAGCCACGGCCGCGTCAATTCATCCGAAGCAGGCCAGGCCGTGAGCACGCGCGCCGAGGGATACCGCGTCTCCAGGAAATGCGCGCCACCCTCATGCAGAAGGACGTAATCGCGATAGGCAAGATTGTCTTCCGGAGAAAAACCGTACGGAGGATTAAAGAACCACGCTGCGACGAACCCGAATCCGACAAATGCCACCGCCGCCGGCCAAAAACTCAGCCGCCGCCAAAGGGTGGAGACCGCGAGCACGATGACCAGCGGTACCGCCGGCAACATATAGCGCGCCAGCACTGCGCCCCCGATGAGAGCCATCGCCACCAGGTAGGCGGCTATGATGACCAGGAACACCATCTGCACCGGAATCGCAATGCGCGGACGTTCCGCGCCCGAATCCGATTGCGGCGGCAGAAACATGGCAAGCCCCATGGCCAGCGTTAGCATCCAGAGATGCAGATAGCCGAAGGCTTGCCACAGGCGCAATACCAGGGCCAGCAAGAAGCGAATGGGATTAAGGGTGGCTCCGACGTTGTAGCGGAAGAACTCCGGGTTGCCAAATACGTACCCTGTCCGCGCGTAGTGGTACGCGTACCAGAGTGTCAGCGCCAGCAGCGGCATCAGCAGCGGGGCAATCCAGTTCGAGCCCCGGAGCGCAGATTCGTGATCGAAGGTCTCATCCCGCCACAAGCGGCGCACTCGGACCCTGTCCCCGAACCGCAGCCCAAGAATCCCCCAGGCCACAAGCGCCAGCGGCGCGAGGACCGCGGTTTCCTTCGCAAGAGCAGCCAGCGTGAACCATATTGCTGCGGCCAATCTGCGATCTTCAAAATATGCTCCCAGGCCCCAAAATATAAGTCCAGCCGATGCAAGATCCACTTGTGCCAGAGAGCTTTGGGCGAAAAACACCGGATACAGCGCTGTACATGCGGTCGCCGCAACTGCCACTGGGGTGTTAGCCACGCGCTCGGCTAAACGAAAAAGGCCGAGCAGAGAGAATGCCGCCAGCAACAACATCGCCGCCCTCGTCACCAGCGGCTTGTACAGAATGACTTTCCACCCGAGCGCCAGCCACGCCAGCACCAGCGGTGGGTGCGCATTGGAAACCGTCGAGTGCGGAATTAAACTGCCGGTGAGGAGAATGTCGCGGGCGGCGGGCACATAATAGCCAGCTTCGTCCCAGAAGTAGGGCAACTGAAGCACAGGGGCATGAAGCAAAAAGATGAAAACGAAAATAGCGGCGAATACCAGGGCCGGCCGCGGTGTGGGCGATCGCATCAGCCTGCCATTCTAATCGACCCCGCGGGACTCCTCCCGGACATCCGCAGCTCCGGCCGAAAGGCTCTCTGCATTACAGCAGGTGCTTAAACCATCCGGCGGCACCAGTGGCCGATGAACTTAGTGCACTGGCCCACCCGGCGCCATCCGGGGATCCAACTTGATCTCGCCGAAAGCATTTTCGTAGCCCGCGACGTTCTGCTGCAGCAGTCCGAGCAATGCCTTGGCCTGCTGCGGGCTCAGATAGATTCCCTGAAAATTTCGAATCTCCACCTGCGTTTCGCTTTGTTGCTGCAGGGTGCCGAAGACCAGGAAGAAGTCCCAGATGTTCACACGCATCTGCACGCTGTTGGCGTAGCCTTCGCGGTAGTCAGAAGAATTTGCCAGTTTGACATTGGGCTGGGTTGGAAGGGTCATAAGCTGGCAGTGTAATGATTCTCAGGTCGGGAAGGGAAGCCATCCCTGCGAAAATTGCCGAAATTCCGGCCCCGTACAAGCTACGGGGACAGGCTCTTCGATTGCCTAAGCGTCAGGCTTGCGGCCTGACAAAAAATGGCCCGCTTTGATGGGAAGGCAGTGTGATTTTGTGCCTTGCCAATGCCAGGCTAAGACATTCCTGCTGAAACCAAAGCACTTGTGGGCGCCGGATCATGGTTACTTTCGGATGTGCCGACTGGTGTTTGAAGTGCGAGGAACAGGCGGGTCTATGTTTCAATAAAGCTTCGCCACGCTTATGCACAAAAACGAGCAAGCCAAGCATGCGGAAATTGAAGAGATGACTCTTCCGGAAAACCTCCTCCCCCTGGGATCCATACTGGGCCAGGGAGTGACGCCAATGGACGCCTGCATGATCCTGGCCAAGGTGTTTCACGTGCAATACACCGAAGTCGCGCTCTTGCGCCTGGAGGATGGACTGCTGAGGTTCATTTTTCCCGAGCACCTGCGCACCAGTGGAGCGATTCCGATTTCCAGTTCTGCCGTCGCCGCCCACACCGCCTTGAGCAAGAAAGCCGAGATATTTAACAACTTCGCTAAGGTTAAGCACGCTAGTATTTTCGAGGCGGTGAAGCCTGCCGCCGCGGAGTCCGTCGAGCAGTCGGCGCCGGCACCCATCCAGAAACTGATGTCGGTTCCCATCATGGACCACGACTCAAATGTGCTAGGTGTTATTCAGATCTCACGAAAAGGCGCAGATTCGCGTTTCGCGCCCGATTTCAGCCGCGATGATTTGCACGATCTGGAGACGGCAGCCGGGGTCCTGGCCTCCTCCCCCGCGCTCCTCGAGAGCTAGCGCTTTCCTGTGATTTGAGGTTGATTTCGCAGCAGTTTTTCCTTCCCCAGCAACTCCCCCGGAGTAAGAAGAGGAATCCGACCACCGGGGACGCCATTCCGCAGCAGCACGCTCAACCGGCTTTCGAAACAGGCTGACCATTGGAATTTCCGAGCTCCGATGTAAACTGCGGGACCCAGCGGTTTTTCTAGAACATTTCACGACTCGAATTCAACCTGCCAGGTTAGCTATACTGCTAACCACACTCGTTTGTCCGGTAAGCACAAGAACCGGTTGATCGATACCTCGTAGTCTTAAATTCTGGCCGCGTCGATCTTTGATCTTTGCAACTTGCGGAGGTTACGGAATGCGCGATGATGAAGATGAGAATCTGAAGGATGCCAACCACAGCTCAGAAAGCCCCGGGGTCTCCCGGCGTGACTTCCTGAAAATTTCCGGAATCTCGGTTGCGGTGCCGCTGGTCGCAGGCCCAAAGATGGTCATGGCTGCGGGCCAGCAAGTTCCGGTATATGGGCCCGGCAAAGTCCCAATGGAATTCGCCATCAATGGCAAGAGCTATAAGGCGGATCTCGAACCCCGCGTCACCCTGCTGGATGCGCTGCGCGATCAGCTCGAACTTACCGGAGCCAAGCGCGTCTGCGACCGTGCCGAATGCGGCGCCTGCACAGTGCTGATGGACAACAAGCCCGTCTACGCATGCTCGGTGCTGGCCATCGAAGCCCAGCACAAGCCGATCACCACCGTCGAATCATTGATCGAAGACGGCAACCTGCACCCCGTGCAGCGGGCGTTCGTCGAAAACGACGCCTCGCAGTGTGGTTTCTGCACGCCGGGGTTTGTCGTCGCCTGCAAGGCCTTTCTCGACCGCCATCCTCATCCCACGCCAGAAGACATTCGCCGCGGCCTCAGCGGCAATATCTGTCGCTGCGGCACCTACGAAGGAATTCGCAAAGCCATCGCGCAGGTCGCGCAGAAAGGAGCCTGACCTATGCCGGATTATGCATGGCCCGATGCTCAACACCGCACCTTGATCGGCGCGCGCGTTACTCGCGTTGATGCTCCCGCTAAAGTTTCTGGGCAGGCGAAATACACCTATGACGTCCATCGTCCCGGCATGCTTTATGGCAAGGTGTTTCGTTCCCCCTACGCGCACGCCAAAGTCGTAAGCATCGACACCAGTGCGGCTGAGAAGATGCCTGGGGTCAAAGCGATTCACATCGTGCAGGGGCCGGGCTCGACCATTCACTGGGCGGGGGACGATATTGTCGCTGTCGCCGCCGTCGACGAACCCACAGCCGAAGATGCCGTCCGCGCCATCAGAGTGAAATTCCAGCAACTCCCACATCTGGTCAGCGACGCCGAACCGCCCAAGGGTAGCGCGCAAGAAGAAGGTCCGCTGAGCATCGATGCCATCGACGACATGCTCGATAACCAGGTGCCCGCCAACCAGATGGTCAGCACCATCCAGCGGGATGGTCTTATCAAGAAGGCGAGCGAAGACGATCTGAACATGCTCAAGGCGGATGGCGCGACCGACGCCGTTCTGGAGGCGATCCGATCAGCGACCCTTCACCCTGAAGTCAGCGCTAAGCCGCCTTCGAATTACCAGAAGGCAGCCGCGCAAACCGTGGGCGATCCCGACAAGGCTTTTGCCGAGGCCGACGCTGTTTCCGAAGGGCTGTACGGCATTCCGGTCATCACGCATTGCTGCCTCGAAAGTCACGGATCGATTTCCGAGTGGACCGACAATGAGCATCTTTTCACTCACATCTCCACGCAGAATCTTTCCGGGATTCCCGGCCAGATGGCCGAGCCGCTCAAGATTCCCGCCACCAACATTCGCGTGCACCAAGACAACATCGGCGGAGGATTCGGCAGCAAGTTCTCCCCGGATCGTTGGGGAATTTTTACCGCCGAAGTTTCCAGGAAGGCTGGCGGCAAGCCAGTCCGAATCATGCTCGAGCGTGACACGGAACTGAAGGTTGCCGGAGCTCGGCCTTCCGCGTATGCTCGCGTGAAAGTAGCCGCGAAACGGGACGGCACCCTCATCGCCTGGCAGTCCAACTCCTGGGGCACGGGCGGTCCCGGTGGCGGCGGCATGCCTCCCATTCCTTACGTTTTCAGCATTCCCAACCAGCGTCAGGAGCACACTGCGATCCGCAACAACATCGGTCCCGCACGAGCCTGGCGTGCGCCCAATCATCCCCAGGCAGCGGTGCTCACCATGTGCGCTCTGGATGACCTCGCCGCCAAACTCAACCTGGACCCGGTGGAATTCTTCGGCAAAAATCTCAACTTAACTCAACGCCGGGAGAATACCTACCGCGAAGAGCTCAACATCGCTTCCGAGCTCATGGGCTGGAAACAGAAATGGCATCCGCGAGGGCAGAATGCTTCGGGCGACACGGCACGCGGCGTGGGATTGTCCTTCCACACCTGGGGCGGACGCGGTCACGCCAGCGACTGCGACTTGACCATTCATCCCGATGGATCAGTCGACCTGAAGATGGGCTCGCAGGATCTGGGCACGGGAACGCGCACCTGCATCCTCATGGTTGCCGCCGACACGCTGGGCATCCCCATGGACGCAATCCAGCTCCAGATCGGTGATACAACTTACCCGCCCTCGGGAGGCTCCGGCGGATCGACCACCATCGGAGGCGTCACCTCTTCCACCCGCCGTGCGTCCGTGGATGCACGTGACGCTCTTTTCGCCAAGGTTGCCCCCGCGCTCAACGTTCAGTCCGATCAGCTGGAATGTGTGAACGGAAAGGTAATGGTGAAGGGCGACTCCAGCCGATTCCTAAGTTGGAAGGAAGCTTGTTCCAAGCTCGGAGTAATGCCGGTCACCATGCGCGGCAAGAATCCGGACAAGAACAAGCCTCCCGATCTCACCAACAGCGGCGTCGGCGGCGTGCAGATGGCGGAAGTCGAGGTGGACACCGACACCGGCATCGTCAAGGTTAAAAAAATGGTTGCGGTGCAAGATTGCGGCTTGGTCATCAATCTAAAGACGGCCGAAAGCCAATGCTACGGCGCCCTGATCATGGGCATCAGCTACTCACTTTTCGAAGAGAAGGTCATGGATCCGGTCACCGGCCGCATGCTCAATGCGGACATGGAGTTCTATCGCCTCGCAGGGCTGAATGACATTCCTGAGCTGGTCGTCCACATGATGACCGGCAAAGGCTACGACGAACGCGGCGTGATCGGGCTGGGAGAGCCTCCGGTGATCTCTCCCGGTGCCGCGATCTCGAACGCGGTGGCGAATGCCATCGGAGTGCGCGTGCCGTTTCTTCCCCTCACTCCCGATCGTGTGCTGAACGCACTCGAACAGAAGGCAGGTGCCTGATGCGACCATTTGAATATCTCAGCCCCAACAGCCGAATCCAAGCCCTCAGCTTGCTCGGCTCCACCTGGGGTCGTAGCGAAATTCTCGCGGGCGGAACCGATTTGCTCGCCCTGATGAAAGACGACATCCTCGCGCCCAAGCGGCTGATCAATATCAAAGACATCCAGGATCTCCGCGGGGTTTCCTCCGATCCGCAGGGAATACGCGTCGGTGCGCTGACTACGCTGGGGGACTTGGCCGACGATGAGACTGTGAAGAAGAATTACCCGGCACTGGCTGAGGCTCTGTGGGAGGCGGCCAGCCCCCAGATTCGCAATCTCGCCACGCTCGGCGGCAATTTGTGCCAGCGTCCGCGCTGTTGGTATTTCCGCAACGGGCTGGGTCTGTTGCCCAAGGGTGAAGCTGGAAAAGAATTGGTGTCAGAGGGTGAGAACCGCTATCACGCGATTCTCGGCAACCAAGGTCCCGCCAAGTTTGTCAGCCCTTCCACCATTGTTCCGATTCTTGTCGCCTACGGCGCCAAGATCCGGCTGCAAGGGCTGAACGGCCAGCGTGAACTTCCGCTAGAGAAGTTCTACGTGACCCCTAAGAACGAAGGCGAGCGCGAACACGATCTGCGGCCGAACGAGATTGTCACGGACGTGATGGTGCCCGCCGCCACGAACGTAAAGGCCGCGCATTACGAAATCCGCCAGAAAGAAGCCTTTGACTGGCCGCTCGTGCTGGCCGGCGTTGCCCTGAAGATGCGCGGCTCAAAGGTTGAATCCGCGCGCATTGTTCTGGGATATGTTGCGCCTGTGCCTTGGGCTTCTCCGGAAGCTGAAAAAGCCTTGGCCGGACAGCCTATTAACAAAGAGACGGCGCAGAAAGCCGCCGCGGCCGCCCTGGCCAACGCTAAGCCGCTCAGCCACAATGCCTACAAAGTGAAACTCGCGCGGGTTGCCGTGGCCAGAGCCATCATGAAAGCCGCATCGGGAGGTGCCGCATGATTCGGGAATCGGAGCGCTTCAACACCCATCATCCGAACCTGTGTTCGGCGTTACGCTGGAAGGGCCAGTTCATTCTCGCCGAGCCCGATCCCAGCGTGCCGGCCTGCAATGACGGCCTGTTCTGGTGCCTGCATACGCAGACCTGCATTGGTCCGGATGGCGAGTTGGCCGAGCCCGGCAACTGCACTTCGAAAAGCCGAGCCTGTCACGGGACAGGCAAATGTGGCTAGGTAAGAAGCGACGTTTCGCGTCTTTTCTCGAGGCGCCGCATCCTACTAACTATGAAACCGAACCGTGAGGAGTTTGCTATGCGAAATCGCTCGATGCTTCTTATTTGCCTCCTGGCCTGCCTTTCGATTTCGATGGCCGCGCAAGAAATCCGCGGCGATTACCTCGAGACCCGTAGCGCCGACGTTTACACCGGCCAATGTTTTGCCAACGGCGAGGTTAACCTCGTGGGCAGGGAGGCCATCCTCGCGTGGCACGTTCAGAGCGGAAGCTGGGATGGGGTCTCGCTCCAAGGTCTGACCGTTGCCGCCGCAGTCCGCGCCAACGGTACGTTGGGCGATCCCTACGAGAATCCCTATCCGGCGAAGGCGGTGTTGCTGGTGGATGATCAGGCCACCGTGCCACAACAGGCGGCCCTGGTGAGTTTCGCCAAACGCATGGGCGGGGAGCTGCTAAACCATGTCGAGCAGGTGATTCCCACTCAGATGGAGTTAGTCGTGAATGCGGAGCACCACGGGGCCGCGATGCTCCGGGCCGGCCGCTTTGCCACCGTGCAGACCCGTTCCATCGGCGGCCAGGACCATCTCTGCGGAAATGAAGTGACGTTTTATCCCCCACTGACCGAGCTGGCTCATTCCATGCCGGCAGTAGCCCTCACCGATACCTACAATGGGCCGGGGCTGGGTGTCTCCTGGGACCTTCACGGCAAGCGCAGCGCATTTGTAGGCACGTTCTCCCGTTGAAGGCGGATCGGGCGAGATGAAGAGCACGCAGGGAGGGCGAAAGGTTGCGGCATGCTTTGTGATCGGTGCTGTCTTCGTGTTGTCGCTGCTGTGTGCCGCACAGACCGGCAAGGTAGAAAGCCTTGGTCCGTTGACCGATAGCTCCGTCCCGGCAGCCGTGCGGCAAATACTCGACGCAAAAGGATATCGCCTTACCCTCGACGAACCCGCGCCCGCTTGTGAGCTCTGGATTCGCACGAGCGTTCCCGCGCAGCCAAAGACAGATATAGAAGGCCTTGCCTATCCCCAGCTGGCCGAGTCCACACTGGTGGGCGTCATTCGCTTCTCGCAGCCTGCAACTGATTTTCGTGGGCAGAGAATTCCCGCTGGTTTTTACACGCTTCGATACGAGCTGATTCCCAATGACGGCAATCACCTTGGAGTGGCTCCCAATCGGGACTTTCTTCTGCTTGTGCCGGCGGCGTCCGATTCCGATCCAAAGGCAAAGTTCAAGTTCGAAGAGTTGGTAGCTCTCAGCCGAGAAGCGACGGGGACGAAACATCCCGGACCCCTGAGCCTGGCGCAGGCAGATGGCATGGTAACCGCAGCGGCCGTATCCAAGGACGATCAGGATCACTGGATTTTTTCCGTGCCCGTGAAGCTCGCGTCCGGTGATGAGATTCCCATTGCGCTCGTGGTAAGGGGGAGAGCACAACAATAGATCAATACCCGCACTTTTGCACATTGGTCAAAATCGCAAGCCCCGCAGGTTGTGGTGCGAAAGGGGAACTCGAACCCCACGGGTTACCCCGCCAGATCCTAGGTCAACTCGCTACTGATTCCAAATAAGACCATCCGGTTATCTCGGCAGGTTGCGGCAAAGTCCTCTAAGATCCAAAACTCCCGGGCAACCAGACTGAACAGGAAAGGAAGGATCCACTCCATGGCGCTCGACTTCACCGCAACGACCTTCAGGATGACAGTTACAGGCAACACCGGATCACTCATCTATTGTGGGTTTCGGGCAAGGGTCCGGCGGGCTTTCGGAGCTAAGATCGCCAGCGGTTCGCTGGGATCGTCGTTGGTCGCGTATGAGCAGCAGCGGCGTGTTGGTTGATTGCCGTCGCTGCTTGTGTGCGACGGTTGCCATTTGTACTCTGGAACTCCAGTGTGGTGACGCTATGGTCACAACGAGTACATTTGAAGAGCGTACGGCCGTTCATCGTTTTGGTCGTGTAATATCTCACGTTTTATTCTCCCCTTGTCGAAACAATCCGGAACCAAAAGGGATGACCATTCGCAGATACCAACCGACCTTCCTAGACGTTCGTGCGCGGAGCGCATGGAGTATGTCCGAGATGGAGGACCAATTCTTGCCCGATTCTCATGCGCCGGGACCTCCGTTCTTCGGCTTCCTGACTGGTGGGATCGGACAGAGGAGTGCGCTCTTCTTCGCTCAGACTTAGTAAGTCTCGAATAAGTGCTGTCGTATGCTCGCCTTTGTTCATATATACAAGTCTATTCCCAGGTCACGCACAGCGCCGCCCGATCGAACCCCCATTAGGACCGCAACCTATGAGTGCCCGTCCCTGCAAAGGAACAACTTACGCCGCCGACCACGAGGATTGAGGATCGGCATAGCTGAGCATGGCCTGCTTCAATTGCGAGTCCACTTCGTCCGCGATAGTGATTACATCGAGCAGGACCTTGCTGAAATCCACTCTCCGCAGATTGTTTTGAAGGGTGTTAAAGATACTGACCTGCAAGATTCGCGATTCCTCCACCACCATAGCCGCGGTGTAGCCTTGTTTTCGCCGCAGGTCTCCATGCTGGCGTGCGGGAATGGAGATGTTGGCTTTCGCTGCCGGAGGAAGCCGCAGGCGATAAATCAACTCAGCGAGGAGATGGGGAAGGTGACCGGTGCGGTCCTCAAAGCTCAGCGGGATACAAGTGAGCTCTTGGTCGTGCTTAACCAGTTCCATCCAGTCGTGAATCGTCGCATCGAGGTCATGTTCCAGTATGGCTGCCACGCTTTGCGTGGGCAGCGGCCTCTGGGGTGAGGGATTGGCGATTTCCCTGTGGATGATTTCGCGGAGTGAAGCGATTTCGATGGGTTTTACCAGGACTTTGTCAGCCTGTAAGCGGATGGCGGACAGGGCCTCGTCCAGCTCTGGGTATCCGCTGAGCACCAGGGTTACTGCCTTCGGGTGGGTGTGGCGCATGGCGCTGACGACGGTGAAACCATCACCAGCGTGGGGCATGTGCAGGTCAGAGAGCAGCAAGTCAAAGTTTTCGGCAGCGATGCGGCTGAGCGCTTCCCGTACATTCGCTACGGCGACTACCTCGAACCCATCCCGTTCGAGCACTGCCTGTAGCATATCGCGGACAGCGTCGTCGTCCTCCGCTAGTAAAATTCTAGGCATCCTTAGACTTCTTTCCCCCGCTCTGAGAAATGGCGTACCCAAATTTACCAAAACGATAACCTCGGTCCTTGATTCTGTCTGTTCAAAATTGCACAGCTTTAGGTGCACAGGGCATTAACCCAGTTGATTCCTTGGGATGCGGGCGTCTTCGATATGGTTTGTCAGTTAGTAACTCCTGTTCTGATTTCGTAACAAACGCGTTCTCCAGGACCTGGTTCCGACACTTGAATGCTGCCATCAAATCTCGACAGACTCTATGCTGACAAACACACTCGGCAAGCCGAAACGTCGCGGGGGTGCCGAAATCGGGAGTACCGAAATAACAGAGACCGTCTCTAGAGCAGTCCGCTGCAGGTTACGAGCGGTGACAGCACTGCCTTTGAGCAATTTTGCTCAGACTGCATCGCATCTACCCTGATAAGTTCCCTCTGACCGGGGGGTTCTATGGGTGCGTTTCGCATTTTGGTGGTTGATGATCATCCTATATTCCGGTTCGGTCTGTGCTCGTTGCTTGGATCGCACGAAGGCTGGGAGGTCTGCGGAGAGGCGGCTGACGGAACGCAGGCGATAGAGAAGTGCAGGCAGTTGACACCCGATCTTGTTATTTTGGACATTTGCATGCCAAGACTAAATGGCGTGGACGCGGCCCGGCAGATCCTGAAAGACAATCCGGCCCAGAGAATACTGGTCCTTACCAGCGTGGACTCAGAGCAAGTGGTCCGAGACTGCTTGGAAGCGGGGGTTCGAGGGTGGGTTTTCAAGTCCGACGGAACCGACGATCTCAAGACCTCCGTGGAGGCACTGGAACGGGACGAGTGCACTTTCAGCTCGCGAGTGTCCGATCTGATTATGACCGGTTACCTGCGGCGGTATCGCCTTGGCCCGGCGGCGGCCAAGGCAAACAAATTGTCGCCTCGGGAGCGCGAGGTCTTGCAGCTCCTGGGTGAGGGCAAGTCTTCCAAGGAAGTCGCCATCCTCCTGAACGTGAAAGTGAAAACGGCAGAAACCCATCGCAGCAATATCATGCTCAAGCTCAACCTTCATTCCATCGTCGAGCTGGTGCTGTATGCGGTGAGGAACGAAATCGTCCACGTGCAACTTCCCGCTGTGGCTGCGCTTCCCCAACCCTGGGGATGGACGAGCGAACCTCGCCCCGCTGGACCTAACTGAGCGTTTCGTTTGCCTCGAAGGTTTTTGGAACGCTGAGGAAGTTGTAAACGACGAGTCAATTCCGCCGCCAGAATACCGACTCCCCTGGCAAAACCTCCCTAAACTCTAGCAAAGCCAATACTCCTAAGGTAAAGCCCGTCTGCACCAACGCCTAATAGATTTGGAACCGCTCTCGATGCTACTTTCGCGACCGTGACCGCGGAGGGTGGGTGCCCAACAGGCGAGTGCTCTCGGCGTGAGACGGCGATGCTTTGGTTTCGGGACAACTGGAGCGGGAGCGTTTGTCATTCAGGAGGAAGCGCAGCTGTGGCGAGAGCGTTATCGCGTACTGTTCGATAAGAATGTTGCCGGCGTCATCCTGACAACTCCCGAGGGTCGCATCGTCGACTGCAATGAGGCGTGTGCGCGGATTTTTGGGTTCGATTCGAGAGAGGAAATGCTCGCGCACAGTGCCTGGGACTTCTATTTCAACCGGTCCGAGCGGGAAAGTCTCCTGGAGCGGCTTCGAACAAGCGGGAGTTGCCCTCGTGAGGAAGTTTGCCTGAAGGATAGGAATGGCGCACCGATCTGGGTTTTGGCAAGGCGCACGGTGGCGAGCTTTGTGAACGGTCTTCCAGAGCTGTTACAGGCAACGCTGATAGACATCACCGCCCAGAAAAAAGCTCAAGCAAGGGCGCGGGACCAGGGCGGACAATCATTGGCCACGATGTCGGAAGGCCAAAGTGCTCAGGTCGCTGATTTATCCCAACGGATAGGAAATATCCTGCGGCGTGTAAGCAAATCCCTTCAACCAGACAATCTGTCGCAGATCAATAGAGCCGAAATGCGGGAGTGCTTCGTCGCTCTCGAACAGATGAAAATGCTCATGTCGGAAGTGGAAATTCTTCACACTGGGCGGGAGTGATGGCCGCGGCGGCGGATGTCTTCGCCCGGCGCTTCTTCGAGATCCTGCAGCCGTCAGCGGGAATTTCCGCGCTGGTTGCAGTTGGCTGAGAATAAAAAGGCCCTGAGCAAGCGCTCGGGGCCAAGGGTGACGGGGCAGAGCCAGACTCGCGGCAGAGCTCGATGCTGCTGCCCGCGGTCAGGTCTCGTCGAAGCCCCCATCTCAATGTCGCCGACTGTAAATCTCTAGAAAGAGGTTGTGTGCTCAATTTTGTACAGTGCTGGATTTTTTTCACGCGCTGACCCGGCCCGCGAGAGGACCTA
>Ga0137418_10000191_pt1 | contig 48951 bp, 49 predicted proteins | sample CZODoug3_1_2_16f_FD_122242 | JGI IMG/M metagenome (GOLD analysis project Ga0137418, IMG submission 122242) | Vadose zone soil fungal communities from Angelo Coast Range Reserve, California, USA - CZODoug3_1_2_16fungal (Hybrid Assembly) | ecosystem: Environmental > Terrestrial > Soil > Vadose...
CGGATCTCAAGATCTTCCTGGTCGCGGATTCCAGAGAGCGTGCTCTGCGACGTCTGCGCCAGCGGGGCACGCCAACATCGCAACAATTGCTTGACGACGAAACCATACGCATAAAGGAGCGAGACGCGCGCGACGCGAAGCAGACGGTTGCCGCGGGGGACGCAATCACCATCGACACGACGGCCCTGACGCAGGATGAGCAAGTTGCCCAGATCGTCGCTCTTTCGAAAGAGCGTTCTCTATAACAGTTTTGCGTGCGCTTTTTGCCGTTCTACGTTCCGCCTGAGGAGGTCATCGCAGATGCGTCGATTCACCGATCGGGGAGGTCTGGACTGGAGCGCGTTCGAAACCGCGCGGCCGGGTGGCCTCCCCGACCGAAGGCACAAACCTGCCAGCGTCACCGTCGCGTTCAAGTGCGACGATGGGACCGAGGTCGCGATGGATCTTCCGCTTGGCGCGCTCGAAGGGCTGACAGACGAGGAATTGATCATGCTGCTGACGCGGGGCCTCAAGTAGCAGCGTAGCAATCGAGGAGCGCGTCGGTTTCGACCGAGAACGACACAGATGCGAGAGGATAGAGGCGTGGCCACGAGTTACGAGAGTCAGTCTATTGTTCTCGCAACTCGAAGCTCTGCTTCTGTCCTCTCGCATCCGTGTAGTTCTCGGTTGACTTCCTGGGCAGTGGCTCAGCAAAGTGACTAATACCAGCAATCGGGCGAAGTTGACCCACACGCCCGGGGAGTCTATACTTAAAGGCTTGATTCGAATGCATTCAAACCTTTAACCAGCAACATGATAGACTCACCCGACAGCACCACCACCCAAACCGGCACGACGCTGACCGCGCGCGAGAAGCGCGATCTGCAGAAGGCGCAGCTGCGTCCGCTTGCCAACCTGAGACCCGAGCTCTACGACGAGGACGATTACTCGCAGGACGAGCTCGAGACAATGATGGAGATGTACAACGGGACGATGGCTTCCATCGAGGAAGGCGAAATCGTCAAGTCCCGTGTGCTCGATATCCGCGACAACATGGTCGTCCTCGACATCGGCTTCAAATCCGAAGGGACGATTCCGCTCGAGGAATTCAAGGATCTTCCCGACCTCAAGCCCGGCGACGAAGTAGAAGTTCTCCTCGAGCATCTCGAGGACCAGGAAGGATCCGTCGTCCTCTCCAAGAAGAAAGCGGACTTCATGCGCGTGTGGGAGCGCATCCGCGTCGCCTACGAGAACGATGAACCCGTGCGCGGCTCGTTGATCAAGAAGATCAAGGGCGGCGTGGTTGTCGATCTGATGGGCGTCGACGCATTCCTTCCCGGATCGCAGATCGCGCTCCGCCGCGTTCCGAACGTCGACGAGCTGCTCGGTCAGACCTTCGACTTCAAGATCATCAAGCTCAATAAGCGCCGCCGCAACATCGTCGTCTCGCGTCGAGTGATCCTCGAGCAGGAGAGGGCGGGCAAGCGCGAGAAGCTGATGAAGGAGCTCCAGAAGGACCAGGTCCGCAAAGGCGTGGTCAAGAACATCACCGACTTCGGTGCATTCATCGATCTCGGTGGCGTCGACGGACTCCTCCACATCACCGACATGTCGTACGGGCGCATTCAGCATCCGTCCGAGATGGTGCACATCGGTCAGGAGCTGGAGGTCAAAGTCCTGGACATCGATTGGGACCGCGAGAGAATCTCGCTCGGCTTGAAGCAGCTCCAGAGCTATCCGTGGAAGGATGTCGCCGAGAAGTATCCGGTCGGCACACGCGTCTCAGGAAAGGTGGTTTCGATCACCAACTACGGCGCATTCATCGAGCTCGAGCCGGGTATCGAAGGACTCGTTCACATCAGCGAGATGAGCTGGACGCGCAACGTGCGTCATCCGTCCAAGCTGGTATCCATCGGTGAAGCGATCGAAGCGGTCGTGCTCAAGGTCGATCCGAACGAGGAGAAGATCTCGCTCGGCATGAAGCAGACGGAGCAGGATCCGTGGATGATGCTGCCGGAGAAGTACCCGGTCGGCACCCGTCTCAACGGAAAAGTTCGCAACCTTACGAGCTTTGGTGCTTTCGTCGAGATCGAGCCGGGCATCGACGGACTGATCCATATCTCCGACATGTCGTGGACCAAGCGCGTGCAGCATCCTTCGGAAGTCGTGAAGAAGGGAGACAGTGTTGATGTCGTCATCCTGAACGTGGATGCCGAGAACAAACGCATCTCGCTCGGACTGAAGCAGGCGACAGAGGATCCGTGGCTCCGTATCGGGGAGACTTATCCGGTCGGGACCGAGCTCAAGGGCAAAGTCGTGAGATTGATGGACAAGGGCGTGGTCGTCGATATCGGCAACGACATTGAAGGCTTCGTCCCGGTGAGCCAGCTCAATTTCGGCCAGCCGGTCAACAGCCCGGCGGACATCGTCTATGAGACCATGAATCTCGATCTCAGGGTACTCGAGGTCGATCCGATTCATCGCCGCATCGTTCTGGCCGTAACCGGGATTCCGGCGGAGCAGCCGCCGCGGCCGGAGACACCGTCAAAGGTCATCCCGATGGAGACCGACGATTACAACCTGTCGGATCCGATTCCGACGCCGCCCGACTCTTTTGTGGAAGAGCCTGCGTAGGGTCACGCTCGTCTGAAAGCCCGCCTCGTTTCGAGGCGGGCTTTTTTTTGTGTCGCCAACGCAGCTTTGTCGACGCCGCTTCAATAACGTTTGCCTTAACGCGCGCCGGTTCCTACTTTCGTCGTCTCGCCACTCGGGTGCCAAGAGCAGAATGGATCTACGAGATCAGCTTCAGCAGGCGCTCGGCGACGCATACACCATCGACCACGAGCTCAAGAGCGGTGGCATGGCACACGTCTTTGTGGCCGAGGAGACGGCCCTGGGCCGGAAGGTCGTCGTGAAGGTGCTGAACACCGAGATTGGTCAGGCATTGAGCGCTGAACGCTTCGCGCGCGAAGTGAAGCTCGCGGCATCGCTGCAGCATCCCAACATCGTGCCACTGCTCCAGACCGGGAAAGCGCGCGATCTCCTTTACTACACGATGCCATTCATCAAGGGAGATTCGTTGAGGGCGCGTCTTCGCCAGGAGGGTGCGCTCAGCATGGACCAGAGGGTCGCCATCCTTCGCGACGTTGCATGCGCGCTGGAGTTCGCGCATGGAGAGGGCATCGTTCATCGCGACATTAAGCCGGAAAACATTCTGCTCGCGGGAACGGCCGCTGTTGTGACCGATTTCGGCATCGCGAAGGCGGTGTCGGTTTCACTGCGGCCGGACGTCGACGCAGCAAGCACGTCGCAATTCCCTTTCACTCTCACCGGAACGGGAATGTCTCTTGGGACGCCAGCCTATGTCGCACCGGAGCAGGCAGCAGGCGAGGAAGGGGTGGATCATCGAGCGGACATTTACTCGTGGGGAATCGTCGCGTACGAGGTTCTCGCCGGTGTCCATCCGTTCGATGGTAAGAAGGGGGCACGCCAGTTGATTGCCGCCCACCTGAGTGAGCGACCAACGGAACTCGACCAACGCGTGAGAGGCTTGCCGACCTCGCTCACGACGCTGGTAATGAAGTCGCTGGAAAAGGATCCGTCACAGAGGCCGCAATCTGCGCACGAGATCGTGGATACGCTGTCGCGTCTATCATACGATCCCGCTCAAGCGCGAACAATTCGGGCGGCAAGATCCAGACGGATCACGGTTGCGGCGGTGGTGGCGGTATTCCTCCTCATCGGTGCTTACTTCGGTCGGGGGCGGATTCTTTCAGCTTCGCACAGTCCACAACCTCAGGGCTCGCTCGCTGTCCTCCCATTCTCGAACGTGGGCGGTGACACCGCCAACGCGTATTTCGCGGCAGGAATAGCCGACGAGTTGACGAGCGAGCTGGCCAAGGTGCCGGGCCTCCGCGTCGCGTCACGCACGTCCGCGTTCGCTGTGCGCTCTCGCGGTGATCTCGACGTTCGCGAGATCGGGAAACGACTCGGAGTCAACGCCGTACTCGAAGGAACCGTGCGCCGGTCCTCCGGTCGCCTCCGGGTCTCGGCGCAGTTAAGCAACGCCGACGATGGACTCGCGCTCTGGAGTGAGACATATGAGCGCGAGAACAAAGACATCTTTGCGGTACAGGACGACATCACCCGCGCGATCGTCGGCGCATTGCGGCCGCGACTATCGCCCGTCGCAGCCACGAAGTCGGATTCCAGTTTGAAAGGCTCGGGGACCGACGACCTGGAGGCGTATGACCTCTATTTGCGCGGGCGCTATCTCGTGGAACGCCGTGGGAAAGGCGTCGAGCAAGCGGTCGCCTACTTCACCCAGGCCATCAACAAAGACCACGGCTTTGCAAAGGCATATGCGGAGTTGAGCGCCGCTCTCGAACTGCTGCCGTATTTCTCACCAACGCCTGCGTACTCGGTCGAAGCCAGAGCAATCGCCGCTGCCAATCGCGCTATCTCGTTGGATCCCAAGCTGGGAGAGCCACACGCCGCGCTGGCGCTGGCGTATATGCATGCCCTTCGATGGGAAGAATCAGAGGCGGAGTTCAAGCGTGCGGTCGCGATTGACTCGACCTCACCCACCTCCCGAACGCAATACGCGCGCTATCTGATGATGCTCAACAGAATCCCGGAGGCCCTCACGCAATTCCGGATTGCACGGCGTCTCGACCCACTGGCCGGAACCGCATCCGTCTGGCTTTCCTACACTCTGTTCCTGGCCGGCAAGCGCGACGAGGCCCTCGCGGAGAGCAAGCGGGCGTTGGAGCTCGATCCCGACCTTCCGACGGCGCGAATTTTCCTCGCCAATGAACGTGCCCTGATCGGCAATCGGGACGAGGCGCGTGCGATTCTCCGCGGTGGCCTTCCGGAGACTCCCTGGAACGGCATGAGCGCGTACGTGTTCGGGAGAATTGGCGATACATCGGAAGTCAACAAAATCCTCACCAAATTGAACGCGCTTCCGCGCGACACGTGGATGATCAACACGGCCCGCGCCTACGCATATCTCGGTATAGAAAAACCGGACGTGGCGGTCATATCGTTGGAGGCGGCGGCTGCCGCGCGCGAAACCACTCCGTCCTGGATTCTCTTGGCGGATCCGGGTTTCGACCCGGTAAGGGCAAGTCCAGGGTTTGCCAGGGTAGTGAAGGCTTTCCGTCTCGAGAATCATGGCCTGACGGCCAAAAACGGCGCCCGGCCAGCGCCTGAGCACATGGGCTCAAATCTCTTTTAACGGCCGGCCGGCCCCCGTAAAGCAGTCACGATCCGTCGTCGACCGAATTAGATGGGGAGCGGCGCGACTAAGGGAAAACCCGCGCGTACCCACGAGTGGTTTTTTGCCCAACCTCCAAAAATCCTTCCGATACTGAACCACGACTCGGGTCGTCCTAATAGGTCGGACTATGGTTCCTTTCTCACTGCCTCAACGCATGAATGATTAGCTCCTCTGCCCCAGGCGAAGCGCTGCTGGTTCTCGACTCCCAGCTCAGCGTGCGCGCCGCCAACAAGGCGTTCTACACCATGTTTCGCCTCGCCCCTGCGGAGTGCGTCGGCCACAAGGTCTATGAGCTCGGCGGAAGGGCGTGGGACGAAAAGCTGCGCCCAATGCTCGAGACTGTACTCCGCGGTGAGCCGCAGTCGGACCATTTCGAGCTGGTCCACGACGAAAAGGAAGGTGGGCGAGGAGTTCTGTGGCTGAGCGCACGCCTGGTCCCCTCCGCGAACCCCGCGGAAGCCACGGTGCTGCTGGCGATCGAAGATCTCACCGCGGGACGCCCGGTCGAGGAGACTCTCGTCGTTAGAACCCAGGAGCTCCACACCTTCGCCGACCTGGCGAGTCGCGGGGCACACGAGATGAACAATCTCCTCACAGTCATTCGCATGAACGCGGACCTGATCGAGGCGAGCCTCAGGGACGCGAAGCTCTCGACGCAGGAAGCTGTCGACATTCGGCAAGCCGCTGAACGCGCCGAAGCAATCACCAAGAACCTGCTATTGACGAGCCGCCGGGTTCTGCCGCAGGCAACCGGCCTCGATCGGGACACGAGCTCGGTTCCGCTCCCTGGCTCTCCACTTAAGGAGTCGGGTGAGGAAATGGCCCAACGCGAATCAGCTGGGGCGAATTCGCGAAAGGTCAGAAAGTTGAAGCACGGGAAGCCGACCGGCCGTGAAACGATTCTCCTTGTCGACGACGAGAAATCGCTGCGCAAGCTCGGAAAACGCGTGCTCACCGAGGCTGGATACAAGGTTTTCGAAGCATCTGATGGCGCCATGGCGCTCCGCATCGCCGCCGAACAGGTAGGGGAGATCGATCTCGTCCTCACCGATGTCGAGATGCCGAACCTGGGAGGACGAGGCATGGTCGACGAGCTCCACGAGCTCAGCCCCGGGCTCAGAGTGCTGTTCATGTCGGGATACACCGACAACGACATACTGCGTCGCGGAATCCAGAAGTCAGAAACGGATTTTCTGCAGAAGCCGTTCACGGCCGAGGCGCTTCGCGCTGCCGTACGGGCTGTATTGAACAAGCCCTCTACTGCGTCCGCTTGAATGCCGCGGACCAAGGTGTCGCAAGTCAAGGTGCCAGTGTCTGACAAGCCGGGGCGCATCCTCATCATCGACGATCAGGAGGAGAACGTTAAGCTCCTCGAGCGAATCCTCGCGAATGCCGGTTACGATGATGTTGCGTCGACGACCAATTCTGTGGACGCCCTCAGGCTCCTGACACAATTCAAGCCCGATCTGGTACTGCTCGACCTTCACATGAGCGGCAAGAACGGATTCCAGGTTCTGGAGGAAATCGTCGTCCACGCCGGCGGAGCAGAACATGTTCCCGTGCTCATGATCACCGCTGACGACAGCGCGGACGTAAAGCGCCGCGCCCTCGCGCTCGGAGCAAAGGATTTCCTGAGCAAGCCTTTCGACTCGGCCGAAGTCCTCCTGAGAATCCGCAATCTGCTGGAAACGCGCTTCCTCTATCGGAAGCTTCGCCGCCAGAACACCGAGCTGGAACTGAAGGTCAGTGAGCGGACGAAGGAGCTGGAGCAATCGCAGCTCGAGATGCTGGAGAGACTCGCCGCCGCCGTCGAATTCCGCGACGATGATACCGGCAATCACACCAAGAGAGTCGCGCGGGTCTCGGCAATTCTCGGGGAAGCGATCGGCCTCGAGGCTACGACGGTGGAACTGATCAGGCGTGCCGCACCGCTGCACGACATCGGCAAGGTCGGAATCCCGGACAACATTCTGCTAAAGGCAGGTGCTCTCACCGGGGAAGAGTTCGAGATCATGAAGACCCACACGGTGATCGGATCGAGAATGCTCTCGAAGGGTCGCTCCGAGCTCGTTCGCTTCTCGCAGCGAGTCGCCCGGAGCCACCACGAATGGTGGGATGGGTCTGGTTACCCTGATCGCGTCTCCGGTCAGGCCATTCCGCTCGAAGCGCGCATCGTTGCGGCGGCGGACTTTCTCGACGCGCTCACCCACGATCGTCCGTACCGGCCAGCGTGGGGAATCGACGACACTCTCGCGGAAATCAAGCGCAGGGCCGGGAGTCACTTCGATCCGACCGTTGCCAACGCTCTTCTCGGAATAGATTGGAGAGCGAGCACGGTACTGGTGGCCTAGCTCGGGCGACCCGAGGAGCTGGAGTTCCCTCTGAGGAGCTGTGCTACGCTTTGAGGAGCTGTCCTACCCCGAGGAGCTTGCTACCCTCTAGAGATATCTGGTGCGGAGCACATCGAGGTGGTGAAGCTCGTGTCCAGCGATGATGTAAGCGAGCGCCCTTACCGAAACTTCGGCGTTGTTAGCGATGCCGCGCCGAGTCCAGGCCTCCTCGTTCATGTGTCGGAAGAGGTACAGAGTCGATTGGCGCACCGTCTCCAGCTCTGAGGCGAGCTCGGAAAGAGGATACGCGTCGAACGTAGCATTGCGGACGTAATCGTCCTGCTCGAAGCCGGGAATCGGCTGCGCATCATTTCGCCCAAACCTGAGCGCGCGGCCCGCGAAGATTCGCTCGCTGTCGAGCATGTGTCCGACGACCTCGTTTACGCTCCACTTGTCCGGCGCGTAACGGTAGGTCGCGACTGACGCTGGAAGGGCGCGAAGAAGCGCTTGGGTTTCGGCCATCTGGCCGGCCAGCGTCGAGATCACATCGCCATCCGGAACGAGCGAGATGTACCTCTCGTAGTAGGGGAGGAATTCCGATTTGGCCGGCCGTGTCGCACTCGCTTTCACTGGTGTTGCGGTACTCACTGTTGCCTCCTCGAGGCGGTGATGTCCTCGCCACGAAATAAAACGCTGGGGAGCGCGGTGCGCTACGTCTGGATAATTGATGGAGCGGTAACGATTCGATATCATCCCCCTTCCGTCACCAACCCCAAGGAATGGCAGAGCGACACGATCCGTACGTATCACTGCGGAACCCCAACTTTCTCTGGTACGTTGCCAGCCTGGTGTCGCTGACGCTTGGCACTCAGATCCAGGCAACGGTCGTGGCGTGGCAGGTGTACGCCATCACCAAAGATCCGCTTTCGCTTGGATTGGTAGGGCTGGCCGAGGCGCTGCCTTTTATTACCGCGGCTCTCTACGCGGGACACATCGCGGACCGGCACGACCGGAAGGTGCTCGCACTCATCGCGCTCACGGTGCAGTTCGGCTGCGCCATTGCGCTGCTCCTTCTGACTGTCTACGCGCGACGGCTTTTGTCCGTGACGATTCTCCCGATCTTCGTGGTCGTCGGCGTCAGCGGACTGGCGAGAAGCCTTCTTCAGCCGGCACGGACCGCGCTGGGCGCCGAAATCGTTCCGCGTGAGACCTACACGAATGCCATCACGTGGCGGTCGTCTCTCTGGCAATTCGCAGCAGTGGTAGGTCCAGCGGCGGGAGGAATCATGTACGGATTCTCCGGCGCGACACTCGCTTACATCGTGGAAACTGTTCTCTGCGCAATCGCGTTGCTTTTGTTCGCGCAGATCGCGTACACGCGCCTGCCGGCGGTGGTCACAGAGATGACCATTGGCGAGAATCTCACCGTCGGAATTCGCTTCCTCATGACCCAGCCGGAGCTGCTTGGGGCGCAGCTTCTCGACCTCTTTTCGGTGTTGTTCGGCGGCGCGCCGGCGTTGCTTCCGATTTTCGCATCGGAGATTCTTCACGTTGGTCCGCAGGGGCTGGGAATCCTGCGGGCCGCACCCGCGGCCGGCGCGGTACTCATTTCAGTGTTGCTCGTGCACCGCCGGATGCGGAAGGCGGGGCCGATGCTTTTTATCTGCGTGGCCGCCTTCGGTGCGTGCTGGATTCTCTTTGCGCTCTCGCGGTGGTTCTGGATCTCGCTCGCGCTGCTTGTCATCAGCGGAATGCTCGACAACGTGAGCGTTGTGATACGATCGACGCTATTGACGCTACGCACACCGCCGCACCTCCTCGGGCGTGTGTCCGCGGTCAACCAGATCTTCATCGGCTCGTCGAACGAAATAGGGTCCTTCGAGTCCGGCGTTGCAGCGAAGCTGCTCGGCACCGTTCGTTCGGTGATCTTCGGGGGCCTGATAACACTCGGAGTAGTCGGAGTGACCGCATGGAGAATCGCCCCGCTGCGAAGGCTCGACGAGCTTGACTGAGGTTGGACGCGGGTAACGAAACTCCTTCTGTTCCGCCCGCGTAGACAATGCGACATTAGACCGTAGGCTGCGTGGGTCGTTCGGCGCTCGCCGAGTCGGATGATTCAGCACGCTGGAGATTGCATGGCGCCTATGATGTCAGCAACAGATTCCACTATTCTTGCCCCGTCCTCCGCGGTTCCGGGTTGGACGGCGGAATACGCCGTTCCCCTTGGGGGGCCCGGCCATCTCCTTCTGGCGACGTTCGAGCAGGCGGCTATCGGCATCGCCCACCTGACGCTCGATGAACAGTGGATCTCTGTGAATCAGCGCTACTGCGAGATCACGGGTTATTCGCGCGAGGAAATTCTCACCTTCAAGGTCGAGCAACTCACGCACCCGGAAGATGTGGAGGCGAGTCTGGAGTTCATCCGGCGCATCCGGTCGGGCGAGCTGCCCGAGTACAGGATGGAGAAGCGCTACGTTCGGAAGAACGGCGCTGTCATCTGGGTTCACCTCACAGTCTCGATCGTCCGTTCCGCGACTGGCGCGCCGTTGTACCTGGTCGCGTTCATCGAGGACATCACCCAGCGGCGCGAGGCTCAGAGCGAGGCGAGCAGGTCTCTGTCTCTGCTTCGAGCCACGCTCGAATCGACGGCCGACGGAATTCTGGTCGTCGATCTGAACGGAAAGATTCTGAGCTTCAATCAGAAGGTCGCTGACATGTGGGGAATTCCACCCGAGGTTTTCGCCTCCGGCGACGATCAGCGGGCGATCAACATGGCACTCGAGAAGCTCGTCAACCCCGACGATTTCGTGGCCAAGATGATGGAGCTGTATCGCCATCCCGAGGAATCCAGCTACGACGTTCTCGCGCTTAAGGACGGGCGCACGTTCGAGCGGTACTCGCAGGCTCAGTTGATCGACGATGTGCCGGTGGGTCGGGTCTGGAGCTTCCGCGACGCCACTTCGCGCAGACGTGCGGAAGAACAGGAGATCGAGCTTGTTCAGGAGCAGGCGGCGCGCGCGGAGGCAGAGAACTCACAAAAGCGAGCCTCGTTGCTGGCCGAGGCGAGCCGCGTTCTCAGCGCCTCATTCGACTATCAGACCACACTCGCTGCCCTTGTGCGGCTGGCCGTACCAGCGCTCGCGGATTACTGCGCCCTCGACATTGTCGATGCCGAGGACACATTCGAGCGGATCGGCGAGGCCCACGTCGATGCGGCCAAATCGCAGCTGCTGAGGGAAGTCGCGCGGTTTCCGAAAAGCGCGCTTACCGCGCGCCATCCACTGATGCGCGTCATGACCACGGGTGCGCCGGTCCTCGAGGCGGACATAACTCCTGCATTCATTCGTGCGTCCTTCGCGGAGGCGGGGCAACGTCGCGTTGTTGAAGCGCTGGAACCGCGATCACTCATCTGCGTGCCGCTGGTTGCATCAGGGAAGCCGCTCGGGGCGCTGACTTTGGTTACCTCGGGGTCCGGTCGTCGCTACGATATTGCCGATCTGTCGCTCGCAGCCGATCTCGCGAGGCGGGCGGCGATTGTCGTCGAGCACGCGCGGCTCTTTCACGAAGCGCAGCAAGCGACCAGGGCGCGTGACGACGTGCTCGCAGTGGTCGCCCACGATCTGAGAAACCCGCTCAACACGGTGACGATGGCGGTAAGCCTGATGCTCGAGACAACTCCGCTAGAGCGTGTTGAGGAACGGAGACAGGCAGAGATCGTGCGACGCGCCGCCGACCGCATGAACCGGATGATCCAGGACCTTCTGGATGTGAAGCGAATGGAGTCGGGGCGACTGACGACCGATTTGAAGCCCGAGCTGCCAGCGACGCTCATCAATGACACGATCGACATGCTGCGTCCACTGGCGGCGGCCAGCACGATAATGCTCGAAGCGCACATCGAAGACGATCTGCCGCCCGTGCTGGCCGACGCGGCGAGAGTTCAGCAGGTATTGTCGAATCTTGTCGGGAATGCGGTGAAGTTCACGCCGCGCTCCGGCCGTATCACGGTTTGTGCCGAGCACATCGACGGGGAAGTGCGATTTGGTGTAATCGACACTGGCCCGGGCATCCCGGCCGAGCAGCTCCCGCACATATTCGGGCGCTTCTGGCAAGCCAAGTCGGACCATCGAGGAATCGGGCTCGGGCTAGCGATCGCGAAGGGAATCGTCGAAGCGCACAACGGCCGGATCTGGGTCGAGAGCCACGTTGGGCTCGGCAGCACGTTCTACTTCACACTGCCCACCGCAACGGACAAGACGCCTTAGGGAGCTCGTTGGAAGTTGGTGACTGCGATGGTCGAGCCGGCATCAGCAATGGTCGAGTCGACCACGATCCGAGCTGGATAGCCAAGGGCCAGATTGTACTGAACGCTCAGATCCGAATGCGGGCTGGAAATCAGCTGCAGGACACGCGCGAATAACGAGTCCACTGTTGGAACGCCCGCGTTTGCGTAGACCGCTCCCGTGTCTCTGTCCGTGGCACGATTCACCGTGTCGCCCAGCACCTCGATGTGAAGACGCGGAAAAAAAATCATGGCGGTATGGTCGTAGTCGAACGAATAGTCATGAATCGCCTGCGCGGACCACTTTTGGCGACTCACGCTGAGTTGCAATAGTGCTGTCTGGCTTGGATCCTCCCCCATCCCGCCGCAACCAGACAGAAGGACCGCGACCAGCAGTGCTCCCACAACGTGTGTCTTCATGCGCTGCTCCCTGCGACATTCAGTCGCCAAATGTGGCTCTCAGTATGAGAGTTTCGGATTCCATTTCTCGCTGGATTTCCGGGAGCTGGACTTCTTCGAGCTGGACTTCCTCGAACCCGGCATCTGACCTCCATTGGGCGGGAAAAGCGCCCTGCACAATGAAATCTGAATGGGGTGACGGGGCGTTCGCTACTTGAGCAATCCCGAATTAGCGTGAGCGTGCCGGTCCAGATTCGAGTCGGGGCGGAGGCGGGGGTGGCTATACGGGCATTCCAGCGCCCGACCGGCCAAAACAAGGTTGCCGCCGCGCCCTCGTCTCGTCCATATCCGACGCCCCGCCTCTCCGTCTCGCGGCACGAGGCGTGACCACCGAGCGTGCGAGTTCGAGGAGGAAAAGCTGGGCCAGTCTGATTTGTCTCGTGAATACATGGGGTCCGCGGCAGCCGCGGGCCTCAGGTACGTTACCGATGCGATGCCGGGAATTCGCCGTCAGCGCCACGGGCGTGGCTTCACGTACGTCGGTCCCGATGGCGAAGTGATCCGGACGCGTGAGTCTCTAGACCGCTTTCGGTCGCTGGTGATTCCGCCGGCCTGGACGGAGGTCTGGATCTGCCCCCACGAAGACGGACACCTCCAGGTGACGGCCCGCGATGCTCGCGGCCGCAAGCAGTATCGCTACCACCCGCATTTCCGCCAGCACCGCGACGGCACCAAGTTCGAGAGGATGTTCGAGCTGAGCGATGTGCTGTGGAAGATCCGCGAACGTGTCGAATCCGACATCGCCAAGGAAGGGCTCGATCGCGACAAGATCATGGCGACCGTGGTATGGCTGCTGGAGACGACGCTAATCCGAATCGGATCTGACGAATACAGGAAATCCAACAAGTCCTTCGGTCTCACTACCCTTCGGCGCCGACACGTTGCCGTCGTGGGATCGGAGCTTCGATTCGAGTTTCGTGGAAAGAGCGGGATTCAGCACGCCGTCTCTGTAACTGATAGGCGTATCGCGCGGATCGTGCAGCGCTGTCAGGCGCTCCGCGGCGAAGAGCTGTTCAAATACCTGGACGACGAGGGCAAACGTCAGGAAGTTGACGCGGAAGACGTCAACAAATACCTGCAGGATATCACCGGACGGGAAATCACGGCAAAGGATTTCCGTACCTGGGCCGGCACGATGCTCGTGGCCGAGGCGCTACGGAACATGGGTCCGGCCGAGACCAAGCGCGAAGCAGAGAAGAACATCGTGGCGGCGGTGGACTTGACCGCGAAAAGGCTCGGCAACACGCGCAGCGTCTGCCGCAAGTATTACATCCACCCGGTGCTGATCGAGGCATACCTGGAAGGCTCTGTGCTCACACCGCTGCCGGAGCACCACTGGAACAAGCGCAAGTCGAAAGGACCGACGCTTCGTCAACACGAGACTGACGTTCTCGCGTTCATTAAGGCGAGACTCAAGCCGAAGACGCGCCGCACCGCCGAAAAGCGCGCGACCAAGCCGGAAGCCAGCGTGCCTCAAGCTCCGGAGGAGAGCGCTGAGGCGCCCGCTTCAACGACCGGCGAGCTGGAGCCGACAGGCTCCTCTTAGTCGAGGTAGGGGTAGTCCGGGTCCGAGAGACGCGCCGCGCGCGCCGAGGCTTCAGGTCCCGCAATCTCTTTCGCCAGGTCCAGCAGCATCGGACTCAAGTGGCCTCCGTAACGCAGCAGGCTCGCGGCGCGAGCACGCCGCGCCAGCAGAAACGCGAGAAATGGCTGATCGGCCTTGAGCGCGTTGCACTCGGGGCAGGCCAGGACGAGGTTGTCGCGCCGATCGTAAGCCGTCTTGCCCTTTCGTGGCGTCACGTGATCCATCGTGATCGCCCTGGAGCTCACGCGACGTTCGCAGTATGCGCACACAGGTCCGTGCCGATCGAGAAGCCACTGGCGCGTTTCCATGTACGCGTTGCGGCTCGTCGGCAAAGATGTGTGCTGCTGCGCGGGACGGCGCACCCCCCGCTTACGCGGCTTGCGTGACCTTCTTCGTGGTGGAGTCAAGTAGGACGGGTTGGCTTAATGCTATCAATATCAGCGGAACGATAGCAATGCGCGCGCCGCCCTAGCCTATCTGAATCTCGGTAGGCACCCCCGGGTTCATGAGCGACGCACCTCCATCGGCGTAAATGACCTGACCCGTGATCCAGTCGGCATCCTCCGAACAAAAGAGTCCCACCACCCGCGCCACATCGGCCGGTGTCCCCAATCTCCCCATTGGCGTCCAACCGCGGACGTGCCAGTTGGTGATCAGATCCTGCACCTGTTGGGGAAGGGAATTGAGAACGCTGTCCTCGGTCCAGCCGGGGCTGATGGCGTTCACGGTGATCCCTCGCTTCGCGAGTCCCACTCCGAAATAGCGCACGAGAGATTCGAGAGCGGCTTTTGCCGACCCCATTCCGACCCAGGGCTGGAGTCCGCCGGTGCGGCTGCCTTCGGCGTAAGTAATCGCGAGGATCTTCCCGCCGCTCTTCATCAAGGGAATAGCTTCCCTGACTCCGACCAGAAACGCCTTGGCCTGAGAGTCGAAGGCGGTATCCCACTGCTCGAGGGTGATGTCCAGCGGCGCCTGAAAGAATGCAGCGGCCTCGGGGCGGGCGTTACTGACGAAGATGTCCAGCTCGCCGAACTCCTCGGCGACTTTCTTGAACATCTTCTTGATCTCCTCGGGCTTGGTCACATCCGCCTGAACGGTGAAACCATCGCTCCCGGCCTTTCGCACCTTTGCCAGCGTGTCCTTGGCGGCCGCCTCGTTCTGGACGTAATGGATCGCCACCTTGACGCCGTTCTCAGCGAGCTTGAGCACTATGCCCCGGCCGATTCCACGAGAGCTACCCGTAACGAGCGCGTGCTTTCCCTTGAGTGACATTTGCGCCTCCTCGTGTTCGTGGTTGCAGGACCCTCGCTAACCTGGGGCAAATCCGTACGACCCGCCACAGTTTTCTGGACGCCCACCGGGTCGACATCGCTGAGTCCATCCGCGGCGGCGCTAGATGCCCATTCCACAGAGAGTTAGCTTTTCGCTCCAATGACGATGCGAGACAAGCTCGACCTCCTGGAGCGCCGCCGCGCCGAGTCCGAGCTGGGCGGCGGCGAGGCAAGACTCCAGACACAACATGAGAAGGGGAAGCTCTCCGCGCGCGAGCGGCTCGAGCTCCTGCTCGATGAGGGCTCGTTCGTCGAGCTCGACCGTTTTGTTGTCCACCGCTCGACGGATTTCGGGCTCGAGACGCAGAAGTTCTACGGTGACGGGGTCATCACCGGGCATGGGAAGATCGACGGCCGGCTCGTCTACGTTTTCTCCCAGGATTTCACGGTTTTCGGCGGCTCGCTCTCTGAATCATTCGCCGAGAAGATCGTGAAGATCATGGACCTGGCGATGCGAAACGGCGCGCCCGTGATCGGACTCAACGATTCGGGCGGGGCGCGCATCCAGGAAGGCGTCGTCTCGCTCGGCGGTTACGCCGAGATTTTTCTTCGCAACACGCTCGCTTCAGGCGTCGTTCCGCAGATCTCGGCGATTCTTGGGCCGTGCGCCGGTGGCGCCGTTTACTCGCCCGCGATTACCGATTTCACCTACATGGTGCGCGGCACGTCGTACATGTTCGTGACGGGACCGAACGTCGTGAAGACCGTGACGCACGAAGATGTCACCATGGAGGAGCTTGGTGGTGCGGATACGCATGCCTGCAAGTCGGGCGTCGCCCACTTCGCCTCCGACTCCGAGCCGGAATGCCTGCAGCACATTCGCGATCTCTTCCGCTTCATTCCGTCGAACAATCTCGGCGACCCCCCGCGTGGACCTGGCACCGACCCGCGCGACAGGCGTGAGGAATCACTCCTCGACATCGTTCCTGACAATGCCAGCAAGCCGTATGACATGCATGAAGTGATCACGCGTGTCGTCGACGACGGCGAGTTCTACGAAGTCCATCGCGAGTTCGCGATGAACATCATCTGCGGCTTCGCGCATTTCGGTGGGTTCAGCGCCGGCGTCGTGGCCAACCAGCCGGCGGTGCTCGCGGGAGTGCTGGACATCAGCGCATCACTCAAGGCTGCGCGCTTCATCCGGTTCTGCGATGCGTTCAACATCCCTCTCGTGACGTTCGAAGACGTTCCCGGCTTTTTGCCGGGCACGGCGCAGGAGCATGGGGGCATCATCAAGCACGGAGCAAAGCTGCTTTACGCCTACTGCGAGGCAACGGTACCCAAGCTCACGGTGATTACCCGCAAGGCGTATGGTGGCGCGTACGATGTCATGAGCTCGAAGCACATTCGCGGCGACTTTAACATCGCCTGGCCGACAGCGGAGATCGCCGTGATGGGGCCAAAGGGTGCGGTGGAGATTCTCTTCAGGAAGGAGATTTCCGAGAGCCCGGACGAAGCGGCGGCCACCGAGGCGAAAATCGTGGAGTATCGGGAAAAGTTCGCTCACCCCTACATCGCCGCCGGTCGAGGCTACCTGGACGACATCATAGATCCGCGCGATACCAGACCCGCCCTCATCGACGCCCTCGAAACGCTGCAAACGAAGCGCGACAAGAATCCGCCGAAGAAGCACGGAAACATTCCGCTTTAGGCAGCTCGTGTTCAACAAAGTCCTGATTGCCAACCGCGGCGAGATCGCTCAGCGGGTGATTCGCGCCTGCCAGGAGCTCGGAGTGAAAACCGTCGCGGTGTACAGCGAAGCGGATGTGCGCGCCCCACACGTCCGTGAGGCGGATGAGGCCGTGCTGATCGGCCCGCCACCCTCGAGCGAGAGCTACCTGCGCGGCGAGAAGATCATCGAAGCCGCGAAGATGACGAACGCCGAAGCTATTCATCCCGGCTACGGGTTTCTCTCGGAGCGCGAATGGTTCGCGCGCGCCGTTCGCGATGCGGGAATCGTCTGGATCGGGCCTCCGGCCGAGGCGATCGCGGCGATGGGCAGCAAGACCTCCGCGAGGACTCTCGCGGTCGCGAACGGCGTTCCCGTGGTACCCGGGACGACAGAGCCGCTCGAGAACGCCGAGGAGGCCGAGAAGATCGCTAAGAAGTTCGGCTATCCGGTGTTGCTCAAGGCGGCCGCGGGCGGCGGGGGAAAGGGGATGCGAGTGGTCTCAGCGCAGAAGGATCTGGCGAGCGCTCTCGAGGCGGCGCGAAGGGAAGCGAAGAACGCATTCGGCGACGACGCCGTGTATCTGGAGAAATTCGTCACACGGCCGCGGCACGTCGAGATTCAGGTGCTCGCCGATTCGCACGGCAACGTTCTCTCGCTCGGCGAGCGTGAGTGCTCGGTGCAGCGTCGGCATCAGAAGATGATCGAGGAGGCTCCCAGCGTTGCAGTCACTCCGGAGCTGAGAAGAAAGATGGGTGAGACGGCGGTGCGCGCAGCCAGGGCGGCGGGCTACGTGAACGCCGGCACCTGCGAGTTTCTTCTCGACCAGAGCGGGGATTTCTACTTCCTGGAGATGAACACGCGGCTCCAGGTCGAGCATCCGGTGACGGAGCTCGTGACAGGGATCGATCTCGTGCAGTGGCAGCTGCGAATCGCCGCGGGTGAAATGCTTCCGTTCAGGCAGGAAGACATCGCGCCTCAGGGCTGGGCGATCGAGTGCCGCATCACCAGCGAGGAAGCGTCGAACAACTTTCTTCCGTCTACGGGACGAATCGAGTATCTCCACTTGCCGAGCGGGCCGGGTGTGCGCTGGGACGGTGGAGTGGAATCGGGCAGCGAGATCGGTCTCTATTACGACCCGATGCTCGCCAAACTCATCGTCTGGGGCGTGGATCGGGAACAGGCAGTGACGCGAATGCGGCGCGCACTGGTAGATCTGATCATTCTGGGAATCGAAACTTCACGCGACTTCCACATTCGCGTCATGGACGACGACGAATTCCGGCGGGGCGCCATCGACATTCAATGGCTCGAGCGCCGCCTCGCTTCGATTCTCGAGCGCCCCCCCAACGAGGAGTCCGCGCGAGTCGCGGCGATCGCCGGCGCTTTGCTGGCGGAGCGCGATCGTGGAGCGCGCGTGGTGTCGACGACTTCCAACGGCGTGACTCCCACAGCCCGGCGCAGCGATCTCGCGCTCGATACGTGGAAGCAGGCTGCGCGGGTCGAAGGGCTGCGCGACTGATGGCGGTGATCAGTGTTTCAATCGACTCGATCGCAGCTGGTGGAGACGGCGTCGGAAGGAGCAATGGGCTCGTAGTGTTCGTTCCGCGGACAGCACCCGGGGATGTCGTGACGGCGCAGATCTCCGGCAAAGGGCATTTCGCGCGGGGCGCGCTTCGGAACATCGTCTCTTCATCTTCCGTTCGCATCGACCCGCCTTGCCCCCATTACACGAGAGACAATTGTGGGGCCTGCCAGTTGCAGCACATGACCTACGAATCCCAGCTGGCGGCCAAGCAGATGATCATCCGCGATTCGTTGCAGCGCATAGGAAAGCGCATCGTCGACGCGCCGCCCATCGAGCGCAGTCCAAAGGAATGGCGTTACCGCACGAAGCTCACTCTCGCGATGCGGCGTCGCGGATCGCGCTGGATCGCGGGGCTTCATCCTTACGACGATGCCTCGCGCATTTTTCCGCTCACCGATTGTCCGATCACCGATCGTCGCGTCGTCGCAGCGTGGCGTGAAATCATGGAGGCCGACGCCTATTTCCCCGACGCGAAGGAGCTGCGCGGAAGTGTTCGCATTACGAGCGGTGGGCCGACGTTCGTGATGATGGGAGGTCAAAGCTGGGCGGCGCGTGACCAGTTCTCCGCCGCGGTTCCATCGATCTCCGCGGTGTGGTGGGAGCCGGCCGACGACAAGCTGCGCCGCCTTCTATATGACAAGCGCCAGGACCGGGACCCAAGCGCGTCATTCGCGCAGATAAATGCCGAGATGGCCGAGATTCTTCGCTCCTATGTGCTGGACCGCGCCCGGTCGTACGAGCCGCAAACCGTGATCGATGCTTATGCCGGTGCCGGCCACACCGCGATCTCCCTGAGCGAGTCGGGATCAAGGGTGACCGCAATCGAGCTCGATCCCGACGCATCGGAATGGTCCGCGTCGCGCCTGACCGATCCCTCCCGCGCGATTCGCGCGAGAGTGGAGGACGCGCTACCGGGACTTCTTCCCGCCGATCTGGTGATACTCAATCCTCCGCGCGCCGGCCTGGACTCGCGTGTGACTGCGACGCTCGAAGCCGAAGCGGGGCATGTGCGCGGAGTGATCTACGTGAGCTGCAATCCGGCGACCCTGGCTCGCGATCTGTCGCGACTTCCGAGTTACAGAATCGAGTCGCTGCACGCATTCGACATGTTTCCGCAAACGGCACACGTCGAAACGGTTTGTGAGCTGCGTCCCGAGGTGGCGGCAACGTGAGATACGTCGTGGAGTTGAACTCCGGGCGGAAGACGGTGTCGATCGAGGCGGAGGGCGTTCGGTATGAAGACGAGGCGCCAATCCGCGGCGAACTATCCGACATCGAAGGAAGTCCGGTCCGAATGGTGAAGCTCGACACACACGTCTATCGTGTTGTCGCGGAGAAGCATCAAGGACGTGGAAAGTACACACTCTGGGTGGATGGCTATCGGTTCGAGACTGAGGCGCTCGACGAGCGAACGCGCTCCATCCGCGATCTCTCCGCGGCGGCTGCCGGGCCGACGGGGCCTGCTCCGATCATCGCGCCGATGCCCGGTCTGATCGTGCGCGTCAACGTGAGCATCGGCGATCGCGTCGAAGCGGGTCAGGGAATCGTCGTGATGGAAGCGATGAAAATGGAAAACGAGTTGCGCGCCACCGCGGGGGGAACTGTGAAAAGCGTCGCGGTCTCGGCGGGGACGGCAGTAGAGAAAGGCGCGCTCCTGGTCGAACTGGAGTGATTTGTAATGGTATTGTAAGCTTTCCGGCGTAGGCTAATGATTGCCAAAAAGGGTCATTCCCGTCACATACCCAGGAACAGGGAGGCACCGTGTTCTCAACACGGAAATTGTTGCTCAGCGCGCTAACGGGCGCGGTCACGCTGCTATCGGCCGCAGCTCTCAACGCACAAGCTGCCGCAACAATCTGCAAAGATGGAACGACGTCAGCTTCGTCGGGACGTGGTGCGTGCTCCGGTCATGGCGGTGTCGGTCGAAAAGCCGCCTCGCATCAGAAGAAAATTGCGAAGAGTGAAGCGAAAGCCGCCAAGAGCGATGCGAAAGCAGACAAGAAGAGTGATGCGAAAGCAGTTAAGAGTGAGGCTAAGGCCGCCAAGAGCGAGACTAAAGAGACCAAGGCGCCCAAGGCTTCGGCCACCGCTCGCGTCAAAGCCAACACGAACTCGGCCGTTGTCGGCTCGGGGGCTGCTGAGGACAACAATGCGGCTGGCGCGATCGCCCGTTGCAAGGATGGCCTCTACTCCCATGCGAAGAACCGCCGCGGAGCTTGCAGTCGACACGGTGGCGTAGCAAGCTGGATATAGAACGATTTGTGGGGACAATCCGCGAATAAGTGAAGGGGCCGGGCTCTCCCGGCCCTTTCTTTTTTCACGGGCGTCCGCGGTTGACACGACTTCCCGTCGCCGATAGCTTAAAAGGCTGTCGCAAAACCACTTAGTGGCAATTAACCGCTTGGAACCCTACTCGACCAAAGGGGGCCGGCACTTACATATCGTTCCGCGTCACATGAAGACATACTCCGCGACCCCGCGGGATATCGAGCACCAGTGGTACATCGTCGACGCCGAAGGCCAGGTCCTCGGCCGTTTGGCGACCGCCGTCGCGAACATAATCCGCGGCAAGCACAAGCCGATGTTCACGCCCCATATGGATACGGGCGACAACGTCATCGTCATCAACGCCGCCAAGGTCCGCGTCACTGGCAAGAAGGCGGAACAGAAGCGGTACTTCAGACACACGGGGTACATGGGCCACGAGCGGTTCACACCGTTCGAGATGATGCTCGCCAAGCACCCTGAGCGCGTGATCGAGAAGGCGGTCTACGGCATGCTGCCCAAGACTGCGCTCGGACGCCAGAAGCTCCGCAACAAGCTCCGCGTGTTCGCCGATGCGAAGCACACTCATGCCGCGCAGCAGCCGAAAGTGCTCGTCCTCAACAAGAAGAGTGAGAAGTAATGTCTGACACCATGCACACGATCGGGCGGCGCAAGGAAGCTGTCTGCCGTCTCTACATCAAGCCGGGATCCGGCAAGTGGTCGGTGAACGGACGCACGCTGGGAGATTATTTCCCGCGTCCAGCGCACGTGTCCGCCATCCAGCAGCCGTTCACGATCACCGATACGCTCGGCCGCTATGATGTGAAGGCGAAGGTCGAAGGCGGCGGACTCACCGGCCAGGCCGGCGCGCTCCGTCTCGCCGTCGCTCGTGCGCTGGTGAGGCTGGATGAATCGCACCGCAGGAAGCTCCGCGATCTGGCGTTGCTGACGCGCGATGCAAGAGCAGTCGAGCGCAAGAAGCCAGGCCGTCCGAAAGCACGAAAGAAGTTCCAGTTCTCGAAGCGTTAACCCCGAAGGAATCACTATTTAATGGCTCAGCCAAACCTGGAGCAGCTACTCGAAGCCGGTGTCCATTTCGGACACCAGACCCGTCGTTGGAACCCGAAGATGCGTCGTTTCATCTTCGCGGAGAGAAACGGCATCCACATCATCGACTTGCAGAAGACACTGCGTCAGCTGGAGCTGGCGCAGAAGCTCGCGCGCGAAGTAATCCTGCGTGGCGACAACGTCCTCTTTGTCTGCACCAAGCGGCAGCTCGTCAACATTGTGAAGAGCGAAGCCGAGCGTTGCGGAGCGATGTATGTGACAGAGCGGTGGCTCGGTGGCTTGCTGACGAACTTCCAGACGGTGAAGAAGCAGGTCCGTCGTCTGAAAGAGCTCGAGGCGGGCAGCGAGGCCGGTGGTGACTTCGAGAATTACACCAAGAAAGAGCAGCTGATGATGAGTCGTCAGCGCGACAAGCTTTCCAAGAACCTTGCCGGCATCAAGAACCTTACGCGTCTTCCCGGTCTCATGTTCGTGATCGATTCCAAGAAGGAGCGGATCGCGGTGAACGAGGCCAACAAGCTGCAAATCCCGCTCATCGCGCTCGTCGATACGAACGCCGATCCGGATCTGATCACGGTTCCGATCGCTGGTAATGACGATGCGATACGCTCGGTGGAGCTGATGACCAAGTCGATCGCGGATGCGATCGTCGAGGCGCGTCGCGAGGCGCCGGTGCGCGAGGAAGTCGAAGAGTCAGAGTCGTACACGTACAGCTCCGACCGCGGCGCCGAGCCGGAAGGTGAAGGCGACAAGAAGAGGAAGAAGCGGCCGCGCAGGCGACGGGCGAAGCCCGAAGCAATTGCCGCTCGGCTCAAGACAGGCGGCGAAGAAGGTGGCGGAACAGAGGAAGCCACCGAGCCAGAGCAGGAAGGTTAACTTTCACGCCGCCGGAAAATTCCGGCGGCGTTTTCACGAGACAGGAATGATGACTACCAAAGAGAAATTCACCGCAAAAGACGTTCAGACTCTGCGCCAGCGTACCGGCGCGGGTATGATGGAATCCAAGAAGGCGCTCGAGGAGAACCATGGCGACATGGAGAAGGCGATCGAGTACCTGCGCACCAAGGGAATCGCGAAGGCCGAGAAGCGCATCGGCAAGCAGACGAGCGAAGGCGTGATCGGCAGCTACATCCACCACAACGGCAAGGTCGGCGTGATGGTGGAAGTGAACTGTGAGACCGATTTCGTCGCGCGCACCGATGACTTCAAGCAACTGGTGAAGTACATCGCCGAGCACATCGCTGCCGCCGCTCCGGTTGCCGTCGACAAGGATCAGGTGCCGCAGGACAAGGTCGAGAAAGAGCGCCGCATTTTTCTGGAGCAGGTTAAGGAGAGCGGCAAACCCGACCACCTGATCGAGAAGATCGTCGCCGGGAAGATCGAATCGTATTACAAGGACGTCGCCCTCGTTCACCAGGCGTGGGTTCGGGAGCCGAAAAAGACAATTGGCGATCTCATCAAGGAAGCGTCGGCGAAGCTCGGGGAAAATATCCAGGTTCGCCGCTTCGTTCGATTTCAGATGGGCGAGGAATAGCTATTCGGTGCCGTATGGCCTTGAAGTGCAACAGAACGGGTGCCAGACGTCAGTGGCAGAGATGCCAGTTTCGAGTTCACGACGCCCGGACGCTTAGATGCGCTATTCGCGGTACAAGCAGTTGCTAGCACGCCAAAGGGACAAGTCAGGGCGTAGTGAACTGAAAACTGGCACCTGCGCCACTGACGTCTGGCACCCGTTCAGTTATTAGTTTCCCGTTCGGTTTGCAGCTAACCAGCCATTAGAGGTCTCGTTGCCAGATCTAAAGTACAAACGAGTTCTTCTCAAACTTTCCGGCGAGGCTCTCGCCGGGCGGAAAGGCGGCGGCTTCGATTTCACGATCCTCGAGCGCCTCGCCACCGAGGTCGCTGACATCGTCAAGATGGGCGCGGGCGTCGGTCTGGTGATCGGTGGCGGAAACATTGTTCGCGGCGCGGAGCTTTCGAAGATGGGGATGGACCGCGTCGGCGCCGACTACATGGGCATGCTCGCTACAGTCATCAACGCGCTCGCGCTCCAGGATGTGCTCGAGAAGGCCGATCTCGAGACGCGTGTGATGACCGCGATTGCGATGGAATCGATTGCCGAGCCGTTCATCAGGCGCCGCGCGATGCGACACTTCGAAAAGGGGCGGGTCGTAATCTTCGCCGCCGGCACTGGCAATCCATACTTCTCGACTGACACGGCAGCGGCGTTGCGGGCGATTCAGATCCACGCCGACGTCATCGTCAAGGCGACGAGCGTCGATGGCGTCTACACAGCGGATCCAAAGCGTGATCCCGAAGCCACCCGCTATGAATCGATCAGCTACCGCGATGTAATGGTCAACGAGCTGGGTGTGATGGACCAGACGGCCATCACTCTGTGCAAGGAAAACAAGCTCCCGATCATCGTCCTGAACATTCACCGTCACGGAGAGGTTGCGAAGGCGCTGCTGGGTGAGCGCGTCGGAACGATCGTACAATGACGACAATTCCTCAGATCACGAAGGACTGCCGGACCGCGATGGAGAAATCGTTCGAGGCGTCGAAGCGCGAGCTGGCGTCGATCCGCACGGGCAAGGCGACGGCCAGCCTGCTCGACACGGTGCGGGTTGAAGCGTACGGGCAGCAGATGCCCTTGAATCAGGTAGCGGGCGTGTCGGCTCCGGAACCGCGGCTCCTCACAGTGACGCCCTGGGACAAGGGACTGGTGACGGCGATCGAAAAGGCGCTGCGCGAATCGGATCTCGGCCTCAATCCTCAGACGCAGTCGGGCGTCATCCGCGTGCCGCTCCCCTCGCTCAACGAGCAGCGCAGGAAGGAGCTGGTCAAGGTCGTTCACAAGCTGGCTGAGGAGGCACGGATCGGCATCCGCCACGCGAGAACGGCGGCGCGCGATCACCTGAAGAAGCTCGAGAAAACATCGGAAGACGAGCAGAAGAGGGCGGAGAAAGAGCTTCAGAAGCTTCACGACGACTACATCGGCAAAATCGATGAGTTGCTGAAGGCGAAAGAAGCAGAAATCATGGAAGTCTAGCCCGTGTCCGAGCTGACACGGCGCATCATCTTCGCGGTGATTGCCGCGCCCACAAGCATCGCGATCGTTTACTTCGGCGACTGGGCGCTGGCGATTGTTCTCTCCGTGCTCGCCGCGCTCGCAGCCTGGGAGTTGTTCCGCATGGCTCGTGAAACCGGAGCGCTGCCGTTTGAGCCCGCGGGAATCGCGCTGGCAGCGCTCCTGCCGCTGGCGGTTCACGCACAACGACTGGGCGTATATACACTCTCGCTCACGGCCATCATCGCCATGATTCTGCTGTTGTTCGCGAGCACGATCTGGCTTCGCGGACCAGCGGGCAAGCCGCTGTCGTCGGTCGCGATCACGGTGTTCGGCGTGATGTACGCCGGACTCTTCTCTTACATATACGCGCTTCGTTACCACGACTACGCCGTCGGCGCGGCTGCTGGAACCGCGTTGGTGTTCCTGCCAATACTGCTCACCTGGGCTACCGATGTCGGCGCGTACACATTCGGCCGCTCGTTCGGGAAGAAGAAGCTGATTCCTTCGGTAAGTCCCGGAAAAACGGTGGAAGGCGCCGTGGGTGGACTCGGCCTCGCCATTGTCATATGTCTGCTTTACGTGAGATTCATACTTATGCCCTATGCGCAGCTCGGACTGACGATCCAGGGCGCCGTGCTCTTCGCCATAGTTGTCAGCGTCGCGGCGCAGACGGGGGACCTGGCTGAGTCGCTGCTCAAGCGAGAGGCTGGCGTGAAAGACAGCTCGCGGATCCTTCCCGGACATGGTGGAATCCTCGATCGGTTCGACAGTCTGTTGTTCGTGATGCCGATCGCGCTTCTGCTGCTGGGTCGCTTGCTGCTGCCCATCCCACTGTGACCTCCGGCTCCGCCACCCGGCAGAAAGGTGTGGCGGTCCTGGGCTCCACCGGCTCGATCGGCACTACAGCGCTTCGCGTGCTGGACAGACAGCGTGATCGATTCCGTGTCGCGGCTCTCACCGCGAACAGCAACGGCGCTCTTCTGAGAGAACAGGCGCTCAAGTTCTCACCTGCTTTCGTCGGGATGGTAGAATCCCAGCACGATGCGGACGAAGCGTGGAAGAGCGGAACCGACTCGCTGATCGCCGCCGCTACCCGCGATGATGTCGACATCGTGCTCAACGCGATCGTCGGCGCCGCGGGACTCGATGCTACGCTGGCCGCTCTCAAGGCGGGGAAGCGTGTCGCGCTCGCCAACAAGGAGACCCTGGTCATTGCCGGAGACCTGGTGAGGCAGACGTGTGCCGCGGGAGCGGGTGAGGTCATTCCAGTGGACAGCGAGCACAGCGCCATCCTTCAGTGCGTCACCGGGCACCCGACGTCCGCGGTCCGCCGCGTTGTGCTCACCGCGTCAGGTGGGCCATTCCGCGGCTGGAACGCGGAGCGACTCGCGTCGGCGACCGTCAACGATGCGCTGAGGCACCCGACATGGCGGATGGGCCGCAAGATCACCATCGACAGCGCGACACTCGCCAACAAAGCGCTCGAAGTCATCGAAGCACATTTTCTGTTTGGCCTTCCCTACGATCGCATCGAAGTCGTGGTACATCCGCAGAGCGTGGTCCACTCATTCGTCGAGTTCATCGATGGCAGCGTCGTCGCGCAGATGAGCGTCCCGACCATGGAGCTACCCGTGCTCTATGCCCTGACCCATCCAGAACGCGTCCCCGACGACGGTGTGCCGGCTTTCAATCCGGTTAGACTTTCTCCAATGACATTCGAGCCTGTCGATCATGAGCGTTTCCCGGCGCTTCGCCTGGGCATTGCGGCCGGAGTGGCCGGCGGAGCCGCGCCAGCAGTCTTTAATGGGGCGAACGAGTGCGCCGTCGCCGCGTTCCTCGCTGGAAAAATCGCGTTTCCCGACATTCCGCGCGCAATCTCTTCGGCGCTCGACAAGCTGAGCGAGATGCCCGCTGGCACGCGAGAGCAGCTGCTGGCGGCGGATGCGGCGGCGCGCCAGCACGTAGAGGCGATGTTCAAGTGCTGAGCTGGCTGGCACCGATCATAGTCTTCGGCCTCGTGGTGTTGGTGCACGAGCTCGGACATTTCATCGCCGCCAAACTAACTGGTGTGTACGCGCCGCGCTTCTCGATTGGGTTCGGGCCGTCGCTGCTGAAGCGGCGAATCGGTGAGACCGAGTATGTCCTCGCCGCGCTGCCACTCGGCGGTTACGTGCGCATGGCATCGCGCGAGGATGAAGCGACCGCATTTCTCGAGGGCGGAAGCGAGAACTCCGCGACGCGAGCCGCAAATCCCGAGGACGGATTCGATCCGAACGCCATGATCCCGTTCGGCCCTAAGCCGATCCCTGAATCGCGGTGGTTCGAGTCGAAGCCGCTCGTCGCGCGGCTGTTCATCATGCTGGCCGGTGTAACGATGAATGCGCTCCTCGCTTATGGCATCTACGTCGGGCTGCTGCTGCATTCCGGAATTCCAACACCGATTCCGGTCGCGTCAGCCGTAGTTCCCGGCAAGCCCGCCGCTCTCGCCGGGATTCAGGTGGGTGATAGCATAACAACGCTCAATGGCCGACCGCTCGCGAGCTGGGAAACGCTCCTCGACAGCATTGGCGCGTCGGCTGGCCGTCCCCTCGAGCTGGGAATCGCTCGGCATGGACAAACGCTGGAGGTGCGGGTTACGCCGGCCGCGGAAGTCGTCGCGGATCTGCGCACCGGCGTGAAGCGGACCGTCGGTAGAATCGGCATGATGGCGAGCGAGGCATTCACCCCGATTTCAGTGGGACGAGCATTCGGCGCGGCATGGGCTCTGACAATCGACAACGGCAGCAGGATTTTTTCCGCGTTGGGTGCGCTGGCCCACGGTGTCGGAGTCTCCGACCTTGGCGGACCGATCGCGATCGCTCAGGTGTCGGTTCAGGCGGCCCGCGGCGGAATTGAGACGCTGCTGCTGCTGGTGGCGCTCATCAGCATCAATGTCGCCGTGTTCAATCTGCTCCCGATCCCTATCCTCGATGGGGGACAGATTCTTCTTAACGTCGCGGAGACGATCAAGGGAAGCGCGTTCAGCACGCGGACGCGCGAGCGCATCTTGAAGGGCGGGCTGCTCATCATCGGTCTGCTCTTCGTCACCGTGATGTTCAACGACATAAGTCGCAACATGCAGACTATCGTCCGATTTTTCGGGCGCATTTTCGGGAGCTAGGGCCAAACTATTTGGCGTCCGCTCCCGTAGTGTTCGGCACCCCACTCTCGCGTGAGTACGGATGGCAGATTTCAAAGCAGAAGATCATCGCCTGAGCAATCCGGCGGAGCCGCGCCCCCGCGATTATACCGGCGGGGAGGATCAGCGTCGGGAGTCGCCACCGAGTTACGGAGAGCAGGGTCAGCCGCTGGTTCCCGATTCACGGTCGACCTCGGGCGTCGTGTCGTTTCTCAGCAGTGCCGAAAGAGAGGGACGCTGGCAATTGCCAAGGCGGTTTCGCGCTCTGGCAGTGATGGGAAACGTCGAGCTCGATTTGCGTGCGGCCGAGATCGGGTACGGCCTGTCCGTGATCGAGGCCGTGGCAGTCTTCGGCAACATCGAGATCACGATCTCGCCCGATATCATGGTCGAATGCGATGGGGATTCGCTGCTGGGCACCTTCGTTCTCAAGTATGATGGGCGTGCGAATCCGGCAGCGGCGAGTCGCGACAGAGTCGTGCGCGTTACCGGAACCGCATATGCCAGCGCCGTGACCATTCACGTGAAGGGTCCGGACGAGAAACTTCTCGACCGGATCGGACGCACGCTCGGGTTCGGCGAACCGTAGGCGACTGCTCGCACGAGCCGCGCACCGCTCTGCGCGGCACTGTTATGCGCGAGCGTCATCTGCTCCAACGAATTGAACGGCGGGCACTTCGCGGCTAAATTTGGCAGTTATGGCTTTTCCCGGCCTGACTGAGCGAGTCTCCGATGTGCGGGCCAGAATCGCGGCAGCGCGAGCCCGGGGCGGGCACGAACAACAGGTCACGATCGTGGCGGTCACCAAGACGCATGGGCCCGAGGCCGCACAGGCGGCTTATGAGTCCGGACTGCACGATGTCGGCGAGAACAAGGTTCAGGAAGCACTAAAGAAGATGGCTGCGGTCGATGTGCCGGTGCGGTGGCATCTCATCGGGCATCTGCAGCGGAACAAGGTTAAGGCGCTCGAGCAGTTCGTGTTGCTGCATTCGCTCGACGGCCCGCGGCTCGCAGATGCCGTGTGCGAGTTCGGGATCGCGCGAGGCCGGGCAGTCGAGGTGTTGCTCGAGTTGAATCTTACAGGAGAGGCCTCCAAGGGCGGATACACACTCTCCGAGATGCTGCCGGAAGCCGAGCGACTCGTTTCGCTGTCGGGAATCCGGGTTCGGGGAGTGATGACAATGGCTAGCTTTAGCGCAACGGAGTCGCAGCTCCATCGCACCTTCGCGGAAGCGCGCGAGGCGCGTGAAGATCTGGTTGCAGCCGGGCATCCGGCCGAGGAGCTGTCGATGGGAATGTCGAACGATTACGAGATCGCTGTAGAGGAAGGCGCGACGCTGGTGCGGCTCGGGACCACCCTCTTCGGAGCGAGGGATAAATGATCGACGAATCATTTCACCTTACACCATTGGACGTGCGCCGCTACGACTTCGGCCGCGCGTTCCGCGGCTACAGTCCCGCGCGCGTCGATCAGTTCAGGGATCAGGTCGCCGAAGAGATGGAGCGGCTCACGCGCATCAACCAGGACCTCGACTCGAAGGCGAGAAGCTTTCACGAGCAGTTGCGCGCGTTCCGCGAGCGCGACAAGGCGTTGAACGATGCCCTCATTGCCGCCCAGCAGCTTCGCGGCGAGGTTCGCGAGCAGGCCGAGCGTGAGGCGCAGCTCATTCTACGCGAGGCGCAGGCGGAGGGGGAGCGGATCATCGAGGCTGCCAAATCCGATGTCCGGCGCATGGAGGAAGAGCTGGACAATCTGGATCGCTCCCGACGCACGTATCTGGCGCAGATGCGGACTTTGATCGCGCGCCAGCTGTCGGAGGTCGAGGCGTCCGATTCACAAGTCGTGGCGAGCACGCTTCGCGGTGCGGGCTCCAACTCCTCCGGATCGAACCGAGAATGACGGCAGTCCGCCCCGTGCCGGCCGCGGCGGGGGGAGACGAGAAGGGCAGACACTTCCGCTTGCTGCCGACCGATCGCTCGCCCGACGAACTCGAGAAGGAAATGCTTTCCCGCTGGAAGGAAGAGAATCTCTTCCAGCAGACGCTGGCACAGGCAGAGGGGAAGCCCGAGTTCGTCTTCTTCGAAGGCCCTCCCACGGCCAACGGCAAGCCCGGAATCCATCACGTGTTCTCGCGCACCGTGAAGGATCTTTTCTGCCGCTATCGCGCCATGAGCGGGAACCACGTCGCGCGCAAAGCGGGCTGGGACACGCACGGTCTGCCGGTTGAGATCGAAGTCGAAAAAAGGATCGAGAAGGACTTCGGCATTCGGACGGCGAAGCAGCAGATCGAGAAGATCGGCGTCGAGCGGTTCAATGAGATGTGCCGCGAGAGCGTGTGGCGCTACCGCACCGATTGGGAAGAGCTGAGCGAGCGAATCGGATACTGGCTCGACTACAGCGATCCGTACGTCACGTACTCGAATAACTACATCGAGAGCGTTTGGTGGGCGCTTGCCACCATGTTCCGCGCCGGACGTCTGTATCGCGGGCACAAGGTTCTGCCGTACTGCGCGCGCTGCGGAACGACGCTTTCGAGCCACGAGGTAGCGCAGGGCTACAAGGATGTGAAGGATCCAAGCGCCTACGTCGCGCTCGATCTCGTCGAGGACAAGAGCGCGAAGACGCGTCGTCGTATGCTCCTCTGGACCACGACTCCGTGGACGCTCGTCTCAAACGTCGCATTGGCGGTGAACCCGACGCTCGAGTACGTCGAGCTACGGAAAAGAAAATCGGAGACGGACGAGACGATCATTCTCGCTCTCGCCCGCACGCCCGCCGTTCTCGGTGACGATTTCGCGGGGCGATGGGAGACGGTCGGCTCATTTCGTGGCAGCGATCTGGTCGGCAAGCGTTACAAGCGACCGCTCGATTGGGTCGCGTATAAGGATGGCGAGCACGAAATAATCATCGGCGAGTCTTTCGTCTCGGCCGACGAGGGAACAGGGGTCGTGCACATGGCGCCGGCATTCGGTGCCGACGATTATGCGGCGGGCCAGCGCAACGGGTTGGCGTTCCTTCAGCCAGTGAATCTCCGCGGCGAGTTTCCGGAGGACATGCGGCTGGTGGGCGGGATGTTCGTCAAGGACGCGGACGCCGTCATTCTCGAAGAGTTGAAGCGGCGCGGTGTGCTCTGGAAGTCGACGCTGCATGAGCATGCGTACCCGCATTGCTGGCGTTGCGAGACGCCGCTGCTTTACTACGCCCGCACTTCCTGGTTCATCCGCACGACCGAGTTCAAGGATGCGATGCTGGTTCGCAACTCGCGTGTCGACTGGCATCCGGCCGAAACCGGATCCGGTCGGTTCGGAGAATGGCTGACCAACAACATCGACTGGGCGGTCTCACGTGACCGCTACTGGGGCACTCCGCTTCCCATCTGGGTCTGTGAGCGGGACGATTCGCATGCGGAAGCCATCGGCGGATACGCGGAGCTCTCCGAGAGATCCGGGCTCAAGCTCGGCGACGGCTTCGACTCGCACAAGCCGTTCATCGACAGCTATACCTGGGCGTGCAAGTGCGGCGGCACGATGAGGCGCACACCCGAGGTGATCGATGCCTGGTTCGACTCCGGGTCGATGCCCTTCGCCCAGTGGCATTTCCCGTTCGAGAACCGCGACAAGTTCGAGCGGTACTACCCGGCGGATTTCATCGCCGAGGGTATCGATCAGACTCGGGGATGGTTCTACTCACTGCTGGCGATCGCAACCGGTCTCGGTGATGCGCTTCCGAACAACCTGCTCGCCCACGAGGCGCATTCACCGGTCGTCGGAGACACCGCGCCGTATCGCGCAGTTGTCGTCAACGATCTCGTTCTCGACGCCGAAGGGCAGAAGATGTCGAAGCGGCTCGGCAACATCATCGATCCCACGTCCGTGATTCCGCGTTACGGTGCCGACGCGGTTCGGCTCTTTCTCACGACCTCGAGCCAGCTCTGGACCCCGCGGCGCTTCGACGAGGCGGGAATCCGCGACACGGCCGGCCGCTTCCTGCTCACGTTCAAGAATGTCTACACCGGCATTTTCGCCGAGTACGCCAACTTCGGGTGGTCGCCATCCGACCTTGATCCAGGGCCACAGAAGCGTCCCCCGCTGGATCGCTGGATTCTGTCCCGGCTGGCCACCGTCGAACGCGAGGCCGACGAGCAGCTGGGCCGCTACGAGGCTACCAACGCCGCCAAAGCGGTGATGGCTTTCTTCGATGAGGACGTGTCGAAATGGTACGTGCGCCAGAGCCGCCATCGCTTCTACGACGTCGATGCAGAGGACAATCGCGCGGCCTTCGCAACGCTCCACGAAATCATTGCGGTTACGTGCCGGTTGCTCGCTCCGTTCGCGCCCTTCATCACCGACTGGGTGCATCGCGAGCTGACCGGAGGCTCGGTCCACCTGGCGCCCTTTACGCGCGGGGTTCCCGGGGCGATCGATGTCGATCTGGAGCGGGCGATGGCGCAAATTCGGACGCTCGCCACGCTTGGTAGAGCGGCCCGTGAGGAAGCCGGTGTCAAGGTGCGTCAGCCCCTCGCTCGACTGGTTTGTGTGGTGCCCAGCCATGGCAGTGCGTCGAAGACAGGCGCGGGTGTGTTGGAGGAGCTTAGTCCGCTGCTGGCGGCCGAGCTCAACATAAAAATCGTCCAGTTCATCTCCAGCGCCGACGATCTAGTAACTTTAAAGGCTCGACCGAATTTCAGGTCGCTGGGCAAGAAATTCGGCAAGGATACGCCGCTCGCAGCCGAAGCCGTCCAGGCTTTGAGCAGCGAGGCGCTGGCCGAGTTCGAGGCGGGGAAGCCGTTGTATGTATCGGTCGGGAATGAGTCGCGGGAGCTGAGCTCGGAGGATCTGACGGTCGTCCGGACAGCTTCGGGCGACATGGTGGTGAAGGAAGAAGGTGGCTATTTTGCGGCCCTTGATTCGGTGGTAACGCATGAGCTCCGCCTCGAGGGTCTCGCGCGTGAAGTGGTAAGCCGCGTTCAGCGGTTGAGGAAGGAATTGGGTTTCGCCGTCAGTGATCGCATCACGCTCCTCGTTGGGGGTAGTGCGGAGATTCAGGAAGCGGTGAAGGCGTTCCAGAAATGGATTGCCGATGAGGTACTTGCCCTGAAGGTGAGTGTGGGCGAGAAAATCGACGGAAAACACGCGACGCATACGTTCGACCTTGATGGCCAGAGCGTTGAAGTCGCCTTGGAGAGGGCAGGCTAGAAATGGCACCGGCAGCTAGCAGCAAAAAGCCAAGCACGATTACAAAACCGAAGGCGATGACGAAGAAGAGCCTGCAGCATTTCGAGAAGCGACTGCTCGAAGAGCGGAAACGCGTCTTGAAGGAGCTGGGGCACTACGACGAGACTTTCGGATCGACGCCGCAGGGCGCGGACGGCGATCTGAGCGCATACTCCTTCCACATGGCCGATCAGGGCACCGACGCAATGGAGCGCGAAAAGGCGTTCTTGTTCGCGAGCCAGGAAGGCCGTTTCCTCTGGCACATCGACGAAGCACTCCGCCGGCTCTATCGCAATCCGGAGCAATTCGGCAAGTGCCACAATTGCGGGCGAGAGATCAGCTTCGAGCGGCTCGATGCGCTCCCGCACGCCAGGTACTGTATCGAGTGCAAGCAGCGCGAGGAAGATGGAAAGCGCCAAGCCTAACCCGCCCCTCTTCTGGGGGACGCTGGTCACGGTGGTGGTGGTCGATCTCGTGACCAAGTTGATCGCCGCTGCGACCTTATCCCCGCAGCACGTTCCCCACGAGATCCTGGGCAATCACCTACGGCTGACGCTCGTTTACAATCCAGGCGCAGCGTTCGGCCTCAACCTTGGTATCTACTCGCGGTGGATATTCATGGCGCTCACGGCTGGGGCCCTCGTGATTCTGGGACGGCTGTACCAGGCCACTCGACAAGGCGATTTCCTGCGCACGATCGCGCTGGGGCTCGTTTGCGGCGGCGCGGTGGGGAATCTGATCGACCGTATTCGCTCGGCGACGGGAGTGGTGGATTTCATCGATGTCGGCGTTGGCGATCTGCGGTGGCCGACGTTCAACGTCGCTGACATGGCCGTCAGCGTCGGCGCATTCCTTCTCGCGTGGGTCCTTTGGGGGGAAGAGCGATCTTCGAGCCCCTCCGTTGCAGCCACGCCTGTGTCGGATACGCCGGCGGAGAGCTAGCCCCCTGAGCGACGTCAAAGAGTTTCCCGTCGAGGCGGACAGCAATGTCCGCCTCGATCTCTTTATTGCCGGCCGCGCCGAGCTCTCACGAACCCAGGCGGCGACGCTGATCGCGCAGGGTCACGTGCTAATTGATGGACGGCGCGAAAAGGCGAGCTACCGGCCCGAGACCGGTGAGGTCGTGCGGGTCGAGATCCCGAAGGCGGAAAAACGGACGATCTCAGGGGAGGACATTCCCGTGAGCGTGGTCTATGAGGACGAGGCGCTCATCGTGGTGGACAAGCCAGCGGGCATGGTCGTGCACCCCGCACCCGGAAACTGGAGCGGCACACTCGTTAATGCCCTCCTGGGGCGGGGGGGCGGTCTTTCGACTGAGGGGCAGCCGGAGCGGGCCGGCATGGTGCACCGCCTGGACAAGGAGACCTCCGGCCTCCTGATAGTGGCAAAAACCGACCGGTCGCACCGGCTTCTGAGTGCGGCGATCGCCGCCCGCCGGGTGGTCCGCCGCTACGCAGTCATGACCTGGGGTCATCTCTCCGCCGACACTCTCACGATCGACAAGCCGATTGCCCGCGACCCGCGAGACCGGAAGCGCATGGCAATCGTCAATAAGGGTCGGCCGGCCAAGACCGACCTCATACGCCTTGCTCGGTTCGATGCGGGGGAACTTCTTCGTGCCCATCTCCATTCCGGACGGACTCACCAAATCCGCGTTCATCTCGCGTCTATCGGCCATCCTGTCATGGGCGACGACGTGTATGGAGGGGGCGGAGGACGTCGTGTGGCCGGACTTCCTCCCAAGCGGCACTTCCTGCACGCGGCCTGGCTCGCGTTCAACCACCCAGTGACCGGCAAGCCGCTCGATTTCCGCTCTCCGCTTCCGGAGGATCTGCGCCGCGCGCTCACGGTGATCGCCGGAGAGCACGCGTTCCCGGACACGGTAGACCCGCTCACGGCGCTCCGATTCTATGAGTGACGCTGTCGCGTTGCCTCCCGAACAGGTCGTCGAGGAAGAGCCGCACGTTCCGACGCGCCGCCTGCTTGTGTTCAACATCGGCGGCAGCTCCTTCGCCTGCGACATGGACTCCTTTCGCGAGATCGTGGGAATGCAGCACATAACGAGGCTGCCGGGAGCGCCGGATACCGTGCGCGGGATCATCAATTTGCGCGGGACGATCGTCACTGTAATCGACGGGGGGAAGTCGCTCGGTAAGCAGGCCCATGCCCGCGCGGAGGGACTGCTCCTGCTGGTCGATTATTTCGACCGGTGGATTGGAATCGGCGTTGACGATGTTCGCGACATTCAGGATGTACCGGTAGATCAATTCGGGACCGCGGATCACGCGGAAATCCCGCTTGCGGGAGCAGTAACGGGAGCGGTCGAAATCGAGGGGGAGCGGGTCCTCGTACTCGACATCAAGACAGTGGTTTTGCAAGTCATCGGACAAGGGAGGTAGGGTGAGCAGTACTGTGCTGGTTTGCGACGACGCCGTGTTCATGCGGACGATGGTGAGCGACATCCTTTCTCAGGCTGGATTCACAGTCGTCGGGGAAGCAGAAAACGGCAAACAGGCCGTTCAGAAATACCAACAGCTCAAGCCTGATCTGGTGACGATGGACATCATCATGCCGGAGATGGGGGGAATCGAGGCGGTGAAGCAGATCACGCAGATGGATCCCGCCGCCCGGATTCTCATGTGCAGCGCGATGGGGCAGCAGGCGCTGGTGCAGGAAGCGCTTCAGGCCGGCGCCCGCGACTTCGTCGTGAAGCCCTTCCAGCCGAGCCGCGTTCTCGAAGCCGTGCAGCGGGTGCTGGCCTAGGTGGACACCGGTCGCTACGCCAAGCTTTTTCTCTCGGAAAGTCGTGAAAACCTCTCCGAGATAAACAGCGCGCTCCTCGAAATGGAGCGTGGCGGGAGCGATGCGGCCCTGGCGCGCATGTTTCGCGCGGTTCACACCATGAAAGGCATGGGAGCCGCCATGGGCTATACGTCGGTGGCGGAACTCTCCCACGAGCTGGAGACGCTGCTGGACAAGCTCAGAAGCAGCGCCATCGTCGTCACGCGACCGGTCATCGACACGCTGTTCGCAGCGGTGGATTCGCTGGAGCAGGCGGTGGACATGGCAACCGCAGCGACTCCTCAGCACCTCGATGTGAAGGACATCATCGCCCGCGTCCGCCAGGCGGCCAGCGAGGAGGCGTCGCCGACTTTCACTTCGGAATTCGCCGTTATGGCGCCCGAGAAGAAAATCGAGAGGAAAGAACCCTCTCCCGCCGCTCCGGCGCAGAAGTCCCCGCGCCACATTCGCATCGATGCAAAGCGGCTCGACACACTGATGAACGTCGTCGGCGAGCTCGTGATCGCGCGCGACCGCATCGCGAAGATCGCCGAACAGCTCGGTGACGAATCCCTGCTCGAGGCCACACTCCGTGCCTCGCAGATCCTGGCCACTCTGCAAAACGAGATCATGACGAGCCGCATGGTTCCCGTGTGGCAAGTGTTCGAGCGGTTTCCCCGTGTGGTGCGCGATACCGCGCGCTCACTGGGCAAAGAAGTTGAATTCAAGATCGAAGGCAGGGAGATCGAGCTCGATCGCTCCATGCTCGACGAGATGGGCGAGCCGGTTCTGCATCTGCTCCGGAACTCGCTCGATCATGGCGTCGAGACACCGGCCGACCGTGAGAAAGCGGGCAAGCCACGGGTGGCGACTCTGATTCTCACAGCAGAGCGGGACCGGGCTACTGTGCTCATCCGGGTGACCGACGACGGGCGCGGAATCGATCAGGCGCGGGTGCTGCCACGCGCCAAGAAGCTGGGTATCGTCGAGCAGGACACCACGGCGCTGACCGAGCAGGAGCTCGTCTCGATCATATCCCGGCCCGGTTTCTCGACCGCGGAAAAGGTGACGGAGATCTCAGGACGCGGCGTCGGATTCGACATCGTCGCCACCCGCGTGCGCGCGCTCGGCGGCTCGCTCGAAGTGCACACCGATGCGGGGCTCGGCACCAGTGTGAGCATGCGTCTTCCTCTGACCCTCGCTATCTCGCGCGCCCTCCTGGCAAGGGTCGACAACGAGGTTTACGCGATCCCTCTGACGCACGTACTCGAGACGTTCAGCCTCTCGCAGCCGATGCTGCTCGAATCGAAGGGAAAGCAGGTCGTCGCTATGCGGGACGATCTCTTCCCCGCTATCTGGCTCCGTGAGCGCGTTGGTTTGCCGGCAGCCGCAATCGCAGCCAGTGGCCAGGTCGTACTCATCGAGCTCGCGGAGAGGCGTGCAGCGCTCGTCGTCGACGAGTTCATTGGTCAGCAGGAAATCGTCGTCAAGCAGTTCGACGGTGTGAACGCCAGCAAAACTCTCTTCAGCGGTGCGACCATTCTTGGCGATGGAACGCCCGCTCTCATCGTTGACGCCTCCAGTCTCCTCTGAAATGACCAATCCCCGCAACACCCCAGCCGGCGAGGGCACTACAACACTCCTCAGCACCGCGCGTCTCGACGCGCTCCGCGAGGTTGCCAACATTGGCGCCGGCCACGCCGCGACCGCGCTTTCAACGCTGACGGGCACCCGCATCATGATCAGCGTCCCAATGGTGAACATCGTTCCACCCGGTGATTTCGTGCCGGAGCTCTCTCCCGGCGTGGAGATCGTTGCCGTCCAAATGGCGATGAGCGGAGACATCAGCGGGCAGACGGTGTTTCTCCTCGCGATCCCGGCGGGTCTCAGGCTCGCGGAACGAATGCTGAGGCGGAAGCGCGGAACATCCCAGAGTCTTGGCACCCTCGAGCAGTCGGCGCTCAAGGAAGCGGGAAACATTCTCGCTGGTGCGTACCTTACGGCGCTCAGTGAATTCCTCGACATGCGCCTTATGCTTTCTCCGCCATTGCTCACGACCGGCCGGACCTCGCAGGCGCTGAAAACGCTCGGCGACCACGCGCCGCAGGTCGAGAGTCCGATCCTTTGCGTGGAAACGGAGTTCTTTCTCGAGGAGCCGGTGGAGAGCCTGCACGGATTCTTCCTGCTCGTCCCCGACCCGAAGGCCTTCGACGCCATCTTCCGCGCAGTGCGCGTAGAGTAGCACATGAGCGCAGCGGCAACTGCCCGCCCAACGGCAGCCGCTCACGGCGATGAGATCGACATCCTGCGATCGTTCGCCCGCCGAATCGACCCTTCGGATGCCGGCGCGTACAACAACCTCGGCGTTCTCTATTTTCGAAAGGGACTGACGGACGAGGCAATCGTCGCGTTCTCGCGCGCACTGGCTCTCGACGAGCGCATGGGCGTGGCGAGGCGCAACCTCGAGATCGCGTACGGCCAAAGCGGGATCCTCGAGCGCCGACTGCACGAGCTCGAGGAACGGCTCCGTGCCAATCCGGAAGACCTCGAGGCGCTCGTTCAGAGCGGAATCGCCGAGAAGACGGCGGGCCGCCTCGAGCGCGCGCACACACTCTTCCAGCGCGCGATCGAGCTCGATCCCGACAGCTCCGTTCTCCATTTCCTCCTCGCCGAGACCCTCTACAACCGGGGACTGCACGAAGACGCGATGCGCTCAGTGAGACGGTCGATCGAGCTGAATCCCGAGAACCCAGACGCACTCTATCTGATCGGTTTCATACTCGGCGACCTTGGTCGCGGCGAGGAGGCGGCGGAAGCAAATCGGCGCGCAGTGATGCTGAATCCGACGCTCGTGCGCGCGCAGGCAAACCTTTCGCTCGAGACATATCGCCACGATGTGACTCCGAGTCACCAGCGGAAGACTCCCGCCAGCGCGCATATCACGCTCGGCCGGGCGCTCAGGCAGAAAGGCTATTTCCAGGAAGCGCTCCGGGAGTACGAAAAAGCAATCGAAGGCGGCGAAGCAAACGCGGAAGTGCTGCAGGCGATGCTGGAGCTGTATCTGCTGCAGCGCGATACGGGCGCCGCGATCGCTACCGCCGATCGGTTCGGGCGCGAGTTCTCGCCGACGGCAAAGACCTGGAACGGACGCGGAGTCGCACTGCAGCTGGAGGGAAGGCACGCGGAAGCTGAAGAGAGCTATATGCGCGCGCTGGAGATCGATCCGAGCTACACGTTCGCGGAGAACAATCTCGGTGTCCTGCTCTGGCACAAGAATGACACCAAGGCCGCGATCAATTCTTTCCGGCGCGCGCTACAGGCGCACTCGCCTCCGGTCGAGGCTCGGCTGAACCTCGCTCTCGGGTTGTTCAGAAGGAAGCACACCGAGCTGGCGCTCGAGGCTTATCGACAGGTGCTGAGCGCGGCGCCGGAGCATCCGGTGGCGTGGAACGGCGTCGGCTTGATACTCGTCGAGCTCGAGAAGTACTCCGATGCGCGAAACGCGTTTGCGCGCGCGATTCAGGCAAACCCCGATTTTGCGGAAGCGCACTACAACATCAGCTTCACGCTCTCCAACCTTGGCGAGTTCGAGGCGGCTCTCCGTGAGACAAAGCGCGCGCTGGCGCTCGATCCGATGTACACGCCGCAGAAGCTCGAGCTGGCGATAGAGCTTCCGCATGAGGAGATCAGGCTCACCGTCGCCCCACCCATCACAGAGCGGGATGAGACGGTCGACCATGTAGCAGACTTCCATTTCAATCCGGCCATCATCGAGGAGTTGTTCGCCGAGAAGCCGGTGCGCCGACTGACGCCGGTGGTGCAAAGTGCAATGGCCGGGTTCTCGCTCGCTCGCGACCTGATCACGAAGGGCCTGTACGACCGCGCTCAGGCGGAGATAGCGCGGGTTCTCGCACGTGGTGGCGACAAGATTCTCGGCCTGGTTCTAGCGGGCGACGGGTTCGCGGCGCAGGGACTACACGGAGAGGCTCTCGAGAGATACCGGCGTGCGCTGGACATGGAGGAGACAAACCCCTTCGCACGCCAAGGCATGGCACGGTCCCTACTGGCCCTTGGGCGCGCCGAGCAGGCGCGACCATATGCCGAGGCCCTGGTCGGGGCGGGAAGTACCGACGTAAACCTGCTATTGCTGGCCGCGGAAGCCCGCGTGGCATCCCTCGACCATCCCGGCGCTCGCGAGCTCCTCGTCACGCTCAGGAAGAGCGAGTCGCGGAACGCCAACGTGTTGAAGCGAGTCGGCGATCTTTACGGGGCGCTCGGTGAGGCGAGCGAGGCGATTTCGGCGTACCGCTCGAGCCTCGTGATCGACGAGCGACAGACGGAGACCAGAGTTGCGCTCGGACGGCTCCTCGCCAGGAGCGGAGACGATACGGGCGCGATCAGAGAGCTCGAGACCGTGCTCGTCACTGCTCCGAATCACGATGCCGCGGTCGTGGAGCTGGTGGGACCGTATCGACGCACGGGCCGGTCGCGAAGCGCGCTGCCACGAATCGTGGCGCTGATCCGACGCGATGTTTATCACTTCGCGGCGCTGATAGGTCTCGGCGAGATCCTGATCGACCTCGCGCGCGAGGCAGATGCCCAGAAGGCATTCGAGCGCGTGCTGAGGTTCGATCCAAATCATTCAGAAGCGCTGCGCTACCACAGGCTGTTGATGCGAGGGCGGATCTGATGGCCATCGAAGGACCGCTGCGCGAGCTTGGCATTCACGACGTCTTCCAGCTGCTCGATCTTAGCCGGAAGACCGGGGCGCTCCGTGTGTATTCCCCCGAAAGAAATAATGAGGGGAGTGTTTATTTCGACGCGGGGACGATCGTCGCGGCGACGATGAAGAGCAACCCGCACCTTCTCGGAACGATTCTCGAGAGATCTGGCAAAGCGACGCCGGCGGATCTTGCGCGTGCCACGGCAATGCAGCGCGCCGGGGATAAACGCAGGGTCGGCGAGATTCTCGTCGCCCATGGAATCGTGACGCCGCGCGACATCGACCGCTTCATGAGGCAGCAGATCGAGACCGTCGTGTTCGATCTGATGTCCTGGTCCGAAGGGTTCTTCTCGTTCACAGAGGAGCCGCCGCGTCCCATTCGCAAGGACATCGCCGTGCGCGTAAGCACCGAATCGTTGCTCATGGAAGGAGCGCGCCGCATCGACGAGTGGTCACGCATGGCCGACAAGATTCCGGACGCCCGCGTGATTCCACTGCTCGCTCCGCTCGACGACGGGCCGGAATCGTTCATCGATCTCCGTCCGCGCGAATGGGAAGTGCTTTCGATCATCGACGGCGAGAGGAACCTCCACGAGATCGCCAAGCGCCTGGTGCTCGCCGAATTCGAGGTTGCAAAGATCATCTATGGAATGTTGAGCACCGGGCTCATCGAAATTGCACCATACGAGAATGACACAACCAAGGTCTGAGACGGCGCGGACTCTGTTCGCCACCGCGATCGGCGACGCCGAGCAAACGGCGCTGCTGCTTGATTCCTCGGGCGCGCCCCTGGCCGGGAGCTACATCGACCAGCGGGGGCGCGACATCTCCGGCGAGATCGGGGCCGCGTTGAGCGGAGTCGGCACGGAGGTGACGAGATCCATGCGTCTTCTTTCGATCGGCCGCTGGACCGCGGTGGTGGTAGAGACCGACGCCGCGACAATTGCACTTGCGCCAGCCGCGGATGATGCGGTCGTTCTGCTCGCGTCCTCTTTGACGGTTCCGTTGGGACTCGTGCGCCGAGTGCTGGCGCGCTCGGTCGCGCTCGCGATCAACTGGATGCGAGGTCGCGCATGAAAGCACTCGGTCAGGTGGTCGCCACGCTATCCCACGTGCCGGGCGTCGTCGTAGCTATGGTCGTCGGCGCAGTCGATGGGCTCATCATCGAGACAAGTCCGCTGATCGGCGTTAGCCCAGGCGCCCCCGACACGCGAAAGCATACCGCGGCTCTTGCAGCCTATCTTTATTCCAAGGTGACTCGCGCGTCGGACGCGGCCAGGCTCGGCACGCCCGCGTTCATGCGGCTCGAGGCCGAGCGGGGTCACATCTTCGTCGTGGGCGCCCGCGATCTGGTGCTCGTCACGATCATCACTCCCGACGCCAACCTGGGACGCGTGAGACTCGAAATGATGAACGCAGCCCGAGATAAATCATGAGCGATCCGACTGTAGCAGAGGGCTGGGTCGCCGCCCCACTTACGCGACTGAAAGAAGACGCGCGCCTCATCTCCGGCGTTTTACTCTACCCAACGGGTCGCGCGGTCGGACAGTTCGGCTTCTCCAACGCGGCCGACGTGATGTCGATTTGCGCGCTCACCTCCGCCATCAACGCATCGGCGCGCGAGCTGGGACGCCAGCTCGATGGCAAGCCCTTCTACGAGATGCACCACACCGGGTCGGAGAGGCAGGTATTCATGGCCCGCGCGTCGGCCGGGGCGCAGGAATTCCTGTTCGTGGGCGTCTTCGACCGGGAGAGTTCGCTCGGCGTCGTGGAGATCTATTTCGCCGAGTTCCAGAAGGCGCTCGAGCAGCTGCGGCCGGAGAAGCAGGCGACCGGCAAAGGGCCTTCCGGCGACTTTGAGGGCGAGCTCAATCGCAGCCTCGATGCGCTCTTCGGTCCGATAGGAAAGCGCTAAAATGTCAGTCGTCAACTATGGCACGCGCGAAATCACGTGCAAGATCGTCTACTACGGCCCGGGCAGATCCGGAAAAACGACGAATCTCCAGCACGTGTACTCGCAGCTGCCCGAGGAAAGGAAGGGGAAGATGGTCTCGCTCGCCACCGAGACAGATCGCACCCTGTTCTTTGATTTTCTTCCGCTCGATCTCGGCACGATCTCCGGATTCGCGACGCGGTTTCAGCTCTATACGGTTCCGGGTCAGGTCTACTACGCCGCGACGCGCAAGCTCGTGCTGCAGGGCGTCGATGGAGTGGTATTCGTTGCCGACAGCCAGTCGCGACAGCTCGCCGAGAATATCGAGAGCCTGCAGGATCTGCACGCGAATCTGGCCGATGAGGGCCTCGATCCACGCACTCTCCCGCTTGTGATGCAGTACAACAAGCGCGATCTGCCGCCTGTTGAGATCAGCTCGATCGAAGAGCTGGACGAGATGCTGAACTTTCGGGACGTGCCGTACTTCTCGGCGACCGCGATCAATGGCGGCGGTGTATTCGAGACCCTCCGCAGCATCGCGTCGCTGGTCCTGTCGCGTCTCAGCGCTCCCGCGGTCAAGGAATCCTGAGTCGTGGCGAAAGAGCCGAAGAAGAAGGGGGACTCCGAGCAGGAGGAGGGCGGTGAATTCGACGACTTCATGGCGGATATCAGCCAGGAGATCGCGAAGCGCGTGGAATCGCTCGACACCAAGCCAAAGGCGCCGCCGGTACAAAGGAAGAAAACGCCCGCTGTACCCGACGCGGGACTGATCGTCGAGTGGCCGAATATCGCCGACCGGATGATCGAGGAGATGCGCTAATGGCTATCAAAGGTAGCCTCAAGGAAGCGAGTCTCCCCGACGTCCTGCAGCTGCTCTCGATGGGAAGGAAAACCGGGTGTCTGGGCCTCTCCTTCCACGACAGCTTCGGCTCGATCTACTTCGACAGCGGCCGAATCTGCCACGCCGCGATCGTGAACCGACCGCTCGATACGGAAAATTCCGTCTACACACTGTTCACGTGGACGAGCGGCACCTTCAACTTCGAGCCCGGCGTTGAGCCCGAAGATGGCGCCGAGCGTGTTTCAGTCGATCCGCAGTCGCTGCTGCTCGAGGGCGCGCGGAGAGTCGATGAGTGGTCGCTCATCGAGAAAAAAATCCCCAGCTTCGACGTCGTGTTCAGCCTCGACCGACCGCGGCTGATGATGAACAGGGATCCTTTGTCCCCGGAGCAGGAGGCCATGCTTCCGTTGATCGACGGACACCGCGACATCAATGGACTGATCCGCGATTCGGGGCTCGGCGAGTTCGAGGTCGGAAAGGCGCTGTATGGGTTGCTCAATGCATCCTTCCTCCTGCCGGTCGGACGGAAGAGAACCACCCCGACCCTTCCCAGAAATGCGAGTCCTCTGGAGCGGCGCGAGCTCGCGAGCGCCTTGTACAGGGCAGGAATGCACGACGAGGCGCTGCGTGAATTCCGCGCGCTCGTCGAGGAAGCCGCCGATCCAGTGGCGTCGTTCCACGTCGGCCTCATCGCGCTCCGGCAGAAGGAATGGTCCGGGGCCGTGAACGCATTCATGACCGCGGCGCCAAATGCTCCGAGCAAGACAGCTCTGCTCCATAATCTTGCGCTTGCCTACGACCAACTCGGTCAGCTCGAAAAAGCCAGAATGGTGATCGAGCGCGCGCTCGGCGCCGGGGGAAGCACCGATCCGCTCATCCAGCTGGAGGCGGCGATCATCGCAATGCGTCTCGGAGATTTTCAGGCCGCAAAGGTCCGCCTCAGTGAATCGCGCAGCCTCTGGACTTCGAATCCGCCGCCAGCCGTCTGGTTCCACTACGCGGCACAGGTGGCCGCAACGACTGACGACCCGGACCGCGAGATGCTGCTGCTCACTGCCGCCGCCGAGACGCATCCCGAGTCGGCAGTGTTGCTGAACAATCTCGCCGCGGCCCACCTCAAGCGAGAGGATTACGAGAGCGCGCGGGAGGTCGCCGAGAAAGGAGTCGCGCTGGCACCGGAGCTTCCGCAGCTCCGACGCAATCTCTCGGCAGCGCTCGAAGGCATCTCACGCACGGATCGAAACGCGACGCAAGCGTCGGGTCGCTCCTGACCGGACACGCGGCGCGGATCGATGGAGACGATCCGGGGTTCCAGGCGCTGATCGAGAAGATCACGCGCGACCGAGGGTTCCGGTGCGCCAGCTACAAGGACAGGTGCCTGCGCCGGCGCATCGCCGTGCGCATGCGCGCCAAGCATACCACGACAGCCGGAGAGTATGCGACGGCATTGGACGCCGATCCGCGCGAATATGATCGCCTGATTCGATCGCTGACCGTCAACGTGACGAAGTTTTTTCGGAACTGGGACACGTATTCCACCATCAAGGACAAAATCATTCCCGCTCTGTGGGAGCGCCGTGAGCGGGAGACGCGCGTCTGGAGCGCGGGATGCTCGTCGGGCGAAGAGCCGTATTCGATCGGCATCTTGATGCACAAGCACGCCACCGAGCGGAACGAAGAGGCGCGGCTCGAGAACATCAAGATCGTCGGCACGGACATCGACACCGAGTGTCTCGCGAACGCGGAGCGCGCCTGCTATGCCAACTCGGCTCTGGGTGACACGCCGCCGGCGTTGCGCGCTCAATATTTCCCGGAGGTTGCCGGACTTCATACGATGCTTCCCGAGGTCAGGCGACTGGTCAGCTTCGAGTGCAACGATCTCCTCGCCTACGAGCCACGGCCCGAGGACACCCATCTCATCCTCTGTCGCAACGTGATCATCTACTTCGAACGCGCGGCACAGGACGCACTGTTCGCGGCATTCCATCGCGCGTTGGCTCCGGGCGGGTTCCTCGTTCTCGGAAAGGTCGAAAGCCTCCTCGGTGAAGCGCGGTCCCTGTTTTCGCCCGTGAATGCGCGCGAACGCATCTTCCGGAAGATCTAGTCCGATTGTCGTGACCGAGATGACCGAAAGGGCTGCGACGGTATTGGTCGTCGATGACAGCGCGTTCATGCGCAAGCTGATCGCGGAGATGGTCGAGTCGAGCGGACCGTTCCGCGTGATCGGCACCGCCGGCGACGGAGTCGAGGCACTGCAGAAGATTCGCGCTCTCAAGCCGGATATCGTGACTCTCGACATCGAGATGCCACGCCTTAACGGTCTACAGGCGCTCGAACAGATCATGGCCGAGATGCCACGGCCGGTGGTGATGTTGAGCGCGGCTGGTTCGGAGCTTGGAAACGAGATGACCCTTCGCGCGCTGGAGCGAGGCGCCCTCGAGTTTGTAAGAAAACCATCGGGGCCTGTCAGCATCGACCTGTCGACGGTGCGGGAGCAGCTTAAGTCGGCGCTCGAAGCGGCCCGCGCGATGAACATGGGCGGCGTTCGGACACCCACGCCTGACGCCTCAGTGATCCTCAGCGAGACGGTGTCCAGGAAATCGCCCGACGCCGCAACGAGAGTCGTGGCGATCGCTGCTTCGACCGGCGGACCGCGCGCACTGGCCGAGATCATACCGAGCCTTCCCGAAGACCTCGGCGCTGCCGTTGTCATCGTTCAGCACATGCCAGGCGAATTCACGAAGCTACTCGCCGAGCGGCTCGACACGATGAGCGTGCTTTGGGTCGGGGAGGCAATTGACGGCAAGCTCCTGCGGGAGAATCGCGTCTACCTGGCTCCTGGCGGGTATCACATGACCATCAAGGGAGAGCCAGGAAACGCGTCGATTCGCCTCGACATGTCTGCAACGATGTGGGGTGTGAGGCCAGCCGCCGATCCTCTTTTTTTTTCCGTCGCTGATGCGTTCGGAAGCTCCGTGATCGGAGTCGTGCTCACGGGAATGGGCCGGGATGGTGCCGAAGGGCTCCGACGGATCCGCGTCGCCGGAGGAAAAGGAATAGTACAGGATCGCGAGAGCTCGATCATCTATGGAATGCCGCAGGCCGCGCTTGCTGCCGCGGGTGCCGATCGGATCGCGACCGTGAACGATATCGCGCCATTGATCAGGGATATGTGCGCTGACGTAGCCAAAGGGATTGGCGGATGAGTAATCGACGGGTATCGTTCGCTTGCCATCCCTCGATCACTCGCGAAACATCGCGCGAGGTATTCGATCTTCGACCACTAACCACTCACAGGACCAAATGACCGAGGAAAGGGATCACGATGCGTAGGATGCTGGTAACGGGTGCCGCCGGATTCATCGGCACCAACTTCGTCCATTTCTGGGCCGAGCATCACCGGGGCGACATAATCGTGGGGCTCGACGCACTGACGTACGCCGGCAATCTGGCCAATCTCGAGCCCCTCGCGAAGAACGAGCGCTTCACGTTCATAAAGGGCGATATTCGCGACGGCGCGATGATGCATGACGTGATCAAGCGGGAGGGCATCGATACCATTGTCCATTTCGCGGCGGAATCACACGTCGATCGATCGATCCATGGTCCCGACCCGTTCATCGATACGAACGTCAGGGGCACACACGAGCTGCTAAAGGCGGCGCGAGAAGCCTGGACCGAGGACTGGTCGGGCGGAGCCCGACGATTTCACCACATCTCGACCGACGAAGTTTACGGGAACCTGGGTCCAACCGCCGCGCCGTTCACCGAGGATACGGCTTACTCACCGAATTCCCCGTATGCGGCGAGCAAGGCCGGCTCGGACCACCTCGTCCGCGCGTATCACCATACCTACGGCCTTCCTGTCACCACGACGAACTCCTCCAACAACTTCGGGCCGTACCACTTTCCGGAAAAGCTGATCCCGCTCGCGATTGTGAACGCGCTGGACGGAAAGCCGATACCCGTATATGGGGACGGGCTCCAGGTGCGCGACTGGCTGTATGTTCGCGATCACTGCCGCGGTATCGAGCGCGTGCTAGAGAAGGGCAGGGTCGGCGAGACGTACAACCTCGGCGGCAATGCCGAGCGCACGAATCTCGAGGTGGTGAAGGCGATCTGCGCGAACATCAATAAGATCCTCGGCGCAGACGAAAAGGTTCGCGAGCGGTTTCCAAAATGTCCGGCTGCGCTTGGCGGCGACACCGCCGAGCTGATCACATTCGTGAAGGATCGTCCGGGACACGACCGCCGCTACGCGATCGACGCGATGAAGGCGACTTTGGAGACGGGTTACGGACCGTCAGAATCATTTGATACGGGACTGCTGAAGACAATCAAATGGTTCATCGCCAACGAGCAGTGGTGGCGCTCCGTCATGGATGGGAGCTACCGCGACTGGGTGGAGCTCCACTATTCGAACGGGCGACGGAGCGCGAAGTAGCACTCATTAGAGTCGGCGTCCTGGTGGATTTGGGTTGACACGCATTTCGTCCCACCCTACACTACGTCGCTTATGGCCAAAACTGATCTTGCCAGCGGCCCCCGAGTGGGGCGCGATTCTGGTCCTCGCCGCTCCTGGGTGTATTGGACAGTCGCTACACTAGTGTTGCTCGCCGGCTTCGCCGACCTCGCGCGTGGGGGCGAAACGCTTGCCCCGATTCTGCTTGTTATCGGGTACTGCGTGCTAGTACCCCTCGCCATTCTGCGATGAGGCGACGGGCTCGGTTTCTGCACCGGGCGAGTAGCTCAGTTGGTTAGAGCGCCTGCCTTACACGCAGGATGTCGGGGGTTCGAGTCCCTCCTCGCCCACTTGAAGGATTCAAGGGACCCACGGATTGGGAGGTGGGGTAAGAATGTTTACCGTCTTGGAGGTTAAACCATTGAAGGCACGTTTACGTAACTCAGGCCTCGTTCTCACAGCGCTTGTGGCAATCGCGGCGTCGCCTGTGCTTGCCCAAAGCACAAAAACTGGCGAACGAGTCATGATTCCAACACTCCAGAGCCCGGACAAGGAGCTCGGGGTTCAGGCTGCGGAAGCCATCCGCACCCAGTTGTCGAAACAGACCAACATTCGCGACCTCGTCGTAGTTCCCAAGGCCGACATCAACAATAGCCTTCAGTCCTCGGGATACTCGACGACCGAGGCTCTGGCTCCCGGTGATGCCAAGGCGCTGGCGACCCTCGTTCGTGCTCCGCAATACCTCGAGGGTACCGTCGCCAAGACCCCGACGGGATACAAGATCGACTCGCGGATGATCATCTCCCGCGACATGAACAAGGCTCAGGTTCTGCCGAGCGCCCAGAGCTCGAAGCTCGACGATGCAGCCAGTCAGGTCGCGCGTGCGATCCAGGATGCGCGCCGTCAGCT
>Ga0137418_10000192_pt1 | contig 48898 bp, 38 predicted proteins | sample CZODoug3_1_2_16f_FD_122242 | JGI IMG/M metagenome (GOLD analysis project Ga0137418, IMG submission 122242) | Vadose zone soil fungal communities from Angelo Coast Range Reserve, California, USA - CZODoug3_1_2_16fungal (Hybrid Assembly) | ecosystem: Environmental > Terrestrial > Soil > Vadose...
TGCCAGGCTCGTGAAGGACGAAGGAAGCGCCCGGGACAAACTGCCCGCAGCCGGGAAGCAGAATGATGTTCTTGAGGAATTTCAGGGCGCCGGGGCGGCTGCGGTACTGGTCATTGATTTCGCCGTCGACGTGATTCGCGTAAGCCAGATAAATCAACTTGGAGCAGGGCTCGAAGTAGCGGTCATTCCAGCGGTTCAGGCGCATGCCTGCGGAGGCGCCGGCTTTGGCTTCGTGCTCGTGTTGAAGATCCTGCAGCATGAACTGGCGAGTGTAGAGGTGGAAGCCCTGGTCGATCAGGGGCGTGTCCACCGGGCCGCTGAAGGGCATTAGCTGGGCTTCGATGCGGCCGAGGTGCGGGATGGCGCGCATGGAATAGAGCATGTCTTCCAGCAGGCGCCGGCCAATGGAGTCCTGGGGAAACTTGGCGGAGACGTACAAACCGCCGATCAGACCTTTCTGATCTTCGAGGACATAGAAGGAATAACCGGCAGCAACGCCGTTTTCAAAGGCGACGCAACCCGCCAAGGCGTGGGCGTCGAGAAAGCGCTTGATGAGTTCGAGTGCGCCACGGTAGTCCCAATGCAGTTCGTCACGCCAGTGCCGGGCTTCTTCTTCGAGAAGCGGCTCAATCTGGCGGACGGTGGTCTGACGCAAATCGACGATGTTCATGAATGAGGGCGGAGAATGAGTGGCCCCTGCCTGCGAGTCCATCATAAAGGAGGTAAAGGAGATAAAGGAAGTGAAGGAGGTAAAGGAGCAGACACAGGGAAACAGGGTGGCGCAAAGTTGGATGGAAAAGTTATGTTACGATCCAATTGTCGCATTTTATTGTGAGGTAGAGAGAAGCGGCGAGTGCCGCCAGCCCAGTTCCGCAGACGACGAATGCACATCCTCTTTGAGTTACGCTATCCATCCAAGTGGTACACCAAGCTGCTGACGGCACTGCTGGCGCTGGCGTTTTTTGCGGTGCTGGCGACTACGGCGATCGCGGGGTTCCTGGTGTATCGCATTGTGAAGCCGCAGCGCGCCAGTACGGAAATCAACATGGCGAGCTTTCCGGGGCGTCCGGAAGTGCTGACGTTCGAGGTGCCGGGGGGGATAGGGACGCGCGAGGGGTGGTTTTTCCCCGGGTTGCGGGGCGCGCCCACGATTATTTTGTGCCATGGGTACGAGTCCAGCCGCGGGGAACTGCTGACGCTGGAATCGGCGCTGCAGGATCATCAATATAACGTTTTCATTTTTGATTTTGCGGCGCATGGGGCGAACGGGGGGATCAGCACGCTTGGGTATCGCGAAGTGGACGAAGTGCGCGCGGCAGTGGACGTGGTGGCGGCACGGAACGATGTAGATCCGGCGCGATTAGGGCTGTGGGGCTACAACTTGGGTGCTTACGCGGCGCTACGCGAAGCGGAAGGCGACAAGCGGATACGCGCGCTGGTTCTGGACTCCGTGTATGACCAGCCGAGCCAGATGGTTAAGGTGGGAGTGGAGCGCAACGGGCTGGGCGGTTTTCCGTTTATGGTGCGCGCGGCGGAGGTCACCTTTGAGTATTTGAACTATGCGCATCGCGAGGACCCGCCGGTTTCGCGAAAGCTGATCGCGCTGACCGGCGTTCCTACCTTGTATATTCAGGCGGTGGATGATCCGGAGCTTGCGGAGACGACGCGGCAGATGTTTTTGAAGGCGCCGGAGCCGCGCGAGCAGGCGATTATTGCTCATGGAAATTTTGTGAGCTTGGGGGATGAGGACAAGCGCGCGTATGAGAATAGGATTGTGTCGTTCTTCTTAGTGAGGTTGCCGGCTGTTGGCAGGCCGGTCCGCTGAACTCGGAATAGTGCTCAAATCAGCACAAATCTCGACGGCTGGAAATGCGATGTAATGAAAGCAGCGGATACCCATCTGCTCGAGTTCTTTTGTGTGTTTTTGTGATGTAAAGACAATTGAACTATGGCCAGTAGGTGGAGACCACTCGGCTAGCTCCCTGTGGAGATAGAAATTCAGACCAAAGTTGAGCCCCCGTCCAAGTTTGTAGGTGGTGGCGCTGGCGAGCTCGGTCGGGGGCAGATGGTCTATCGCGCTTTGAGCGGCAGGACGCGCCGATACTCCGTCATCAATCTCCCACAAGTTTTCGGTCCCAAACGTCATGAAGATAGGCAACACCATGGCGGCCAATACCAGCGGGGTTCGACTGAGACGCAGGACCCCCCGTATCCCGAGAACAACTCCACTCAGAACCAAAAAGTCGGCGAACAAGAGAACTGTGGGTGCTGGACGGATATCTGTAACGAAGGGAATTTTGTCATTCAGAAGGTAAGCCGTCACGCCTAATCCCACAAAAGTTAGACCGACCGCCAAACAAAGCCAGCGAATATCGTTGAGTCGTTGTTGCAGGTAGCTGACGAGGGCCCGCGATATGAGCAGTCCGATTGCGGGAAAGGCGGGGAGGATGTAGCCGGGGAGTTTTGACTTCGAGATAGAGAAAAATAGCACGCAAAATCCGGCCCAACAGAGGAAAAGTAAAGTGGAAGCCGAGGCACTTCTACTGCGCCAAAGATTAGCAGCGCCCCTAACGAGCGACCAAAGAAAAATAGCAACCCAAGGAAGAAAAGCGATGAGGAGGACGGGAACGTAATACCAGAAGGGCTGGAGGTGCTGGAATTCGGGGGTGAGGTAGCGCTTGAAATTGTGTTCGATGATGAAGATGCGGAAGAAATCGGGGTTGCGGCGGGCGCAGAGGATGTACCAGGGGAGAGCGGTGAGGCAGAAGGACGCGAGGGCGGCGGGATGGAAGAGGCGGAAGGCGTCGCGCCAGCGTTTGGTGAAGAGCGCCCAGAAGAAAATGGCGCCGCCGGAGAGAATGATGGCGGCGGGGCCTTTGGCGAGGACGGCGAGGCCGAGGAAGAAACCGAAGAGAAGGAGAGCGAGCCAAGGCGTGCGCGGAAGAATCGGAGTGTTTTCGTTGCGCGTTAGGCCCAGAACGACGGCGGCGCAGACCATGGCAATGGTGAGCATGGCGCTGAAGGGCATGTCGGTGGCTGCAGCGTGCGAGAAGCCGATCATGCCAACGGTGGTCGGAAGCAGAAGCAGCAGCCAGCGAGCGGTTTCAGCGCCGTAGAGACGCAGTGCGAGCCATGCTAGAGCAAGAGTGGCGAGGAGCGCAGAGATGGCGCTTGGCAGGCGCGCGGCGGCTTCGCTTACGCCGAAGAGCTTAAAGCCTACTGCCGCGCCCCAATAGAAAAGTGGCGGCTTCTCGAACCAAGGTTTTCCGTAGAGGCGCGGTGTGATCCAATCGCCAGTCTCCGCCATGTCACGCGCGATCCAGGCGTAGCGCGGTTCGTCTGGACCAACAAAGCCGATGGCGCCGAGATGGCTGAAGTAACAGATGTAAAGCGTCGCCAGAATCAGGATGGCCCAGCCAAAGCGGGCGGCGGTGTTGGTGCGCGGGCTGTCGGCGACGGCGGCAGTTGTTTCGGTCACGGAAAATTGAGTCTAACATCGAACCACTATCTTCCAGCGGCGGACCTCTTGCATACTGTCGCGCGGCGGGAAACGCGCGGGAGCTCGCGAGTGCAATGAAGGAATGGATCGAATACGCGGCGGTGTGGGCGATTGTGAAAGGGCTGGGTGTGTTGCCACGGCCGCTCGCAAGGAGTCTTGCGGTGGGAGTGGCGCGCGTTCTCTATGCATTGCTCCCTCGATTGAGGAAAATCGCGGAAGTGAATTTGCGCATCGCCTTTCCAGAGTGGAGCGATGCGCAGCGCCAGGCGGCCGTACGAGGGATGCTGCGCAATCTGGGCTGGATGGCGGCGGAGTTTGCACGATTTCCCAAATATTCGAAGGAAAACATCGAAATCGTGGTGCTGGACGGGCATGAAAATTTTCTGGAAGGGCAGCGGGGTGGGAAAGGCGTGCTTTATCTGACGGGGCACATTGGCGCTTGGGAGTTGTCTTCCTTTGCGCACGCGCTCTACGGATTTCCGCTGCATTACATGGCCCGGCGAATCGACAATCCTAGGATCGATGGGCTGGTGAATGGCTACCGGTGTTTGTCTGGGAACCGCCCCATTTTCAAGAATGAATCGGCGCGCGTGATGCTGAAGGTTTTGAAAGACGCCGGCACAATTGGAATTCTGGCGGACCAAAACACCATGCCGGAAGAAGCGGCGTTCGTGGATTTTTTCGGGAAGCTGGCCAGCACGACTACCGGAATCGCGCGCGTGGCGTTGCATACCGGCGCGGCGGTTGTCCCGGGCTACGCGATTTGGGACGAGTCCATTGGGAAGTACCGGCTGCGCTTTGAGCCGCCGGTGGAGTTGATTCGAACAGGCGACACAGAGAGGGACGTTTTGGAGAACACGCAGATATTTGCGAAGGTGATTGAAGGGATTATCCGCAAGTATCCGGAACAGTGGGTATGGGTGCACGGGCGGTGGAATACCCGACCAAAAGGTGAGCCACCGGTATACGATTCCCCTTGAGGCTGGTGAGGATAAGGCTTGGGTGCAAGTGACATGAACGGAGCCCCGCGCTGGCGGTTAATCGTCGTCGGCGGACATACGCGCAGCATTGGCAAGACGCAACTGGTCTGCGACGTGATCGCCGCGTTCCCGCAGGCCCATTGGATCGCCGGAAAAATCACCCAGTATGGGCACGGCGTCTGCGCACAGAATGGCGAGAATTGTGATTGCGCTCCGGACGAGCACGTCTGCGCCATCAATTGGGAAACGAATTCGGACACCGGCACGGACAGCGCCCGGTTTCTGGCCGCTGGCGCGCGGCGCTCGTTCTGGCTGCGGACAAAACAGGGATTTCTCGCCGAAGGATTGCCGCTACTTCGGGCGGCGTTGCTGCAAGTGAGCGAAGCGGACGCAGCGGAACCTCCGCCGGTAATCGTGGAGAGCAATTCCTTGCTGCAATTCCTTAAGCCCAGTTTGTATTTTGCCGTGGTCGATCCGGCCAAGGAAGATTTCAAGGATTCGGCTCGCGCGGCGCTGGACCGCGCGGATGCTTTGGTGCTGCGCGGATCAACGGACTCTCTTCCGGCCGAAGGGCCTTCCTGGCTCAAGCTGCCCGCACGATTGCTCAAAGAGAAGCCGTCCGTGACGCAGCGGGAGGGCGAACCGCTGCCCGAACCCCTACACGTGCTCGTGCAGCGCGCTCTGGAAGGTCCATCAAATATTTCGATTTGACAACGCGGTGTTGCGCACAACGCATCTTAGCCGTTGACCGTCTCCGCAATGGCGGCGATAATTGAGTAGTATTGGTTTACTCGGACCCTAACCGCCGTACTGCTTTTGTGGGGAAGTGCAACGCAGCGCGGCAGTTAAATTGATTTCAAAGTTTGCTGGTCAGGCTCTCAGAGCCTGGCAATTTCAGTTACTGCTCTGGGGGGAGCACAGATGGCCTCATTCGCCAGAATGGGAGAAGAAGTTTCCGTCGCTCCGGCTCCGGTTCTGCAACCTGACCAGGAGTGGGCAGCGCGCCTGGAAAACACCATCGAGCGTGGCGCGAATCACCTTCTTTCCCTGCAAGCTGAGGAAGGATTCTGGCAGGGCGAGCTCGAAGCAGACACCACCCTCGAATCTGATTACATCTACTATTTGCACGTTCTTGGGAAGGCTGATCCGGAGCGCATTGCCAAGCTGGCAAATTATGTGCGCCACCGGCAGCTTCCCGATGGCGGCTGGCCGATTTATCCCGGCGGCCCTTCGGAGCTGAACGCCACCAGCAAAGCGTATTTCGCGTTGAAGCTGGCGGGCGACTCCACGGATGCACGCCACATGGTGCAGGCGCGCGAGACCGTCCATCGGCTGGGCGGGCTTGAACACACAAATTCTTACGTACGGTTCTACTTGGCTCTGATCGGCGCGGTCGGATGGGATCTCGTTCCCTCGATCCCGCCGGAGCTGGTGCTGCTGCCGACGTGGTTCTATTTCAATATTTACGAAATGTCTTCGTGGACGCGCGGCATCGTGATCCCGATGGCCATCCTGTCCACGCTGCGGCCCGATTGGCACTTGCCGGAGCGCGCGCGTGTCGATGAACTGTTCAAAGATCCCACGCACAAGACTGCGGCGTTTGACTGGAGCGAGCAGATCCTCTCCTGGAAAAACGTTTTTCTGGCGATTGATCGCGGGTTCAAGCTTTACGAAAAATTGCCCTGGAAGCCGCTGCGGCAGCGGGCGCTGCGCGAAGCCAAGGCGTGGATGCTGGAGCACATGGAGCGCACGGAAGGCCTCGCGGCGATTTATCCCGCGATGATGAATTCGATCTTTGCGTTGATGGCACTGGGACATGGCCCGGACGATGCGGTGACGTGGCGCGAAATCAAAGAATTCTCGCGGTTCGAGATTGAAGACGGCGACACCATTCGCATGCAGCCATGCGTGTCGCCGGTGTGGGACACCTGCATCGCGATGGTCTCGCTGGAAGAAGCGGGTTTGCCCGCGGATCATCCGGCGCTGGTGAAGGCCGCGGAGTGGATGCTTTCGAAGCAGGTGCTTGGTCCTGGCGACTGGCAAATCAAGAATAAAGATGCGGAACCGGGCGGCTGGGCGTTTGAGTTTCGGAATGATTTTTATCCGGACGTGGACGACACGGCGTTTGTGCTGATGGCGCTGCAACGGGTGAAGTATCCCGACCCCAAGCGCATGGAAGGCGCGATACGGCGCGGCATCCAATGGCTGCTGAGCATGCAAAATCGCGATGGCGGCTGGGCGGCGTTTGATCGCGACAATGATCGAAAGACTTTGTGCAACATTCCGTTTGCCGATCACAACGCGATGATCGATCCTTCCACCGCCGATGTCACCGCGCGCGTGGTCGAATGCCTCGGCAGATTTGGATGGCCAGCGGAGCATCCCGCGATTCAGCGCGCCGTGAAGTTCTTGCTGCAGGATCAATCTGATGATGGTTCCTGGTTTGGCCGCTGGGGCGTTAATTATATTTACGGGACGAGCGGCGTATTGCGGGCGTTGGAAACGGTTTCTCTGACGGCGCGCGACTACTGCCAGCGCGCGGTGGTCTGGCTGCGCACCGTGCAGAAAGCCGATGGCAGCTTTGGCGAGTCGCTGGCCAGCTATGAGACGCCCACTACAAAGGGGAAGGGCCCAAGCACTCCTTCGCAGACGGCGTGGGGTTTGATTGGTTTGCTGGCGGGCGCGGAACTCGGCGACCCGGCAATCATCAAGGCGGTGTCTTACTTGGTGCACCAGCAGAAGGATGACGGCTCGTGGAGCGAACCGGATTTCACCGGCACGGGCTTCCCGGGAGTGTTTTACCTGAAATATCATCTTTACCGGAATTCGTTTCCGGTTTATGCATTGGCGCGCTATTCCAATCAGTCGCGCCGAGCGGATGAGTACGTGGCGCTGAAGTTCCAGCCCAGCGAATTCCGGCTGCGCAGCGGGTTTTAAAGCGCATGCTGCGGTTTCCCGTGCGGCTTACAGCGGAGCTTAGCAGGGCCCGGCTTGCGCAGCGGTCGCGCCCTGCGCTAAACCCAAGTCCCGTTCAATTTGTGGATTCCGCGGACCTTCTGCACCACGATTCCAATCACCCTGTTTCACATGAAAAGATTCGCGAAGTCATTTCCAGCCGCTCCGCGGTCGTTTGGATCGGCGGCAGCGAGCCGCTGCGTCATCCCGGCGTTGCGCATTTGGTCCGAGCCATCACCGGGAGCGGTCATTTTGTTTTTCTTGAAACCGACGGAACGCTACTCCGCCGGCGCATTCACGAGTTTCAGCCCGTGCCGCGGTTTTTTCTAACTGTGCATCTAGAGATTGGTGCGCGACATGAACCCTCTAAGGGCTTGCCGGCAAGCGCGTCGGAGTTGGCCGCCGAGGGCCTGCGTGCGGCACGGCTCTCCGGTTTTCTGATATGCGTGCATGCGCGCGTTCACGTTGACACCGAACTGGAAGCGATGACGCAGTTGCTGCAGTTTGCGCGCTCGCAGGATGTGGATGGTGTCGTAATCACGCCGGCCACTGGCGTGGCGAACTCAGCAGCCCAACAGTCGAAAACGGAGGAAGCGAGAAGGCTCATTGGGAGCAGGTGGTGGGAAGCGTTTTCGCGGCTTGTTGAACCAGCTCTGAGCGGCGAACGGAATGCGGTGCAAAGCGTGACCGAGAGCGGACACCCAGTCGAACAAGAAGCAACAGCGAATGAGGAAGGCGTAAAAGTGGCATGACCACGCTGGTCACAGGCGCGGCGGGATTTCTGGGCAGCCACGTGACGCGGCAGTTGGTGGCGCGTGGAGATGATGTGCGCGTGCTCTTGCGCGCGTCGAGCACCAATCGCGCGATTGCAGATTTGTCGCTTGAGTATGTGACCGGGGATTTGCGGGATCCGGCTTCGCTTGATCGCGCGATGAAGGGCATCAAGCGTGTCTTTCACGTTGCCGCGGATTACCGCTTGTGGGCCAGGCGCAAGCAAGACATTTACGATTCAAACGTCGGCGGAACGAAGAATCTTTTGGCGGCCGCGAAGCGCGCGGGTGTCGAGCAGTTGATTTATACCAGTACCGTGGCGACCATCGCAGTGGACCGGCCGCAGCTTCCGAATGAATTTACCGACGCCAAGCTGGAAGAAATGGTCGGCCACTACAAACGTTCGAAGTGGATGGCGGAGAGGGAAGTACTCAACGCCGCGAAGAGCGGATTGCCGGTGATTGTGGCCATGCCGACGACGCCGATTGGGCCGTGGGACTGGAAGCCGACGCCTACCGGGAAGATTGTTCTGGATTTTTTGAACGGCAAGATGCCTGGGTACGTCAAGACGGGACTGAATTTTGTTGGTGTGGAAGAATGCGCTGCGGGTCATCTGCTGATTTCCGAAAAGGGAAAAATCGGCGAACGCTATTTGCTGGGCGGAGAGAATCTGACGCTGAAGGGGATGCTGGACATACTTGCGAAAATCACCGGCCTGCGCGCGCCTATGTTGAAAATTCCCCATGGACTCGCGCTGGGTGTAGCCTATGCGAATACTGTGTTTTCGCGGCTGGTCGGGCGCGAGCCGGGGATACCCATCGAAGGCGTGAAAATCGCCCGGCACATGATGTTTGTGGATAGCTCGCGCGCCCAGCGCGAATTGGGATTTAAAGCCGGGCCAGTCTCCGCCGCGTTGGAGCGCGCCGTGCGCTGGTACGAAGCGAACGGCTACATCGCCAAGAGCCGCGCCAAGCGCATGGCCCGCGCCGCGGCAGCCTAGGATTTTGCAGAGGCCGTTTTTTAGACCGGCGCTTTTCTCAGGCTTTTGCTTTTGTATCGTCGCCCGAAAGTGCGGCATCTGAACAGATTTGATGCGCATCCTAGTCACCTTCGCCGTTGAAGCCGAGTTCGCCCCCTGGCGATCCCGCCACCCGTTCGTGCCCTACGAATTCGATGATGCGGGGAAGCGAAGAGATTTCGATCTGTGCCGGGCGAACATGAATTCAAATGAAGTCACAGTTTTACTTACGGGTATGGGCGGAGAAAACGCCTCTAACGCGATGCGAACGATTCAACTTGAATTGACAGATGTTTGCATCGTCACGGGTTTGGCGGGAGCACTGGACCTCAGCCTGAAACCCGGAAATATTGTCGCCGCTCGACGATGTGAAGCACTTTCTCAGGATCTCAAGACCGCGAGTGATGCAGAGCTTGTAGATTTCGCGGTGGCTGCGGGCGCGCGAGCCGTGGATCTATTCCTGACCTCAGAAACGATTCTGGCCACCGCAAACGAGAAACAGAACTTGAGCACTTATGGGAGCGTCGTGGAGATGGAGTCCGCACATGTGCTTGCCGCCGCTTGCCGGGGGCAAGTACCCGCGGTAGCGGTACGCGCTATCAGTGATGCCGCCGATGAAGATTTGCCCATCGATTTCCAACAAATTCTTGATTCACGGGGGCGCGTGCGAGTAGGCAGATTGCTCAGAGAACTGGCGCTACATCCGCACCGCCTTCCTTTGCTGGTGCGATTTGGACGGCAGAGCCGTGCCGCGGCGTGGTCGCTTGCGGATTTTCTCGACCAGTACATCCCCCTGATAGCTGCAAACTGGCACCGGGTCTGCTCCTCAAGCATTGAAGAGGTTACTGCGACATGAGCCGTACTGGCATAACCTTGGAAGCCCTAAAGACCTTGGGGCCTGTCCCCAAGACCATGCGCGCCGGTGTGTACCGGGAAAAGGGAATTGTCCGCGTTGAAAAGGTTCCCGTCCCGGAAGTCGGCGACGGCGAAGTTCTCATCAAAGTTGCTGCTTGCGGCATTTGCGGCACCGACATCAAGAAGATTTATCACGCGTATGTGCCGCCGCCGCAGATTCTGGGGCACGAAGTGGCCGGCACGGTCGTAGCGATCGGCCGCAATGTGACGAAGTGGAAGCTCGGCGACCGTGTGATGAGTTTTCATCATATACCTTGCGGTGCTTGTTTCTATTGCGAACGCCGCCTCTTTTCCCAATGCAGGCAATATAAGACGACCGGGCTGACCGGCGGATTTACTCCAAACGGCGGCGGGTTCGCCGAATATGTGAAAGCCATGCCTTGGGTGGCCGAACGGGGGATCATCGCCCTGCCCGACAATGTGAGCTTCGAAGAAGCAACGTTTATCGAACCGATCAACACAATCTTGAAGGCGGTACAAAAGGCTCGAGTGACAGCGGGCGAAACGGTCCTGATCGCCGGTTGCGGTCCCATTGGACTGCAATTGCTGATGGTTGCCAATCTCCAGGGCGCCAGGCTCTATACCAGCGATCCCATGGACGTCCGGCGGGCGAAGAGCATATCTTTAGGAGCATTAGAGTCGTTTAACCCGAGTGATGGTAAGCTTGTGGAACAGATGAAGGCCCGGACGGAGGGTCGAGGCGCTGATGCGGTTTTGGTGGCAGTGGCGCACCCGTCAGTCGTGGTGGATGCACTGGCAGCGGCAAGGCCTGGCGGGCGCGTGTTGTTGTTCGCCGCGAACGACCCAGTGACCCGGATTGAGTTTCCTGCCGCGGCTGTGGGGATCGACGAAAAAGAAATCCTGGGCAGCTATAGCGCGGCCGTGGACATCCAAGAAGCAGGGGCCGATCTGGTGCTGAAAAAGAAACTACCGGTAATGGAGATTGTGACGCACCGTTTTCCGTTGGCGAACATCCAAGAAGGATTGGATCTGGCCGCCAAGCCAACGGCGGAATCATTGAAGATTTTAATCACGCACGTATGAGCCCGACGACGCCAAAGAAGATGGAAGTAGGCGAAGAAGTGAAAGCTGCCGTAACCCACGTCACGGTGCCATCGAAGATGACCGCGGCCGTGCTGTATGGCAGCGAAGATCTTCGCATCGAAAAGATAGATGTCCCCGCGCTGGCCCCCGACGAAGTACTGGTGCGCGTGCGCCTGGCACTCACCGACGGCACGGACCTAAAAGTATGGAAGCGCGGCTATCACGCCAAGATGATTCAGCCGCCGGCTGTCTTTGGCCACGAACTGGTCGGCGAAATTGCCGCCGTGGGCAAGCGGGTGGACCCGCGCTGGCGCATCGGAATGCGCGTGATTGCCGCGAATTCCGCGCCGTGTTTGCGCTGCTACCATTGCCGGCGCGGCCAGGAAAATCTTTGCGACGACCTGCTATTTAACAACGGGGCTTACGCCGATTACATGCGCATCCCCGGCCGCATCGTCGTGGAAAACATGCTGGAAGTGCCGCACTCGGTGGACGATCAGAGCGCTGCCCTGGCGGAACCCCTGGCTTGCGTGCTACGCGGTATTCACGAGATGGAAGTGCGGACCGGCGATACCACGGTGGTGATTGGCTGCGGCCCCATCGGGTTAAAATTCGTACGCATGCTTTCGCGTCGCGGTGTGCGCGTTATCGCCTTGGCACGGCGTGCGGCGCCTTTGGATATTGCCAAGCGGCTCGGGGCGGTGGCCACCTTCAATGTCACCGAGACGGAAGATGTCGTGGCCGCCGTCAAAGCGCTGACAGAAGACGGGCTGGGGCCCGATTCCGTGGTAGAAGCGGCCGGCAATCCCGCTACCTGGAAGCAAGCGCTCTCCGTGGTCCGGCGCGGGGGCGTTGTGAATTTCTTCAGCGGCCTGCCTACGGGTACCCGGGTGGAAATCGACCCGGCGGCGATTCATTATTCGGAGATCAAGCTGATATCCCCGTTCCATCACACACCGCGTTTTTTCCGCGAGGCCCTGGAAGCCATCCGCCGCGGCGACATTTCCGCGCGCGATTTTGTAACCGAGGAAATCCGGCTGGCGGACCTGCCCCAAGCATTTGCCCGTATGAAGTCGCGAAGCGGCGAAATCAAGCTTGCCGTGCGGCCGTAATCGGTGACTTTTGACTGGTGACTGGTGAACTCCAGACCTTCGAGCACTGTAGCCTGTTCCTTTAACCCATTCGAGGATGTGCTTTCCTGATGTTGCTCCCCGGTGAAATCGACATCACGCGCCATGCGCCCGAGCCTGGCTGCTCGCCGGAAGAAGCGCAGAAGTACACGAAATGGCTGGCGACGCATCATTACGAGAATTTCAATATCGTCTCCTGGCTACTCCCCAAAGCACTGCATCAACATTTCTACAACGTTTATGCCTACTGCCGGTGGGCGGATGATCTTGGCGATGAGGTTCCTGACGCTGCGCGAGCGCTGGAATTGTTGGCGTGGTGGGAACATGAATTGGATGCTTGCTATGAAGGAAGACCTTCGCATCCGGTCTTCGTAGCCCTGCGCGAGACCGTCATTGCGAAAGATATTCCCAAGCAACCGTTTGCGGATCTCCTGAAAGCTTTTCGTCAGGATCAGAGCGTGAAGCGCTACCCGAACTGGGACGCCGTGCTCGGCTATTGCGTGTATTCCGCGAATCCTGTGGGCCGCTTGGTCTTGTATCTCTGCGGATACCGCGATCAAGAGCGCCAGCGCCTGTCGGACGCGACCTGTACGGCGTTGCAACTTGCTAATTTTTGGCAGGATGTCTCGCGCGATCTAGACATCGGGCGGATTTACATTCCCCTGGATGCCGCCGCGGTCCACGGCCTTTCCGAGAGCGATATCGTAGGACGGCGCTTCGACGATCGCTACGTCCGCCTGATGAAGGAGCTGATCGCGCGGACTCGCGAGCTTTTCGCGGAAGGCAGCCCGTTGTCAAAAATGGTGGACGGACGCCTGAGCGTGGACCTGGAGATGTTTACCCGCGGAGGCCTGGCCGTCCTCAGTGCTATCGAAACGACAGGATACGACACTCTCAACCATCGCCCCTCCGTCAGCAAAGTGAAACAAGCCGCCCTCTTGGGCCGCACGTTGGTAAAGCATCTGATGAACGCCGAGGCGATCGCAGTTGAGAAGTCATCAGGAGTTGCAGGCGCAGGGCTTGCTGCGCCCGACGGTCGATTGAACTTGGCGGAATCCTACGAAGAATGCCACCGCATTGCCCGAGCATCCCGCAGCAATTTCTACTATGCGTTTTTCCTGCTGCCGAAACCAAAGCGCGATGGGCTGGCCGCCTTGTACGCTTTCATGCGCTTGGTGGACGATGCCGCCGACGAAGGCGCGGATCTCTCGGCCAAGCAACGCGGACTTGCGAAATGGCGTGCCGCCTTCGACGAGGCCGTCACCGGGCAGTCGCAGGCTTTCGATGGCACTGCCGCGATTCCATTGGCTGGGGAGCCCTTGTATGGAGAGGCCGAAGTGCTCCCCGCACTGGTCGACACCATGCAGCGCTACAAAATGGCGGCGCGCTATCTTCACGACCTTATCAGCGGCGCGGAGATGGATTTGACCGTTCAGACTTACCCCACCTTCGACCGCCTCCGCGAATATTGCTATCGCGTCGCCGGTACTGTCGGCCTTACTTGCACGCATGTCTTCGGTTTTCGCGATGCTCGCGCCCTCGATCTCGCGGAAAAGCTGGGCCTGGCCTTCCAGCTCACCAACATCGTTCGCGACGTTCACGAAGACTACAAACTCGGCCGCGTGTATCTCCCCGAAGAAGATTTGCTTCGCTACGGTGTCTCAGCGGAAGACTTTGGCCGCAGCGAAGCCACTCTCGGCGTTCGTGAATTGCTCCGCTTCGAATCCGAACGCGCCTGGCAACTCTACGAAGAAGGTTCCGCTTTGCTGGGACTCATCGATGCCGATAGCCGCGGCGCGTTGTGGCTGCTGGTGCATACTTACAGCGCGCTTCTCGGCCGCATAGAGTTTCTGGATTTCGCCGTGTTCGGCGCGCGCGTTCGTCTTACCAAAGCAGAAAAAATGATGTTTATCGCCAAGGCGCGCTTCGGCCGCCACACGGAAGAGAATATCCTTGAAAAGCGTGATCGTGATCGGCGGCGGGCTGGCGGGACTGGCAGCCGGCGTCGCGCTGGCTGAATCCGGCTGGCGCGTGCGTCTGTTTGAACAGCGTCCCTTTCTCGGCGGCCGCGCAACCTCCTATGTGTTGCCGGACGGCGAGCACGTGGACAATTGCCAGCACGTCACCCTCGGCTGCTGCACCAATCTCGATGATTTCTATCGCCGCGTCGGTGCCGCCGGCAAAATCAAATTCTTCGACCGGCTCCTCTTCCTCGATCCGCAGGGCCGCGAAGGTGAAATGCAAGCCGGCTTCTTGCCCGCGCCTTTTCACATGACCGGATCGTTCGCTGCCTTCGCGCCGCTGACGCTGCTAGACAAGTTTTCCATCGCGCGCGCTATGCTCGATATTCTGCGCACCCAGGGGCGGACCGCCGATCTTCGGGAAGAAGGCGGCATCTCGATGCTCGAGTGGCTCCGCCGCCGCGGCCAGACGAAACGAGCCATCGAACGGTTCTGGCGCGTGGTGCTCGTGAGCGCCCTCGATGAGGAGCTTGACCGGACTGACGCGCGCTTCGGCGTGGACGTTTTCTGGAAAGCTTTTCTTTCCAACAGCACCGGCTACCGCATGGGTGTACCCGCAGTGCCACTCGCCAATCTCTACGACGGCTGCAAATCCGAAATCGAGCGGCGGGGCGGGGAAGTGACCCTGCGCGCGCCGGTGCGCGGCCTCAAAATGGAAAGTGGCGAACTCACCGGAATCCGCTTCGATGAGGGCCGAGAAGAAACGGCAGACGCTTACGTGTTCGCCGTGCCCCACACCGCGCTATCGGAGTTGCTGCCGGAAAGCGTGAAGCAAAGCGACCCTTCGCTCGCCAACTTGGACAAAATCAAGGTCGCCCCCATCACCGGCGTCCACTTCTGGTTCGATCGTGTCGTCATGCGCGAGCCGTTCGTCACGCTGCTCGAAACCAACACTCAGTGGATCTTTAACAAGACAGCTCTCTACGCCGACTCGAATGGAGCAGGGAAGCCCGCCGCGGCTGGACAATATCTACAGCTGGTGATCAGCGCCTCGTACGAGCTCCTGCAAAAATCACGTCAGGAAATCATCGACCTTTGTTTAACAGAAGTCCGCCAAGCTCTCCCTGCTGCTCGCGAAGCACAACTTGTGAAGGCCACCGTAATCAAGGAAGCTGCCGCCACTTTTTCCCCCGAGCCCGGAGTCGATCGCTGGCGCCCGAAGCAACAGACCTCCATCCTGCGCCTCTTTCTCGCCGGCGATTGGACTGCCACCGGCTGGCCCGCCACCATGGAAGGCGCCGTCCGCAGCGGCTATCTGGCCGCTGAAGCCCTGCTCCGCGCCGAAGGAACTCCCAGTAATTTTCTACAACCCGATCTCGCCCCCGACGGCTTCATTGCTATGTGGCTTGGCAAGACAACCTAAAGTGAAACCTAACTTCGCCCAATACGGATTCTTACATCAAGAAAACCTAATCATGGCGTGCATTGGCGGCTCGCAAGCGCACGGTGCAAAACTGGGCGCGACTGACGATACCGATTGGTACGGGCTCTACATTCCGCCACCGACGAAACTTCTCGGCCTCGAACGTGAGGAGCATTTTGTTTTCACGACCGGAGGCAAACGGGGCGGGAACGGGCCACAAGATGTGGACGTCTGCCTCTATACCCTGATGAAGTGGGCAGGACTCGCCGCCAAGGGCAACCCATCGGCTTTGCATTTCTTGTTCGCGCCACTCGAGTTCACGACCGAAACGTGGAATCACTTTTCTGCCCGGCCAGAGCTTTTTCTCTCAAAGAACCATGTGAAGCCATTCCTCGGATTCGCAGACGACCAGATGAAACGATTGCTCGGGCAGAAGGGCCAGAAAAACGTTCACCGCGCCGAACTCGAGGATAAACATGGATACGACACGAAGTACGCGATGCACGTAATCCGCCTGTACGGAGAAGCGAAAGAGTTGATGGAGCATGGACGCATCACGCTGCCGCGGCCAAACCGGGACGATTTGATCGAAATCCGCAAGGGCAAGTATTCTCTCGCCGAAATTCGGCAGCTCGGCGAACAACTTGAATCAGAAGCGCTAGCAGCCCAGGCGAAGTCGACACTTCCAGATGAGGTGGACCGAGAAGCGATCAGTCGGCTCCTCGCCGACGCTCACCTTCAATTCTGGAACTCATCAGAACCCTGAGACGTCACGACAGATGAGGACCAGATGGATTTAGAACCGAAATTGGCCTTAAAGTCCGACTGCCTCAGCGAGGCCCGATGGGTCGGCCGGTGCTGATCGCATTCGGCCTACCCGATACTCGATTTTCGTAATACGATGGTCTTGCCATGGCCTTTGGACGAAAAGTCGCCACAAGCCGAACTGGCATCTCCGTTCCATTATATTCTCGCTATCTTTCGTGTGATTCGAGGTGCCTACGTGTCTCACCACACAAGACGTGAGTTCCTAAAAACCGGACTTGCCGCCGGCACCCTTGCCGTCACCGCGAGCCCCCTGCTGAGTGCCACGCCCCAGTCCGCCACGGATTGGGTAACGCTAGGAAAATCCGGCGTGAAGGTGACGCGGCTGGCGTTTGGAACAGGCAGCTTCAGCGGAAAGGTACAGCGCGACCTGGGACAAGACGGGTTCACGAGGTTGGTGCGCTACGCCTACGACAGAGGCGTGCGCTTCTTCGAGACTGCGGAGTCGTACGGCGAGATGCACAGGATGCTCGGAGTGGCCCTGAAGGGCATTCCGCGCGACAGCTATCGCATTATGTCGAAAGTGACCACGCACGAAGGCGTGAATCCCCAAGAGAAATTCGACGAGCTACGTAAACTGGCGAACACCGAGTATTTCGACATCATGCTGTTGCACTGGCAGCATACGGCGACATGGCCCGTGGATACGCGCCGGTGGCAGGATGGAATTCTGGAGGCGCAGGCGAGAAAGGCTATCGTGAGTCATGGCGCGTCGGTCCACGGGCTTCCGGCGTTGCGCCAGGTGCCCGGAAACAAGTGGCTCGACATCGCCATGATACGAATGAACCACAAAGGCACCAGTATGGACGCCGAAGACTACGGCACCGGCGGACTGGGTAACGTCCCCGAAGTTGTCACCCACGTCAAGCAGGTACGCAAAGAAGGAATGGGCGTAGTCAGCATGAAACTTGTGGGCGAAGGCACGTTCAACCGGGAGGACCGCCAAGCGGCAATGAGATTCGCGTTCAAGAATGCCGGCGTTGATTGCGTCACAGTCGGGTATAAGAACACGGCGGAGATCGACGAGGCGATCGAGAACCTGAATCTGGCACTGGCTTAGGGCGCCCTATAAGCGTCTGTGCCGCGCTTCTCTAATTCTGTTTCATGATGTATACTATACATCATGAGGCGTACTCAACTTTATCTCCACGAGGACATCTGGAAGGCGCTGCATATTCGCTCCCGCCAGCAACGCACTACTATCTCCGAGCTCGTTCGGCAGGCTGTCAGCGACAAGTACGGAAGCTCGCCTGCTAACCGCAGACAGGCCATGCAGGCCATTGTTGGCCTCTGGAAAAATAGAAAAGACCTGCCTGATTCCGAAACCTACGTGCGCCGTCTCCGGAAAGGGAACCGGCTTCGGAGGCTCGCTTCTTGAAGTCCGTCTTGATCGACTCCGATATTCTCATCGAAGTCAACCGTGCCCGGGACACTGCGATCCTGGCCCGCTGGGACCAACTGAGTCGTGGCACTACCCCTCTGTTGTGCTCGCCAGTCACCGTCGCTGAACTTAGGCACGGGGCTCGTCAACAGGAACTTGGAGCGCTAAATGCGCTTTTCGCCGCGATCCCGTCTATCCCTATCGATTTTAATATTGGAATTCGAGCGGGGGAATATCTGGGACAATATGCCAAGAGCCATAATGTAGAATTGGGAGACGCGTTGATAGCGGCGACAGCCGCACTTCATAACTTGTCTCTCTGGACTCGCAATCGCAAGCATTACCCCATGAAGGACGTCACCTTCTATTGAGGACTTCCTTCCACCATCTCGAAGCAGCCAATCCGCCTCTCTGTCACCGTCAACTCTTCTCCCCTCGCGTCAATCGCCTCATATTCGGCGCGGTGACCCGCCATGAACTCCTCATACGCGGCGCGCGACTCCCAGAAATCCATCGTCAAATACGCGCCGGGGCGAAACGAATCGCGTACCAGCCGCGTCTCATAGTAGTGGGTGTCGCTCTGGAAGAGCCGTACCCAGTCGCCATCCGGGCCATAGGCTTTCTCGAATCTTTCTTCACTGCCCGGCTTGACTTCGAACTCCCAGAGCGCTACAAACATAGAGGTCCCGTCTCCTGCTCGTTGGACGTTCGCTATTCTGCAAGCAATTACTTGGGATTGAGTGCGCCGTCCGGCCGAGTGTAACAATCCGAATGGATACAAGCCAAGTTGGCAAGCGCGTCAGCGCAAAAGCATGAGTTATAGCTGTGGCAGTCCGTCGAGACTGGCGGACGGAGGCGTTTGTGGAACGAAAGTACGGACACCGCGGGTACCGCGACGCGGAAAAGCAAGAAAAACGCGACAAGTCCCATGACCGCAAGCCGCCCGCTGGCGGGCCGCGCGGCGCCGATCAATTCGGCCCTCGCACCCCGCGCATGGTCGGCACCGTTACCCGCGCCCGCTGTGCCAATTGCGGAGCCGTCCTCACTCCCGGATTCGATGCGAACGGCACATGTCCCAAGTGCCAGTTCGAATTGCACTGCTGCAAACAGTGTCGATTTTTCGATTCCGGCGCCCAATTCGAATGCACCCAGCCCGTCCAGGAACGCATCTCTCCCAAAGACGCCAAGAACGCCTGCACCTTCTATGAATTTCGCATGACCATCGAAAAAGACACTGCGCCTACTTCCTACACGCAGCCGAACGCTAACGGATCCGCGCCACCTGCCGCGCCTCCGCGCCACACCGACGCCCGCCAGGCCTTCGAAAACCTGTTCAAAAAGTAGCGGCCATGAAGCCCTCGCGGCGATCCTTCCTCGAAGCGACGCTAGCCCTCCCCGTTCTTCTTGACGCTTCTCCCTCTCTCACTGCCCCTGCGCCAATATCTGAAGTGGCCGCCCCGAAAGATTCAGCCTTTGATCCCTGGGTCGAAATCCATCGCGAAAATCTTCGCCACAACGTCCAGGAAATTTCTCGCCGCGTCGCGTCTCGCCCCATCCTCGCTGTCATCAAAAACAACGGCTACGGCATGGGTGTTGTAAACGTCGCCCAGCTCCTTGAACCGCAACCCGAAATCTTGGGTTTCGCCGTCGTCAAGCTTCACGAAGCCATTTCACTCCGCGACGCAGGCATCCGCAAGCCCATCCTCCTCCTTGGCCCTTTCGACGAACAAAACTTAGAAGACGCTGTTGCCCGGGCCATCATGCCCATGATCTATACGCCGCTTGGCTCGGCGCTCGACAAAACTTCCGCCAAGGTACAAAAGTCCATCCCGCTCCACATCTGCATTGACACCGGCATCGGCCGCGTTGGCGTGCCCTACCATCAAGCAGCGCCGCTCATCCGCGATCTGGCCAGCCGCAAGTCCGTCAGGATTCAAGGCGCGATGATGACTTTCACCGAAGATCCCGAATTCGACGGAGAGCAGCTCCGCCGCTTCCACGAGACCTGTGCAGCTCTCGAAAAAGACGGCATCTCCCTTGGGAAAAAACACGCTGCGTCCAGCTTCACCCTTTTTCAGCATCCTGAAGCGTTTCTCGACATGGTGCGCCCCGGCATGGCCATCTACGGCGTCTATTCCGAAAACGAATTCCGCCACACCGCGATCATGGATCTCCGCCCCGCCATCAGCCTGAAGGCACGCGTCATCTACGTGAAAAAACTACGCAAAGGGGACAGTGCCGGCTACAACCGCGCTTACACGGCAAGAGACGATGTATGGGTGGCAACTCTGCCGGTTGGACACGCCGACGGCTGGCCGCGCAACGCCGCACTCGCCCACGAAAGAGGCGCCAAGGTCCGCATCAACGGTGATCACTATCCCGTAATCGCGTCCGTCTCGGCCAGCCATTGCATTCTGGAAATCGGCAGTGAAGAGCGCGTTAAGATCGGCGACACCGCCACCTTTTTCGACTGGCAGCCCGGCTCGCGCCCCGAAGATGTCTCCGAATCCTGCGGCGCCTCTGTCTACGACCTCACCATGCACCTCAACCCGCTGTTGCCCCGCCGCATCGTGTAAGCGCGTGCATTGGAGAGGTGGCGGCAGTTATCCCAATAAAATCGGAAGGCACCATCGTTTCCCGCCTCGGTCCCAAGTGGTGCAAGTCCACTTTTCGTTGAACTAAATCCATTTACCTGTCCCATTTGCCAGTTTTTTCCGGCGCACACCTGTACCGTCGCATCACTACCCGATCGCTCCTCCACGCTATATTGGAATGGCACACATCAAGGAACTTAAACGTGCATGCCAGGGCGTTTCCTTTTGAGGAAACGCTACTTTAGAGAAAGAGATGGTATTTGCCTTGAGACCGAAAGTGAAAATCGCAGCGACCTGCTTCTTTGTGGCCATGGCTCTGATTCTGCCGGCCGCAAATCTCCCCGCACAAGGCAGTCGCAAGATGCTTTCAAATCCCGAACCACCTTATCCGGAAGTGGCAAGGCGGCTTCGCCTGTCCGGTGTTGTCAAGGTTCAAGTGACCATCGCTCCGGATGGCAAGATCAGGGAAACCAAGATTATGGGCGGCCACCCAATCTTTGTGAACTCCGTCGAGCAAACGTTGAAGGACTGGAAGTACGCTCCGGCCGCCACTGAAACAACGACGCAGATGGAGTTCACTTTCCATCCCTAAGCCAGGAATTTCTCCAGCGGCTCCCAATAATTCATTTTCCATCCTACGGCCAGATGCTCCGCGTCGCCCTTGGGAAACCCTGTGTGGTCAAACACGATCTTGGTCCCGGCGCCTTGTTCCACAAGCGCAAACTTCGCAATGGAATAAGCGCCGGGATCCCATCCGCCCGCTCGCCACACCTGGACGATTCGTTCGTTTGGCACCAGCTCGATCTGCCGTCCCGTGACATATCCGCCAAACAAAGCGAAAGCTCCTCCAGCCTCACGGCTGATTTGTGTGGGCGCAGCGTCCGGTGGCATACCGGACTTCATCGCCGCACTCAAGTGGATCACTTTGTCGAACTGTTTGGTGTCCGTTAACGCCTCGTAGACGCGCTTGCGGCTTGCCTTGAACACCGGTTCCTGGTGTATCGATTCCGCCGAATGCGAAATCTCCTCCTCCGCTCCAGCCCATGCCTCGCTCGAGTCAAGAAGCATGCCGCCAAATGCGACGCCTATCCCTCCGATCAACTGCCGGCGCGTCGGTGTATTCATCAACGCCATCAAATACCGCCCTTCGCTCATCGTTTTCCTCCAGTAATTCGCGCGACCACCTGGCATCTCATCACTGCACCAAAATATGTTCAAGATAATCTTTTGCTGGAAAGGGAACTCTCGTTCGAGGCATACTTCAGCACTTCGCGCACAAGGAGGCTGTATGCCTTATCCCTCTACCCATCGTCCGGCTGTCAAGAAAAACATCATCGAGAGCGCTCGCAAACTTTTCAACCGCCATGGCTTTGAATGTGTCTCCATCCATCAGATCATGGCCGGCGCCGGGCTCACCCATGGTGGCTTCTACAGCTATTTCCATAGCAAGAGCGATCTTTACGCCGAGGTTCTCAATTGTTTCTTCACCGATCCGAACTGGAAAAGTTGCTGGGAGGGCGTGAAAGTGGATCTCTCCTCCGGAGACGTCGGTCCGCAAGTCGTTCGCGCTTACCTCTCCCGCCAGCATTTCGAAAATGTCGAGGATTCTTGCCCCATGGTCGCGCTGCCCACCGACGTTGCCCGGAGCGGTAAATCGGCGCGAAGCGCTTTCGAAACGGTATTTCGCTCCATGGTCAGCGTTCTGGAGCGTAGCCTGACCCAAAACGGCCGCCCCCGCCGAGCCACCGCGCAGAGTATCGCATCGCTATGCATCGGCGGCATGGTCGTAGCCCGCGCCCTCGTTGATCGCACCCTCGCTGACGAACTCCGCGATGCTTGCATGTCCGTCGCGCTCGATCTCGGCGGCTGGACCAAAGCCACGAAATCGAGAAACGGAAAATCCAAAGCGGCCGCCGCCTCGGCAAAATAATTGGTTGCTGGGGATCGTAGTGTGGCCGATGCTTGCCCGCCCCCTGGCCCTCGTTGCCAAAGGCCGCGTCTCACCTCGGCCTAATCGGGATTGGCGTCAAATGTCGACGACGATCTCGTCCCAACTTTCAGGAACAAAAACCAACTCACTCTCGTTCCTACCTGCAGGCGCCCTGAACTAGGGGGTGTGTATCCGAGAGGGGTGGCTCATGCTTAGTTTCTGGCAAGACGTCCGCTACGGCTTGCGCGTGCTGTTGAAGAATCCCGGTTTCACCGCCATTGCCGTCCTGACTCTTGCCCTTGGGATCGGCGCCAACACCGCGTTATTTTCCGTCGTCAACGCCGTGCTACTCAACCCGCTGCCGTTCGCGAGTCCCGACGAACTCGTCGCCGTTTACGCGAAATCCCCGACATTTGCGGAGAGTTCCATCGCTTACCCGAACTTCCTCGACTGGCAGAAAGACAATCAGTCCTTCGCTTCCTTATGCGCTTTTCGGTCCGACGATTACAACATGACGGGCGCCGGCGAACCCGAGCGCGTTCACATCCACATGATTTCCGCCGAATTCTTTGCCACTCTCGGCATGCAGCCGCTGCTCGGACGCGCATTTCGCCCTGAGGAAGATAAGGTTGGCGCTGGCCCTGTCACCATCGTTAGCGATGGACTCTGGCACCGCAAATTTGGCTCCGCGCAAGACGTCCTGGGAAAGAGCATCACGCTGAACGGTAAAGCCTACTCGATTATTGGCGTGGCACCCGGCCACATCACCGGTCTTAGCGATACCGATGTTTTTGTGCCCATCGGCCAGTGGAACGACCCCACATTCCGTGACCGCCGGATCAGCATGGGCATGAACTCCATCGGGCGCTTGAAACCCGGTGTCACCATCGAGCAAGCGGGCTCGGACATGGCTCGTATCTCCGAAAATCTCGCCGTCGCCTATCCCGAAGCGGACAAGGGTATGGGCGTCACTCTGGTCCCGCTCAAGACCGATGTCGTCGGCAACGTGAAAGGAATTTTGCTGGTGCTCCTCGGCGCTGTGAGCTTCGTGCTCTTGATCGCCTGTGCCAACGTTGCCAACTTGCTTCTGGCACGTTCGACCGGTCGTTCGCGCGAATTTGCGATTCGCGCCGCTCTGGGCGCCAGTCCCGCGCGAGTGATCCGCCAGTTGCTCACCGAGAGTGTTCTCCTCGGAATCGCCGGTGGCTGCATCGGACTGGCCGTCGCCAAGTTGGGAGTGCGCGCTTTGGTTGTTGCCTTGGCCGGTAGCTTGCCGCGCTCGGAGGAAATTGCCCTTGATGGCCGCGTGCTTTTTTACACTTTGGGCATTTCCGTATTGACCGGCGTAGTATTTGGCTTGATTCCCGCGCTGAAAACGCTGCGACCCGATACCCACGAGACGCTCAAGGAAGGAGGCCGCGGTTCCAGCGGCGCGCGTCATCGCACGCAAAGCGTTTTCATCGTTGTCGAAACGGCCATGGCAGTGGTGCTGCTCATCGGCTCTGGTTTGATGATCCGCACGCTTTCGGCGCTGGGCAATATCAACCCGGGCTTCGATCCGCATAACGTGCTCACTTTCAGCATCTCGTCAAGTTCCGGCGCAGCCATGAGCGCCGACCAGCTTCGGGCCACGTACCGCGAGACCCTGCGGCAACTCGGGAGCATACGCGGCGTGGAAGCGGTCTCGCTGATGGGCGGTTCGTTGCCGATGACCGGAGATTCCGAGATTCCTTTTTGGCTCGAAGGCCAGGCCAAGCCGGCAAATGATACCGACATGCCTTTCGCGTTGTTTTATCTTGTGAATTCCGGCTACCACCAAGTCATGCGGATTCCCGTCGAACGCGGGCGCACCTTCACCGAGCAGGACAGCGAGCATGGACCCGCTGTTGCGCTGATCGACGACAGTTTCGGGCGCAAATATTTTCCGAATCAGGACCCCATCGGAAAACACTTAAACCTCGGACTGTTCGATACTCAGCCGGAAATCGTTGGCGTGGTCGGGCATGTCGAGCACTGGGGATTGGGTTCGCGGCAAAATCAGAATTTGCAGGCCCAACTCTATCTACCGGTTTGGCAGGTGCCGGATCGTTTCTGGCCGCTGCTGGCAAACGGCAGCGGCTACGTGGTGCGCACCGCGGCCAATTCTGGAGACATCGCCGGCGCCATCCGCCAGGGCGCTGAAAAAGTGGTGAGCAGCGCGGTCCTCTATGATGTGCGGCCCATGGGGGAAATCGTGGCGCGCTCCATCTCCACGCAACGGCTGACGATGTTTCTGCTGAGTATTTTTTCCGCACTCGCGCTCGTACTTTCCGCAGTGGGCATTTATGGCGTGATTTCCTATCTGACTGGCCAGCGCACACATGAAATCGGAGTGCGCGTAGCGCTCGGCGCTTCCCGCAACGACGTCCTGCGCATGGTGCTCGGGCAAGGATTGAAAATTACGCTGATCGGAGTAGCTATTGGACTTGCCGCAGCATTTGGATTGACGCGGCTTATCACCACATTGATTTATGGCGTGGGAACCACCGATCCGCTTACGTTTGGGAGCGTCGCACTGCTACTTTCCGGCGTGGCGCTGTTTGCCTGCTACCTTCCGGCGCGTCGCGCCATGCGCGTCGACCCCATGGTGGCCCTACGCTACGAATGATTTGTGGCAAGATGGTCAACGAGGCTTGGCGGCGCTCGCGGTTGGCGCACGCAGATTGGCGTCGAAAAAGTCCGCCACGCGATGCCAGGCGTCGCGCAAAACGTGTTCGCGGCTAAAGTAATGAAATTCGCCAGGGTACATCATGAAAGTGATGAGATCGCCTTTACCTTTCTTCAGGGCTTCGTCGACGAGCCAGACCGATTCTAGAAATGGAACGTTAACGTCCGCGGTGCCGTGGAGCACCAGAAGCGGTCGCTCGAGCTTGTCGAGGTGCGAAATCGGCGAAGCATTTGCGTACACTTGGGGGTTCTGGTCCGGAGTACCAATGCGGCTAGCGGTCCAATCACCATGATAGGGATCGGAATAATACATCGCGTAGTCAACGACACCGGCAACATCCACGCCGGCGCGGAAAAGCTTGGGCTGATCGGTCATGGCGATAAGCGTGAAAAATCCGCCGTAGCTTAGACCCCAGACGCCGATGCGGCTGCTATCCACATAAGACAGCGTATTTAAATATTTCGCGCCCATCCACGCGTCTTTCGCGTCCTTGCCGCCGACGTCCATGTAGACGCCGGTGCGCCAGTCACGGCCGTAACCGATGCTTCCTCGATAGTCAGGAGCAAAAACAATGTAGCCTTTCTGCAGGAAATACTGGTGAATACTGTAATAGACAGCGTAGTTCCGCCGCACGTGCCAGCCATCGTAGTTTTGATTTACGCCGTCGCCGTGGATCCACAGGATAGCGGGATGCTTTTTTGTGCGATCCAGATTTTTCGGTACAAAAAGCCAGCCGGGGACCATCTGGCCATCGGGTCCCGGGTAGTGGACGAATTGCGGCTCGACAAATTGGGAGCGGTCGATTTCCGGAGGCATGGAGTCGGTCAGCCGGACGGGCGGCGCGCCTGGATTCGTGCCGATGGTGAAAAGATCGGCGCTGTTGTGTGCATCGGTGTGCTGGTAGACAAGGCGTGCATCACCATCGGACCAGTGTGGCTCGATATTCGTTCCCGGCTCCGACGTGAGGTACGTAAGTGTTGCGTGTGTGGGATCGTCGGCAATGGTAGCGATGCCGATCTGCCGGTCACCCGGATGATCTTCCACGTTCGCGTCAAAGGCAATGCGCGTACTGTCGTGAGACCATGCGGGACGCCAAGCTTCAAAGTGACCTTTGGTGATCTGAACGACATTACCGCCAGAGGCGGGCATGACGTAAAGATGGTCCCAACCGTCTTGATCGCTCAAGAAGGCAATCCACTTGCCATTCGGCGATGGCCAAGGCTGCGCCCCTGCTTCGCCCCAATCGGGAATGCTCCAGAATTTCTCTTCGTTGACTTCATGAATCACTCGCGTTGAACCGTCCGCGGCGTCAGCAATGTATATGAAATATTTTTTGAAGTTGGCCGACTGGCCATCGAATACAAGATGAGCGGCGTCGAGCCAAGCCAATCCGCCGTAATCTCCGGGTTTGCCAATCGCGAAGGATTTCCCGCTCGCGAGTCTCAAGGCATAGATTTGTCCCGGCACTTCTTCGGAAACTCGATAAATGAGCTTGGCCCCGGAATAAGAGGGCGACTCATCGTGGTGAATCACTTTGGAGCCGCCGATATAAGCGATGGACGAACCGTCGGCGGACCAGATGACGCCGTGAATACTCTCATCATCGTGCGCAGTGGTCGACTCAGCTCCGTCGGAGAGCCAGCGAATGATTAAATCGCTTCCGTGCTGCGCGCCCGCCGAAGTTGCGCGGTTGCTACGGACAAAGGCAACCTGCTTGCCATCGGGGCACGGGACGAAGTCGCTCCCCGGATCTGGTTTGTTCCATACATGTTTTGGCGCGCCGCCAGACGCGGCGACCCGCCATAGATCGCCGTCGTGAGGAAAGTAGAGGATGTCGCCGTCTTCACTCCAGAACGCGCCTTCGATTTGGCCCTGGGTGAACGAAGTGAGCGCCGTCGGTTGTCCGCGGCCATCGACATTGACGACGAAGAGATTGGCGACGCCCGCGCGGTCCCAGACAAACGCGATGCGCTTGCCGTCGGGAGACCAGATGGGATCGGACGGATGCTTAATCTCGATCAACTGCTCGATAGTAAGTTGCGACTTGTGGGCGGGAGTTCGAGTCTGCGCACTCGTGTTGAATGCCAGCGCGGTGACGGCGACGGTGGCTCCAAGGCAACGATTCCAATTCCGCATCGGTCGTCCCCCAAAACGGTTCTGAAGGAAGTCTTGAATCCTGAACAACGGTAGTGTCGAATTATGGCACTAGTCGCGAACTAAGGGGCAATATTGGGTTGAATATCCGGCGAACTAGTGCGGTCGGGTATTGGCCAGTTACCGGCCGGCGCATTGATCGGGCACTGAGAATTGTGGGGCATTGTCACTGAGGATGCGGCCTAATGCAATTGGGACCGCGAGGTTCTGTTTATTCAAAGCGCAGAGCGACAGTGGGGCTAACGCGGGTGGCCCGGCGCGCGGGAATCCTTTTCGACGCCGATGTGGAGTTGCTGAGTGCCGCATTCAAACCGGCAGCCGCCGCGGGCGCACAACGGTTCAGGCTTCTCAATTTCTTGCATACCGAGGAGCGCGCCGTAGAAATCCCGGGCGGCCGCTTCGCAGCCTTCGGGGCGGCGATCTGTAGGTGATCGAGATATGCGATTTGCGACTTCATGCCCTCAAGAGAATAACAACCCGCAATTGTATTTGCATCTCATGGCTGGTGGAGGGACTCAGTTGATTATGGTTGGCACCAAAGAGTGAGCGCTGACTTGACGTGATGTGGCGGCACGGTTAGGCTTTCGAGGCGGATGTTGTGACGAGAAGTTCGTCGCGGAAAGCCGACGCGAACAGGTACTCGTGGCAGACACGCCTCTTCAGGTTACCGGCCGTCAACCCAAGCAGGAAGAAACCGTCTCGGTCGCCGACGTATTGGGGAATGCGGCGAAACGAACCGTGGCCGCCGTTCAAGACTACGCGATTATGTCCGGGCGCGCGTTTGTGAACATCTTCACAAGTCCGCACTACTTTCAAGACACGTTGGAGCAGATGGATTTTATCGGAGCGGGGTCGCTACCGATTATTCTGCTGTCGGGGTTCTTTATCGGTGCGGTGATGGTTTTGCAGACCGGATCGCAATTCATCCGATTTGGACAGACATCGCTGACCGGCGACGTGGTGGCCATTGCGCTGGTACGGGAGCTCGGGCCGGCGTTCACGGGCCTGTTGGTGACGGGCCGATGTGCAACGGGCATTGCTTCGGAGCTGGGATCGATGCTAGTGACGGAGCAGGTCGATGCGATGAGGGCGATGGGAACGGATCCCAGTCGCAAGCTGGTGGCGCCGCGATTGCTTGCCGCTTTGCTGATGCTCCCTCTGTTGACGGCGCTGATGGATTTTATTGGGCTATTGGGAGGGTGCACCGCATCGGTGTTTTCGCTCCGGCTGGGAGCAGTGGAATTCTGGCGGCGAGCCATTGACGCGCTGGATTTTGCGGACCTGATGCAAGGATTTTCGAAGCCGGTGATATTCGGTTTCATTTTGTCCACCATCGGGTGCTACAAGGGTCTGACGGTGCGCGGCGGCACGCAGGGAGTGGGGCGCGCCACGACGTCGGCGGCAGTAGTAGGCTCGGTGCTGATCATCGTGGCCGATGCGTTTTTGACCAAGCTTTCGCTATTCCTCTCCGACAAAGTTTTCTGATGCAAGGGCCCGCCTGTTCGAATCTTCCAGGACGATTCCTTTCAAAACCAGAGTGCATTTGCCGATATAATCACCAAGTAAGTCCATGAACACACCGGCAAAAGAGGGGGCAGGCGTCGGACCGGCCATCACGTTTGAAGACGTGCGCATGGGGTTCGAGGAAGGCGAAGTGCTGAGGGGAGTCACCTTCCAGGTGCAGGAGCGGGAAACGCTGGTTTTGATGGGGGAAACGGGAACGGGAAAAACCCTGACGTTGAAGATGGCCGCCGGGCTGCTGGCGCCGAACAGCGGAAGCGTTGTTGTGCTGGGGAAGGAAGTCTCGGAGATGCCCGAGCGCGAGTTGCTGACGTTCCGGCAGAAGGTCGGGTTCGTATTTCAAGAAGGCGCGCTGTTTGATTCGATGTCGGTGGCGGACAATGTGGCTTACCGGCTTCGCGAAGAGCGGGTGCCAGAAGAAGAGATCGAGTCCCGAGTTCTGGAAGTTTTAAGATTTGTTGAACTGGAGCACACATTGGATCAAATCCCTTCGGAACTCTCGGGGGGAATGAGGCGGCGAGTTTCGATTGCCAGGGCGCTGATCAACCGCCCGCCCATCGTGTTGTACGATTCACCGACGGCGGGGCTCGACCCGGTGACCTCGCAGACGATCATCACGCTGATCTTGCGGCTGCGGGACGTCTATGGAGTGACCGCGCTGTTGGCCACGCAGCGCTTGCAGGATGGTTTTGCGCTGGCGAATTTTCATTTCGATCCGGCGACGAGACGGGTTGTTCCCAACGCGAAGAACGGAAACGGCGGGGCTGCCACAAACACGGCCAGGACGCGCTTTCTGGTCTATAAGGACGGCGGTATTTATTTCGAAGGCGAGCAAAGCGAACTGGCCAACACCGGGGACCCTTATCTGAAGCGATTTCTGGTGTGAATTTAGAGTAGTCTGATTCGACGTAGCGAGGGAGGGAAGCACCGATGGCGAGCCGAAAACAACTCACATGGACGGAATTGCGCGTTGGCCTGTTCGTGCTGGTGGGGCTGTTTGTGCTGGCAGCGGGGATTTTCTATGTGACTGGCGGCGGAGGAGTCCTGAGCCCCAAGTACCGGCTGAAGACATATCTGCCGGAGGTAGCGCTTTTGACTGGTGGAGCCCCAGTGCGGCTGGACGGAGTGGAAGTGGGAAACGTGGAATCGATCCGGCTATTGCCACGAACGCAGGGCAAGGCACTCGACAAAAATAAGAACATCGAAGTTGTAATGCGAGTGGACAAGAAGTATCAGAACGACATTCTGACGGATTCAATCGCGAGGCTGGTCACGGAAGGGCTTCTGGGCAACCGATATGTAAGCATCACACGAGGTCTCACGGGGGCGCCCATCGGGGACTCCGGCGTAATTCCGGGTTCGGAAGAGAAGGCCATGAAGGAAGTGGTGGAACGGAGCGCCGAGGTGTTGGGAAACCTCAACGCCCTTTCGGACGACATCAGTGAACTGATCCAGGGCGTGAAGGAAGGGAAGGGCTCGCTGGGAAAACTGTTGACGGACGAACAGGCGTACAACCACCTCAACAGTATGCTGGCGAAGGGCGATGCGATGCTGGCGAACATTCAGGCGGGCCAAGGCACGCTGGGAAAGATTGTGACCTCGGACGAGATGTACACGAAAGTGGACAAAGGGCTGGACAACGTAAACGTGATTCTAGCGGACGTGCGTGCGCAAAAAGGGACGATTGGAAAGCTGATGTACGACCCGACGCTGTACGATCAGGCCAAGCAAGCGATCACCAATGCCAATGGGATGATCGGGGACGTGCGCGAAGGAAAGGGAACGTTAGGAAAGCTCGCGACGGACGATACGCTCTACACCAAATTACGTGAAACCAGCGCGAACCTCTCCACGGCAACGGCGAAGCTCAATGACAATTCGTCAACAGCGGGAAAACTTTTTTCGGACCCGAAACTCTACGACAACCTGACGAATCTAACGGGGGACATGCGCCTGCTGATCGGTGATTTCCGGAAGAATCCGAAGAAGTTTCTGCACATAAAAATCACTCTCTTCTAGATGCGGCCAGGAGCTTTGCGGCGAGCGGGTGCGTGTGTTGTAATGCAAATGTAACAATTAAAGATTACTCTCGCGGGCGGACGAGTTTCTCTCAAATCAGATGACCGAAATACAAGACGTCGTACAAAAGGCGCCGCGGAGCGAGCCGGCAAAATCCACCCTTCCGCAACCGGGCAAGCCGGTTCCCAGCCGCTCTTACCCGGGAGCTTTGATTGTAGTGGAAGGAACGGACGGTTCGGGCAAGAGCACTCAGCTTTATTTGTTGAAGCGGTGGCTGGAAATCGGCGGATACCGGCTTCATTTCACGGAATGGAATTCATCGCCGCTGGTGAAATCGGCGACGCGACGGGGAAAACAGCGGCGGTTGCTGACTCCGACAACGTTTTCGCTACTGCATGCGGCGGATTTTGCTGATCGTTGCGAGCGGCAGATCATGCCGCTGCTGCAGGGCGACTACTTGGTCCTTGCCGATCGCTACGTTTATACGGCGTTCGCGCGAGATGCCGCGCGGGGCTGTCCGGCGCGATGGCTGCGGAATTTATACCGGTTTGCCCCAGTTCCGGACATAACCTTTTATTTCCGTGCGCCGCTGGACGTGGCGGTGCACCGCATTCTGAGCGGGCGCCCCAAACTCAAATACTACGAAGCGGGCATGGATTTGGGCATGTCGTATGATCGGGCCGAGAGTTTCCGGCTGTTCCAAGCGCGGATTTTGGAAGAATACGACAAGATGGTGGACACCGACAACTTCGTGGTATTGGATGGCACGCTGCCTGTGAACAAGTTGCAAAAACAGATGCGCGAAATCGTAGCTTCCAAAATCGATCTCAAGCGCTTCGCTCCTCGCGCTCTAGAAGCGGAATAATCATGCCGGACCAGGAAAAAGAAAAAACGGCAGCGGCGGTTCCATCGGTGGAACCGCCTGCCGCTGTTCCAGCGACACCGCTAGTTGCAGCCAAGACGGCGGCGGCGATCGAGGAAGCTTCCTCGCAATATTTTTTTGGTGAGCCGCTCGTCGGATTTGACCCCAGCGAAATTACCGGCAGCCTAGTTGTGATTGAAGGGATGGACGGGTCGGGGCGGTCGACGCAGATTGCGTTGCTACAGGAGTGGCTGGAATCCGAAGGGTTTGCGGTGCAGACGAGCGGGCTGCGCCGTTCGAATCTGGTGGGGCGCGACATCGATGAATTACTCGCTAAAAACGCCGCCACGCGGCTGACGCTGGCGCTGATGTACGCGACGGATTTTTTCGACCAGATAGAGCACCGAATTTTGCCGGCGTTGCGGTCGGGGACGATCGTGTTGGCGGATCGATTTATTTTCACCTTGATTGCGCGTGGCGTGGTGCGCGGCATCAATCGCGACTACATGAGCGGTCTCTACGCCATGGCGTTGCGGCCGCACCTTACGTTCTGGCTCAACGTGCGGCCGGAGACGGCCTTTGGGCGCGAATTCAAGAAAGCGCAAGCGATCAGTTATTGGGAAGCCGGGCGAGACATGTCACTTTCACACGATCTCTACTGGTCTTTCATCCGCTATCAGACAATGATCAAGCGTGAATTTGAAGTCATGGCCAAAAAGCACAGTTTCCTCGAACTGGACGGGGAAGCCAGCGTTCCTGCTGTGAACAAGCAATTGCGACACCGCATCGGCGAGCAATTGGGAATTCGCGCGACGAAATACACGCCTTCCGCCGCGCTTGCGCACCTCTGGCGGTAAATCCTGAAATGTCCGAGCCGGTTCATATCGCGGCCATCGACGCCGGTTCCAACGCGGTGCGCTTGTCCGTGGCGCGCGCGTATTCTGCGCTGGATATCGAGCCCGTGCACACGGAACGCTACCCACTGCGCCTGGGAGAGAGCGTCTTCGTGCGGCACCGCTTCAGCGAAGAGATTTCGAGCAAAGCCGCGAAAGCCTTCCGGCATTTCCGCGAATTGATGGACGAATTCGGCGTCACCCGATATCGCGCGGTGGCGACAAGCGCGACGCGCGAGGCGCGAAACCGCGATGCCTTCGTTCGCGGCATTAAGCAGAAATCAGGAATCAGGCTGGAAGTAATTAGCGCCGCGGAGGAATCGCGGCTGGGCAGGGAAGCGGTACTAGCCGCGCTAGGGCCGGAGGCCCCGCCTCGTTGCATCGTCGATCTCGGCGGCGGCAGTCTCGAGCTCAGCATATTGCGGGACCACAACGTAGAGCAGGCCGCGCAATTGCCGGTGGGCACCGTGCGATTAATGACCACGCTCGAACTCCCCGGCGTGATTCGCGCGGCAGAGGCGGAGCAAGTTCGGCGGTACGTCCGCGCATTGTTGGAATCCAAGTTGGTGCCGCGGCCGAATCTTGGGGAGAGCATCGCGGTGGCGCTAGGCGGGAACGCGGAAACGCTGGCGAATATCGCGCCCGGCCCGCGGCAGCACGGCTTGCAGACCATGGAATTGTCCCTCCTTCGTTCGCGCCTTCCGGACATTTTGAGCCGGGATGTGCGCGAGCGCATGAAAGCCTACGCCGTGCGGCGCGACCGCGCGGACGTGATCGGAGTGGCCGCCATCACATTTCTAACGTTGGGGCGCTATTTGAACTTGCGGACCTTTGCGATTCCCAGCGTGGGTGTGCGCGAAGGGCTTCTTCAAGAGATTGCTCGGGAGGTGTTCTCGCGGAAAGAGCCGCACCGCTACAACGCCGCTGCGCGGCAATTACTCGTGGGTACGCGGAGTTTTGCGCGGCGGCTCGGATACGAACAGCAGCACGCCGAGCACGTGCGCGAGCTGAGTATCCAATTGTTCGATCAATTGCAGGCCGTGCACCACATGCCTGCGCATTCGCGAGTGTTGCTGGAGGCTGGCGCGCTCCTGCACGATACCGGGCACATGATCAGCCATCGCGGACATCACAAACATGGTGAGTACCTGGCGATGAGCGGCGATATCCCGGGCCTGGAAGGCCGCGACCGCGCGGTGGTGGCGGCTTTGGTGCGCTATCACAATCGAAAGTCGGAGCCCGCCGGACATCACATGGCCTACTCCTCGCTGAACAGCTCCGACCAGCGGATCACCCGGAGACTGGCGGCGCTCTTGCGTATCGCGGAGGCTCTCGATCATTCGCACCGGCAGAAAGTGCTGAAGGTTCGCGCTTCGTTTCAGCAGGGCGCCGTGGGTTTGCAGGTGCACGCTCGCGGAGATGTGGCGGAAGATTTGAGAGACGCGGACCGCAGCGCGGAGTTGTTTGAGAAGGAATTTCACGTGAGGCTTTATTTCCGTCCGGCGACGGCGCCCTGAGAGCTTTGAGTTTTTGGTTGTAAGCCGAAAAAGAAATGTCAGGGCTGCTGCGGTTGATTTTCCGCCGCGCCAATTCTGGCAGCAAGTTGAGAGGGAACTATGCAGCTCTACATAGTTAGGCACGGAATCGCCATCGATCGTGAAGATCCGAAGTGCCCGCCGGACCCGGAACGGTATTTGACAGAGGAAGGCATCGAAAAGACCAAGCAAGTGGCAAAAGGTGTCGCAGCGCTTGGTGTGACCGCGGATCTATTCCTGACGAGCCCCTACGTGCGCGCGTCGCAGACAGCGGAAATTTTTGCCGGCGCGCTGGACTTCGCCAAGCAAAAAATCCGGCGAACGGATTTGCTGTTGCCGGGCGCCGAGCCTTCGCTGTTGTTTCGGGAGCTTGCAAAGGAGAAGCAGGCGTCTTCGGTTTTTCTCTTTGGACATGCTCCGCAACTCGACGACGTTCTCGCTACGGCGCTCGGGGCGAAGAAGCACCTGACCGGATTAAAAAAAGCGGGTGTGGCATTCGTGGAATTGAAACGACTCTCGCCGCCGATTGGCGAGCTTGTTTGGCTGGCGACTCCCAAGTTGCTGCGGCGCGCCGGGAAATAGATAGGCGAACTTCGTTAGTCGGAAGCCAGGACGGCAAACTCAGGAGCGGGCCGGGGCGTTAGGGCAACGACTTTCTCCGGCTTCACAAGGGCCTTCAAAATCAACGGCATCTGAAGGCAATCTTCAAGCAAATGTTTTCCTGCCGCCAGCCGCGAAACTGATTCCACATCATCGGATAGGCCCGGTACCCGCAGGACGATGGCCTCGGTGGATTTTTCGGCGCGCAGCCCTGCGCCGCTCGCGACACCGCACTTGCGCAGCGCGCGCGCCAGCCGCAAAACGCCCGCAAGCGCGCGGACGCGCTTCTTCTGGTCGGCGGAAAGTTTCGAAAAAGGACCACCCTGTTCGCGAGGTTCGCTGCCGCGATGGTAGCGAACCGCCAGCGCGAGCAACTCCCACTCTTGGTTGCTCCATCCGGGAGGTGGGGGCAGGCCAAGCAGGAATTTGCGTGCGGCTTTTTGGGGAGATTTTCCCCCTTCGGCATCGCCAACGCCGTGCAAGCGAACCGCGGCGAGCAGCACCCGGCGAAGCGACGCGTCGCCGAAGGCAGCGGAAGAATCAGCTCGCTTGAAAGCATCGAAAAGAGCCACGCCCACACGGGAAACTTGAGAGGTGCGGCGTAAGTGTGGATCAACAGCGCGGGCGGTAGCGCGCAAGCGGGCGAGAGCGGCCGTTTCGACGCGACCATTCGTAGGCAGCCCGGAACGCCAAATGTTCCAAACGCTGGTCTTGCCGAGAGTGAGCTGGCGATAGGTTTCGATGCGTTCGTGGCGCTCGCGCTCAATAGTATCCTGCCAAAGTCTTAGAGAGTCTTCTGTTTCGAGGAAGTCCGACTTATTCACCAGTTCGGCAAGGACATCGAGATCGTGAACGTCGCCGAGCATGTCCTGCAGGCGCTTCAGATTATCGTTCCACACGGTGTATTGCTCGGGGAGGAAACTTTCGACGGTGTAGCGGAAGCGCTTTAGTCCAATGCGAAGTGCGTGCCACGGTTTCGGTTTTTCAGTGCGCAAAGCCTTGGCGTGAAGTTCCCGCGCGCTTTCGAATCGTTCTAGCGCGAGGCATTCGGCGGCGAGACTTCCGACGGGCACGAGACGGGAGCGATGGCCAAGAGTACGCTCGAGGTGCTTCCAGGATTTTTGATCGAATTTGGCGGCCACGCGCAATGCGTTCTCACGCAGATGGGGTTCGCTTGTTTCGAACGAAGTTTGCAGGTGCGTGCGGACAGGATCCGTTTCGGGGGCGAGTTTCTTGACCCACTCCTCCATCACTTGAGAATCGCGAAGTACACCAAGCTCGCGGAAGAGTTTGCGCGCGATTTTTCGCATCGCCGGCCAGGCAGGATCGGGGTCTACCTCTTCCATGACCGCAGCGACGGAGCGGCAGCGGCGAATGGCCACACGGAGGTCGTGAACCGCGTCCACGTTGGGAGACGAGCGGACGTTTTCCAGTTCCTTGATGACGCGGTCCATCCAGAAGGAAAGACCACGGTGCTCCGGGCGCGCTCCGGAGGGGAGGGCCGTGACGGTTGCCATGTCGAGAATCCTGAACGTGCCTGCGAATGTCCCGTGGGGGGACCCCTGTCGAAGGCAGGGTCATCGTAACGCGCTGGAATGGTCGAGTCCAGCCGTGGGCTGTGGAAAACTCTGGGTTATCGAAGTGATTGTGCTGGACTGAAAGGGTGCTTACCTGGCCCGGAAACTGGCCGCAGGTGTCCTCTAATGCATTCCTACTATTGCTGGCCACCGTCCCTGACAGCTAGAGTCCACCTACCCGGGGCTGAACACATATCTCACGTCTATCTCACATCGGCGGAATAGTTTGTTTCTTGTGCCCGGAACCATACGTTCGTTTGAGCGGGCATTCTCTTTTCGGAGAGACAACCACATGAAGCGATGCTGCGTACTTCTATTTTTACTTGGTCTCGCGGTTCCCGCGTTCGGCCAGAGCAACTATGCCCTTCTCACGGGAACGGTGACGGATGCACAACACCTTCCGGTAGTCGGAGCTGCCATCGAATTGACCGCTGCCAGCACAGGAGCGGTCCGCCGCGTGGTCACGAACCAGCGAGGGCTATTCGAAGCCCCGGCTCTCCTTCCCGATGACTACCAGCTAAAGGTTGTGGCCTCCGGCTTTGCGGCGACCACCCAGACCGTGCGCCTGGAGGTCGGACAGAAGCTAGCCCTGGAGATCAGCCTGAAGCTTAGCTCCGTCGCGCAAGACGTAAAGGTCACCGCTGGGAGCGAAGTTTTGCGAACGAGCGATGCGAGCGTAGGAGAAGTTGTCGAGCCCACATCCATTGCCGAATTGCCGCTGAACGGGCGTATGTTGATCGACCTCGTGCTCACCGTGCCCGGCGCACATGCGGGGTTTGGCGCGCAGACGGGATCCACGAATCCGCTGTACTGGCGGCCGGGGCAAAGATCGGCTGTGGTGATTGGTGGAGCCCGCCCGAACGCTAACTTCTTCCTGCTCGACGGCGCGACAAACACGGATCCCACCTTCAACACGCAAAATTTGAGTCCTTCTCCCGATGCGGTCAAGGAATTTCAAGTGGAAACAAGCAGCTATACGGCGGACATGGGAGGCGCCGGCGGCGGACAAATCAATATCGTCACGCACTCCGGCTCCAGCCAATACCACGGAACGGTTTACGAGTTTATCCGTAACGGTGCGATGGATGCGAGCACGTTCGACTCCATGGGGAATAATCACCTGGTACAGAATAATTTCGGTGCCTCGTTCGGCGGCCCCCTCTTTGGAAAGAAGACGTTTTTCTTCGTCAACTACGAAGGCCTGCGTCTGGCGCAGGCCAATGCCCAGATTTTGACCGTCCCGACGCCGGACGAAGCCAAGGGCGATTTCAGCACGAGCAGCGTCAAAATTTACGATCCGACCACGGCCGTCGCAAATCCCAGCTACAACCCGAGTCTGCCGACCGGGCCGTCCAATTTCCCTTACACACGCGCGCAATTTCCCAATAATCAGATTCCCACAAACAGGATCAATCCGCTCCTCGAGGATTTCCTGATGGCCTATGTTCCCATGGCGAACATGATGATGGTGGCGGGCGCCGCAGACTCCAACAATTACCTGGATGTCCGGAACGAAGCCCACTTCCAGAACGAGGGAACTTTCCGGGTGGACCACAATTTCTCGAACGGCGACACCTTGCTGGTGCGCTACTCTGCCGGCGGCGAACATGGATTCTCCCCGAGCAGCGGCATGACCTCGACGACGGAGAACCTGCCCGGCTTTGGCGTCAACTTCGATAATCTGTCCCAGCAGGCTGTAGGGTCGTGGAACCATATTTTCGCCAGCAACAGGGTCAATACCGCGTCCCTGGCAGTATCACGGCTTTCGATGGACCGGACCTCACAGAACGATGGAGTCAACGATATCGTTGGAGCGCTAGGTATTCAGGGAATCGGCTTCGGCGGAAAAAACGCCTGGGGTGCTCCCTGGTTCGCCGCACAGGGATACACGGGGATCGGCGACACTTTCGCGGCAACGCCGATGCATGCCTGGGACACTACGTTTGAAGTGCGGGATACCTACGCTTGGCAGCGTGGTCGCCACGGCATGAAGTTCGGCGGGGAATTTCACCGTTACTTCTGGCCTATGTGGGGATTCTTCCAAAATCGCGGCTACTACCAGTACACCACCGGGTACACCACGGAATTTGGATTTAATGATGGCAGCGGCTCCGGTCTAGCCAGCATGCTGCTTAGCCTCCCCGCCGTGAAACAGCGCCAGGCTGGCATCCCGCAAATGGATTTGCGTGCCTGGGGTATGGGGACTTTCGCTGAAGATAGCTGGCAGGTGACATCCACGACGACAGTCAACATTGGTCTGCGCTATGAGTACAGCAGCCCGCTCTACGACAAGGACAACACGAACACGAACCTGATCTTCAACAAAGGCGTTCCTTCTGTATTCATCGGCGGTGTGTTGGGTTACCCGCGAGGGCTGATGTACGCCAACAAGCACAACTTTGCGCCCCGTCTGGGAATTGCCAAAAACCTTCCGGGCGTGGGCCTGGTATTTCATGCGGCCTACGGAATCTTTTTCACCCCAGTCGATCTCAACACGTGGTGCAACCAGCGGCACAACGTCCCGTTCGTTTTCCCTGAAACGCAGCAAGCCGACAACTTCACTCCGCCAGCGGCGCTTTTCAACACGGGCATGAATTTCGGCACACCGGTTCTGGGTACGGGCACGCTCACGCCAACGACCGTGAGTTTCACAGCCTTCGATTCTCATTCTCCGGCGCAATATGTCCAGCAATGGAACGCATCGGTGCAAAAGAGCTTCGGGCAAAACACATCTCTCGAAGTTGGCTACATCGGTTCCCGCGGATTCCATCTGCAAAGAGCGCACCTGATCAACAACACTCTCCCTGGGCCCGGCCCGCTTGGCCCGCGGCGCCCGTTCAAGACGCTTACGTTTGTGCCGGGCACGACCTTGACCCCCAGCAGCGCCACTGCGGTCATCCAGAGCGAAACCTTTCCTGTCAGCACCATCAACTTGCTGGAAAACACCGCTCAAAGCTGGTACGACGCGGCTTACATCAATGTCCGCCGGCGCTACTCGCATGGGCTCAGCTTTCTCGCCAACTATACTTTCGCCAAGAACCTCACCAATGCGCCGGACTTTCGTTCTCCGATGGACGAATCGACGATTCCGCAGAACAATCTGGATCTGAACCTGGAAAAAGGCCCCGGCTGTGACGTCCGCCACCGCTTCGCCCTCAGCAGTGTTTACGAGATTCCCGCCTTTAAGCGGCAGGAATGGGTTCGTGTGATAACCCAGGACTGGCATCTTTCGACCATCTATCAGGTCGAATCGGGTATGCCCTTCACCATCTCCGTATTCGGAGACACCGCCAACTCCGGGACCGTGCTGGGAGAGAATCCAGTCCGCGCCAACGTTACCGGCCAGCCTGTGTTTGGCGCTGGCACCCGCACCGCCGACGAGTGGTTCAACCCCGCGGCGTTTGCTACACCACCGGCTTTTACCTACGGAAATGCCGGGAGAAATTCCGTGTACGGGCCGCCCCTGCAGACCATGGACTTCGCGCTGGCGCGCACCTTCCGTTTCAGCGAGCGAGCTAATTTCCAGTTCCGCGCCGAAGCGTTCAACGCGCTGAATAAGGTAAATCTTGGAACCCCGAACCGCTTCGTCAATACGCCGCAGTTTGGAACGATTACCATGGCGATGACGCCGGGCCGCGAAATTCAGTTGAGCGGCAGGATTTCGTTCTAAGATTCCAGGGAATACCGCCCACTCCGAATTGGTGCGATGTCTTGAGTGCGGAGCGCCGGCATGCTATTTTGAATTGTTGCCCCGGAGTGGCGGAACTGGCAGACGCGCTGGACTCAAAATCCAGTGGTACTTAGTACCGTGTGGGTTCGACCCCCTCCTCCGGGACCATCCAACAAGCCCCCGCTAGAGTTCGAAAGAAGGCTGGCGATCCTGCGGTGTCGTATCCGGATCGGTAAAAACTTGCTACCCAAATTTACACAGGAAGCCGTAGTTTTGACTCAGCAACCTTCCTATCACTTGCTCGCTGATGGTTCTAAGGCACAGAGCCGTCGCGTTTTAGAAGCCTACGTAGAAGGTTAGGGGATTGCACGTCGCTGATCGGGGAAGTTTGCCCAGAAAAATCGCGAGGATAGAGACTCTTAGCAGTATTAGTACTGACCTTCGGCTCCATTGCGAACATTCATCTCGTGAATTCGAATTCTCTCCCCGCACTGGGTAGCCAACAGTTTTAACTTCATCGCTTGAATTCGGAGGCTCTTGTGATCTCCAATGTCATTCTCCGCCCAGAGAAACGGCCGATTCTTCATTTTCTGCCGGGGGCAGCACTATTGCTTATAGTTGCGGTCATTATCGGCTGCAGCGGAAATGTTTCTACGATGAGGGGTCCGAGCATGGGCACCGTGCAAGTATCCATGAGCGATCCGCCGAGCTGCATGCCACCCAACGGCAACTTCATGCATGTATTCATCACCGTGCGGTCGGTGCAAGCGCATACCAGCGCAACCGCCGATGACACCACAGCCGGATGGCAAGAACTTGCTCCCCAACTGGCTTCCGCGCCGATGCAAATCGATCTGTTTTCCAAACCGGATACTACTTGTGTGCTGGCGCAGCTTGGCTCAGCGAGCCTGCCCGTCGGGAATCTTCAACAGATCCGATTGCTTCTTCTTTCGAATAGTCCCGCAGCGGGAGCCGCTGTGCCTTCTCCGAATGCGTGCGCAGGGCAAGGCTTCAACTGCGTTGTGTTGGACGACGGTACGATTCACGAGCTTGTACTCAATAGCCAGGACAACACCGGCTTGAAGATTCCTCCCGGACAAATCATGGGGGGACCGATTCAGGTGGTCGCGGGTCAGAGTGTGGATTTGAACATCGATTTCAATGCCTGCGCGTCCATTCATCGAGAAGGAAATGGGACATATAGCTTGAAGCCTACGCTAACCGCAGGGGTAGTGAGTGCGAATGCTTCCGGGATCGGGGGACAGGTGGTGGATTCCGTAACCCAGAAACCCGTCGTCGGCAACGTCATCGTAGCTCTGGAGCAGCCGGACGGCATGGGCATTGACCGTATCGTTATGCAAGCGGCCGCTGATTCTCAGGGGAATTTCCGTTTCTGCCCGCTGCCCATGGGAACATTTGACGTTGTAGTGGTTGCGCTTGGCCCATCGAATCTGCCTTACAACGTGACGGCAATTGTAAATGTGCCGAATGGAACGAATTTAAGCGTCATTCCACTTATTGCGGAAACCGGAGCCACTGGTCCGGCGCTCCTGCAAGGTTTCGTTACGGCGAGAACGGCGACCGCTGGAGCGACAGCGGACGTGACTGTAGCAGCTCTACAAACCATCAACGTCTCCGCGAGCGCAACGCGGCAGTTGACCATCCCGCTACAGAATACACAGGCCGCAACGACGACCCCAGCGGTGACGTCAACTGGTTTGATTTCCATCACCGATAGCACGACCTGCCCGGTGGGAAGCCCCGCGGGTGCGAACTGTGCCCAATACACGCTCGTGGTGCCCGCCAGCAATCCGAGTGTCGGCGTGTTGGCCGCAGGTAACGTCATGTATTCGGCTCCAGCGAGCGGCGATGTGCTTTTCAGCGTCGATGCCAATGCCTTTATACCGATGACCGCGCCGACGAACGGCGGAAAGGTAGACTGCACTCCATCTGAGGTTGTGACCTCGACGGATGCTAGTACGCCTCCTCTGCCGTTGAAGGTAACTCCGGCAACGACTAGCAACGTCGCGCGTACCGATTTTACCGGTTGCTCCTGAGGGGGAGAACCCCGCGGTGAGGTTGCGTAGAGTACCTCCGCGCGACCTCACCGCGGCCTGAGTTTCCCGAGAAGCACCGACCCTTTTCCCGTGATGCTCGCAACGTCTCTTCGTTCCCACGCTGATTCTAAAATAATGCTTAACGCGGATATTGAAACGGTTTAATATCGTGTGCGCCGGCTTCTGTTACGCGAAGTACCGGCCGCTTGCCGTCTGAATTGTGAATCTCATCGAGGAGATCTATGCCACGTTCGCGGAAGTCCTCAGCCCGGTTGTTCGGAGGGGCGTTCATCCTGTTGCTGGTCCCCATAATTGTTGCAGGAGCGACGGAAGACCAGCCCGCAAGGACCTACCTTGACAAGAATTGGCAGATTCAGTCCTCGTGTGAGGTGAAATCCGCTGGCGAACAGATTTCCACATCCGGCTTTGACACCAAAGGCTGGCACTTGTCCGACATTCCGGCAACCGTCGTTGGCGCGCTGATTACAGACAAAACCTATCCCGATCCGAATTATGCGACGAACTTGAAAACCCTCCCGGGCATGAATTATTCGGACAGAAATCTTTTTGCCAACCAGGAAATGCCGGAGGGCAGCCCTTTTCGGTGCTCGTGGTGGTTTCGCACGGAGTTTACGCCACCCGCAGATGAGGCGAAGAAAACGGAGTGGCTGAATTTTCTAGGTATCAACTACCGGGCGAACATCTGGATCAACGGGCACAAAGTGGAAGACGTCAACGATGTTGCGGGCACCTACCGCGCGTATGAATTCGACGTGAGCAAGTTTTTGCAGGCGGGAAAGACGAATGCCTTGGCCGTCGAAGTGTTCGCTCCGGGAAAATACGACCTGGGGATCACCTGGGTGGATTGGAATCCGACACCTCCTGACAAGGACATGGGGATTTGGAAGGAAGTTTTTCTGAGGTCGAGCGGCGACGTGGCGGTGCGCAATCCGTTTGTCGCCACCAAACTGGATGCGGAATACAAGACTGCCGAGCTGACCATCAGCGGAGAATTGCGCAACGCTTCGCATGATCCGGTGAAGGGTGTGCTGCACGCGGAAGTCGATGGGATCGAGTTGCAGCAGCCGGTGGAATTGAAAGCCGGCGAAACACAGATTGTGAAATTCGCACCGGAGCAGTTCGCCAAGTTGAAGCTGGAGCACCCGCGGTTGTGGTGGCCGTATCAGATGGGCACGCCGCATCTGTATACCGCGAAACTCTCGTTCGAAATCGGCGGGCAGCTTTCAGACACTGCGAGCGTGACATTTGGAATCCGCGAAGTTACTTCGGAACTCACAGACAAAGGGCACCGGTTGTTCAAGGTCAACGGGAAAAAAGTATTGATTCGCGGGGCGGCCTGGGCGCCGGATCTCTTTTTCCGATGGTCATCGGAAAGGCTGGACGCCGATCTTGCCTACGTGCGCGACATGAACATGAACACTATCCGCCTGGAAGGCCGGTTGGACCGTGACGAGTTCTTCGACAAGACGGACCGGCTCGGGATTCTAGTGATGGCTGGGTGGACCTGCTGCGATGCCTGGGAGCGCTGGAAGAATTGGAAGGGCGACCAGAATCGTGTTGCAGCGGCCTCGCTGCGCGATCAAATTACGCGGCTGCGGACTCATCCCAGCGTATTTGTGTGGCTGAATGGCAGCGACAATCCGCCGCCAGCCGACATCGAAAAAATGTACTTGGCGATCGAGAAAGAGCTGCAGTGGCCAAACCCCACGGTATCGTCCGCTTCGGAACAGAAAGCCGCGGTCAGCGGAGAGTCGGGAGTCAAAATGACCGGCCCGTACGAATACGTGCCACCGGTGTATTGGCTGGCGGACACGAAAGCAGGCGGTGCCTATGGTTACAACACGGAAACTAGCCCCGGACCGGCGATTCCCACGCGGCAATCGCTCGAGAAATTTATCCCCAAGGAGCACCTCTGGCCGATCAACGAGGTCTGGAATTATCACGCGGGCGGCGAGCGCTTCACGACTGTCAATGTTTTCAACGATGGCCTGAGCAGACGCTATGGAAATCCCACGTCGCTCGATGACTACGAGCGTAAAGCGCAAGCCATGACCTACGATGGCGAGCGCGCGATGTTCGAGGCCTATGGACGGAATAAATACACGTCCACTGGCGTGATTCAGTGGATGCTCAACAATGGCTGGCCCTCGCTGATCTGGCATCTCTACGATTATTATCTGGTTCCCGCAGGAGGGTATTACGGCACCAAGAAGGCTTGTGAGCCAGTGCACGTGCAGTATTCGTACGACGACAACTCCGTAGCGGTAGTCAACGGCACCTATGAATTGCTGAAAGGCTTGAGAGTCAGCGCGAAACTCTACAGCATCGATGCGAAAGAAAAAGGGTCGCGCGACGCGACTCTAGATTTGCTCGCGGACAGCAGCACCAAGGCATTCGATCTTCCCAAGCCGGATGGACTGACGCCGACCTATTTCCTGAAGCTCGAGTTGCGTGACGCCGCTGGTAAGCTGCTCAGTGACAATTTCTATTGGTTGTCTCAAAAAGCCGACGCGCTTGATTGGAACAAGAAAAAGGACACCGTTTACACGCCGCAGAAAGAGTTTGGCGATCTCACTGGATTGAACAGCCTTCCCACCGTAAGTGTGGCTATCATGAAGAGGATAGACTTTGCCGGAAAGAACCCCTTCTATACCTTTTTCGCTGAGAATAAGGGCGACAGCGTGGCCTTCATGGTCCATCTGCGGCTCACGCGCGGCAAAGGCGGCGATGACCTGACTCCCATTTTCTGGAGCGACAACTATTTCTCTTTGCTCCCGGGAGAGAAGAAGTCCGTCACCGCGAAATTTGATTCCGCGGCCCTTCAAGGTGCAACGCCAGAACTGATAGTGGAAGGCTGGAACGTGGAGCCCAAAGCGCACTAGTCTAATTTAGACTAGTACGGACTAGTCTAAATTAGACTAGTCGGCAAGCAACTCGGGCGTCAGCGCTTTTCCGATCTGCCGCGCGACATCCATCTGGACATCCAGAGAGTCGCGCAAATAGCAGTCATACGTGGCGGACCACAAATGCGTCTGGTCCCGCGCCTCGATCAATTGGCCGGTGATGCGAACGCGCCGCCCATTGCAGCGCACGCTTCCTTCCAGCACGCAGTCGACATTCAACTCCGCGGCAATTTCTCCGATGGATTTGTTCATGGACTTGTATTGAATTGAGGAAGTTCGCGCGATCACTCCCAACCTCTTGGGGTCGAGCTGTCCGAGTTGCGAAATCATCTCTTCCGTCAATCCCTCGGCAAAGAATTCCTGTTCATCATCGCCACATAGACTCTCAAAGGGAAGAACAAGAAGCATCCGTTTGCCTTCCAAGGCCACGGGCTTCCCCGGATTCACAACAGGGGCTATGAAGCGATAGCCCCGCCGGGGAAGGGTTTCGATGAACCGAGGATTCCGCGCGGAATCTCCCAGCAGGTCGCGAAGCTTGTTCACCGCAGTATTCAGCCCGTGCTCGTAGCCCACCACGGTATCGGGCCACAGTCTTTCGCGGAGCATCGTCCGGGTCACTACATGGCTGGAACGCTCCAGCAACAGCTCAAGGATTTTGAAGGGTTTCTCTTCCATCCGGATGCGCATTCCGTATTTGCGGAGATCGCGGGACTGGAAGTCGACCTCAAAGGCGCCAAACCGGACTGCGGACGCCGCGGATTCACGAGCTTTCATTTTTCCATCCTGGAGGCCGCCGTGGCCTCGCATCCAGATTGCCTATCGTTTGGGCCCCCAAATCTTGAGCTCTTCCCATAAGTCTTTTGGCCTTCAGCATCTGCGCATTTAGAAAGACTTGCCCTTCTCATGATTTATTCCCGCAATCTTCGGGCCGGTGCGCGGCGCACCGGCTCCCCTGCACCTCTCCCGCTTGTCCAGATTTTCCAAAGTTGGGATTCTGCGCAACCATTGACGCTGTTTCCGTCATCCAAATACGGTAGAATCGCTGTGTGCGCACTGCGCACGCGGGCAGGTGCAGAGGTCTACCCGGATCATGATTTCCGGTGGTGAGGGGGAGCAATGAAGAGTGTAAAGAGTATTCTGACTCTGTTTACGCTGGGGCTGTTTTTTGCAGGCCCTGTTTTGGCGGACACCTTGGAATTGAAGGATGGCCGCGTGCTAAAGGGAAGGTACCTCGGCGGCACGCAAGTCGTTTTACGGTTTGAGATCAGCGGAGAAGTTCAGACTTTTAACACCAATGACATCATAGCGCTGACTTTCACAAGCAACTCCGGAGCTTCCGCTCCCGTGGCGCACCCTCCGGGGTCGGCTCCCGCGATGGCGCCGGCGTATGCACCGCCGCCCAGCACCGCGAACGTCGCCCCTGACGGCAGCGTCACCATCCCCGCAGGGCAATCTCTGCTGGTGCGCATGATCGACGGCGTGGACTCCTCCAAGAACCACGTGGGCGACGTCTTCCACGCCAGCCTGGAAACTGATTTGACCGTCGGCAATTCCGTGGTCGCTCGTAAAGGCACCGATATTTATGGGCGGCTAGCTGAAGCCAAAGAAGCCGGGCACTTCTCCGGCAGTTCTGAGTTGCAGCTCGAACTGACGCGCGTCGTGATTGATGGCAGAGACTATCCGGTCGTCAGCAGTGACTACACTTTGCAAGGGAAGGGCCGCGGCTCGAACACCGCCAAGAAAGTTGGCGGCGGCGCGGTAGCCGGCGCCATCATCGGCGCAATTGCCGGGGGCGGCAAGGGCGCGGCGATTGGCGCAGGCGCCGGCTCCGCGGCGGGCGCAGGCGTCCAGGTGCTCACAAAGGGGCAGCAGGTGAAGGTCCCCAGCGAGACGCTACTGGAATTCCGTTTACAGCAACCGGCAACAGTAACGCCAACGCAGCGGTAGTCGAGAATCTCACCGGCATCTTAGGAAGTCGAAAGAGCGTGCTGAAAAAGGCGAGCAACTGCTCGCCTTTTTCTTTCCGTACCGCATATTTATGGGAAGAGCCACTGTCCGCCTGTTTTCCTCAGCCGTTGTCGGATTGGAACCACGCGCCAGAAATTCCCTCTTGCCACTCCTGCTGTTAGTGAGTAAGCTACCCCCTCACCTGGAGAAACTATGCCAAAAGAGAAACCAAGAGTAAACATCGGGGAAGTGATCAGGACTTATCGCAGCCAGCGCAGCCTGTCGCAAGGCGACATCGAGCGCCGTACGGGGCTCCTACGTTGTTACCTGTCGCGCGTCGAAAACGGCCACACCGTGCCCTCGCTCGAAACGCTCGCCAAGATCGCCGAAGCCATGGACATTTCGCTGGCGGATTTTTTCCCCGGCACCGAAACGCCGCGCGACCGCGAAACGCAAAAAGCCCTCGGGGAACTTTCGCAGGACGAGATTCGCTTTTTGGCGGAAATCAAGAAGTACAGCACCACGCTCTCCGACGGAGACAAGCGTCTGGTGCTGGCGATGATCCGCAAGATGGCCACCTTGCTCCCGCCGCCTGCGGCGAAAAAATTGATTATCCGCCGTCCCACCGCGTAACCGGGCATGCGGAGCTAGCATCCAAACTATCGATGTCATGAAGCTAAAAAGATGATTGGCCAGCCTCAGCGATCATCAGTAGGCTAGATTACGAAATGACTTCTATCCAGATGACGGGCGTTTGTTGTTGTCCGCACCCCACGGTGACGGCCGCCGCGTCTTGTTTGGATAGGAAGCCAGCTTTCTAACAGCTCTCTACTCCAAGATTGAAGCGAACCCACCGCCAGGTATTCCGGCAGGTGGGTTTTTTGTTTTAGGGGTCCTTCATGACCAACGCATCGGAAGTCTTAGTTCGGAAGCCGGAACTCGAACCCGCGAGGGCCATCGATGGCGAGACCCACCCGCCGCGGCGGCTCAATCACCTGGGCGCGCTCGAGTCCGAGAGCATCCATATTTTACGCGAGGCCGCCGCCGAGTTCACCCGCCCGGTGATGCTCTATTCGATAGGAAAAGACTCTTCGGTCATGCTCCGCCTGGCGCAAAAGGCTTTTTTCCCCGGCAGAATTCCTTTTCCCCTGCTGCACGTGGACACCAGTTACAAATTCCCGGAAATGATCGAGTTCCGCGACGCTTACCCTCGGCAGATTGGCGCTGAGCTCATCGTTCACAAAAATCAGGAAGCGCTCGACGCCGGCGCAAATCCCTATTCGCTGGGCACGCAGAAATGCTGCGGCCTGTTGAAAACGAAGTCCCTTCTGGACGCCCTGGCCGAGGGCGGCTTCGACGCGGCCTTTGGCGGAGCCCGCCGCGATGAGGAGAAATCACGCGCCAAGGAACGCATCTATTCTTTCCGTGATTCTCTGGGCCAGTGGGATCCGAAAAATCAGCGGCCCGAGTTGTGGAATATTTTCAACTCCCGTCTCGACAAAGGTGAAAGCATTCGAGTGTTCCCCCTTTCCAATTGGACCGAACTCGACGTCTGGCTCTACATCCACGCAGAACAAATTCCCATCGTGCCGCTCTACTTCGCCAAGGAACGCGATGTGGTTCTTCGTAACGGTTCCATTGTGGTGATCGATCACCCCGCGCAGCTCCTCCCGGGCGAAAAAACGCAGCGCGTGAAGTGTCGCATGAGGTCGCTCGGATGCGTTCCCTGCACGGGAGCGATCCGTTCCGATGCCGACACCGTACCCAAGATCATCGAAGAAATGGTTTCCTTCCGCCGCTCCGAACGCGAAAACCGCGCTATCGACCACGATGAGGAAGGCTCCATGGAACTCAAGAAGCGCGAGGGCTACTTCTGATGATCTCTTCCGTGAAAAACAGTCCGCACAGCACCTTCTCCACGTTTCTTGAGCAGGACTTGAACACCGACCTGCTTCGTTTCACCACCGCCGGAAGCGTTGACGACGGCAAGTCCACCCTAATCGGAA